>OCVV012864130.1_pt1 | contig 100672 bp, 101 predicted proteins | sample 1539721 | NCBI WGS metagenome assembly OCVV01 (sample SAMN02144230, study PRJEB22623) | gut metagenome | biome: sheep rumen | host: Ovis aries | place: New Zealand
CTGAATTCCCTGCTCAGGATCCTGCATTTCATCAAGCCTTTCTTTGGCTACCTGTGCCATCCACAATTTGAATGGTTCAGCTTTGGGAGATGGAATTGACTGAATCAGTCGGAAAAGCTGCTCGGTATTCATGCAGTCGGTCTTGTACATTTTACCGTCGGAAGATGGCATTTTCAGTTGACTACAATTTGTAGTCAACTCACTTCCTTCTGCTTTAAGGCGAGTTTTTAATACACTCCAGTATTTTCGTGGATTCGGACTTTCCGTCAGAACGGCAACCACATCCACAACCGAAAAATACCATTCTTCGCTTTCTTTATCCCAAAGGGTGCGGACTTTTTTGTCTTCAAACAGTTTTATCTGGGTATTTTCTGTCATTCAATCACCTCCCAGTGACCGTTTTTGTCTGCGCCTACTCGTTTGAGTAAATTCATTTTTTCAAGTTTTCATTGTAACATGCTCCGCATTGTTTTGCTAGTGTCAAAATCGGCGCAACATGCGTCAAAATCATAAATTGACAGTGGAAAAAACTCGCCTTTATAATGGCGGCGGAGGAAGAAATGAAAAAGTATTTTAGATTCGCCGCAAATTTTCGCGCGGCCGTGATTTTTCCATTTGCCTTTTGCGTCGCTTTTTTTGCGGTGTCCTGCAGTCCCCGTGGGGAGAATGTCAGGGCAAATGTTGTTCTAGATGGCGTCGAATTGAACAAAACAAGCTGCGCGGTTGTCATTCCAAAAGGAAAGACGGCGACGGTGAATGTTACGGACGGCTCTTATTGGGACAAGATTGTTTTTGAGGGAAGCGTGGAAGAATGGCGCGGAGTTTTTGTGCAAAACCGAAAAATAATATTGAGCGCCTTTTGCATGGGGCAGTATCCTGTCACGCAAGAACTGTTTGAAAAAGTCATGGGCTACAATCCCTGCTTGTTTAAGGACGACATTCCTGGCGAATCAACCGCGTTGCGCGCGGCGGACACAATTTCTTGGTTTGAAGGAATCGTCTTTTGCAACAAGCTTACGCAAGCGACGATGAAAGATTACGACTGCGTTTATTACGCGAATTCCTCCTGCAAAAAAATTTATGGCGAAGAGGACATGAAAAAGCGCGCCGTTCCGTTCTTCAACCAAAAGAAAAAAGGCTGGCGGTTCCCGACCGAAACTGAATGGGAATACGCGGCCCGCGGCGGAAACGAAAATTTTGACAAAAGAAATTTCGCTTTTTCTGGAACGGCCAGCGCGGACGGAAAGATTGTCCTTGACAGAAAAGGCAACGTGTTCACCGACGCCAACTTGAACGATTACGGCTGGTACCGCGCCAACTCAAACAAATCGACGCATGAAGTTGGATTAAAGAAGCCCAACGCGTTTGGCCTTTACGACATGACCGGAAACGTTTGGGAATGGATTTACGATTGGCTGGACCACCACATTGCGGAAGGAACCGTCAAAAACCCGATTGGTCCGGAAACTGGCGCCGACCGTTGCCTGCGCGGAGGCTCTTGGTTTGACAACGCCTACGACTGCGTCCTTTGCAGGCGCTTTCACAACGCGCACCCCGGCATCGGACACTCGTATTTTGGCTTTAGGGTTTGCAGGAGTCTATAGTTAAATCCCTTCGGCGTAGTTTACGCGCTTTTCAAACTTAAAGGCGTCCAAGAAATTTTTGGCGCGCTCGGTTTTGGGAGCGGTAAAAAATTGCTCGGGCGCGGCTTCTTCGACGATGACGCCTTGGTCGATGAACACGATTCGGTCGGCGACGGCGCGGGCGAATTCCAGTTGGTGGGTCACAATCAGCATCGTGCGGCCCTCTTTGGCCAAGTCCATCATTACGTCCAAAACTTCGCGAACCATTTCAGGGTCAAGGGCGGCGGTGACTTCGTCAAAGAGCAAGACTTCGGGATTCATGCACAAGGCGCGGACAATCGCCACGCGCTGCTTTTGGCCGCCCGAAAGCTCCTTGGGGTAGGAATTGATTTTGTCCAAAAGGCCGACGCGCTCCAAAAGTTTTTTGGCTTGCTCTGCGACTTGCGCCCTGTCGCGCTTTTGCGCTTTTACGGGGCCAAGCAAAACGTTTTGCAGGACGGTCATGTTGGGGAACAAGTCGTAGCTTTGGAACACCATTCCGATCCGCTGGCGGATCAAGTGCATGTCCTTTACTCGGTTGGAAATCAACTCTCCGTCCAAATAAATTTCTCCGCCCTGTATTGACTCCAAGCCGTTGACGCAGCGCAAAAGGGTTGACTTTCCGCAGCCTGACGGGCCGAGGATTACGACAACTTCGCCGCGCTCAACGTCCAAAGAAACTCCTTCCAAAACGCCGCCGGCTTCTTTATATGACTTTACAAGGTTTTTAATTTGCAATATCGGCATACGATTATCCTCTCTTTTCCAGCTTGTCGGCGGCCAACGAAAGCGGCCAGCAAACGATGAAATACATCAAAAAAATTATTCCGTAAACCGCGATTGAGGCGGTCGGGATTTTCATTCGGTTGGCCTCGATGATTTGCTGGCCTACTTTGACGACTTCGATTACGCCCACAAAAACAACGAGCGAAGTTGTCTTTATCATTCGCGTGATAAGGTTCATGCTGAGCGGAACCAAGCGCTTTATCGTTTGCGGAATGATTATGTAAAAAAATATTTGGCGCTCGGTAAGGCCAATCGCGCGGCCGCTTTCGTATTGGTGGCGGGGAATCGATTGCAAGGCGCCGCGAACTAAGTCGCCCATTTCGGCCGTTCCCCAAAGCGAGAAGACGATTACAGACGCGGCCTCTCCAGAAATAGAAATGTCAAAGGCGCGCGCCAAGCCAAAGTAGGCCAAAAATAGCAAGACCATTTGCGGCATTATGCGCATGAATTCCAAGTAGGCGGCGCACAAAAGCTTTAGCGCGCGGTTTTTGCGCGTCAAAAGAATGCCGAACAAAAAGCCCAAAAAGATAGAGATGGCTACAGAAAGCGCGGCGATCCAAATCGTCACGCCAAGGCCGCCCAAAAGGCGGACGAAATTCTTTCCCTTAAAAAGGACGCTAAAGGCGGTGGAAATCGCCTGGGCCGCGTTAATATTGTCCACGCTTTAACCTCCCCTCGATGATTCGCGATAAAACGGAAATTGGAAGCAAAATTATAAAATACGCGGCGACCAAAAGCAAAAGCGACTCCTCGGTCTTGTAGTAAAGGCCGATCAAATCCTTTGCGACAAACATCAAGTCGGCCAAGGCGACCGCGCTAAAGACAGAAGTTTCCTTTAGCAAAAAGATTATGTTGGCCACGACTCCCGGAACGGAAAGCGCCGCCGCTTGCGGGAGCACGACGTATTCCACCAGCTGCCGCTTGTTGAGGCCGACGCACATGCCGCTTTCCAACTGGACGCGGCCGACGGATTCCAAGGCGCTTCTAAAAGTTTCGGCCATGTAGGAGCCGCCCAAAAAGGTCAGGCCGATGACGCCGCATTGTTCGCCGGAAAGCTTTATTCCCAAGCGCGGAAGGGCAAAGTACAAAAAGAACAATTGAATCAAAAGAGGCGTGTTGCGCGACAGTTCCGTGTAGGCGCGAACGATAAAAGACAAGGCGGGAACCTTCCAATAGCGGACAAGGGCGCAGAAAATTCCCGCAAAGAAAGAAAGCGCTATTCCTATAAAGCCAATCCGCAATGTAAGGCAAGCGGCCTCTACATACAACGGAAGAACTTCTTTTATAAAATCAAAATCCATCACAACCTGCAGGTTGGTGCAACAAAAAAAATTGCCCGGACAAGCCGGGCAATTAGAGGTTAACCAACGGCTTTTATATTTTACAACTTTCCGCCTTCTACTACAAGACTGTCGGCGTCGGAATCTTTTCCGTACACGCTGCGGAGCGTGGCCTCGTAGTCGGCGTGGAAGAACTTTTCTTTTCCAAGCTGGACAATCTCGTTGTTGAGCCAGTCAAGCAAGTCCTTGTTTCCCTTCTGGACTGCGGGAGCGATTGCGTCAAGGCTTCCGATTGAGTCGGCGCCGGCTCCGACAGCGAACGTCGGGTTTTCAATCGCCCAGGCAAGGACTTCCGTGTTGTCGGTTGAAAGGCCGTCGCCGCGTCCGTCCAAAAGCGCGTTGTAGGCTTCTGAATATTGGTCAAACTTTAGAAGCTTGATTTTGGGATAGTTCTTTGAAAAGTAGGACTCGGCGGTTGTTCCCTTGGCGATAATCAAAGTCTTTCCGTTAAGCTGGGCGGGGTCTGTGATCAAAGCCTTTTTGGGCGAGACGATTCCCAAGGCGACCTTCATGTAAGGAAGGGCAAAGTCAACCTTTTGGGCGCGCTCGGGCGTTACGGTGAAGTTGGCAAGAACGACGTCAACCTTTCCTGTGGCCAAAACCTCGACGCGGGCCGCAGCCTCAACCGGAACGTACTTTACTTTTACTCCCAAATCTTTTGCGATGCGGTTTCCAAAGTAAACGTCGTAGCCCTGATATTCGCCGTTTTCGTCAACGTAGCCAAAGGGCTTTTTGTCGCTGAAGACCGCGATGCGGATTGTCTTGCTCTTTTTGATTTCGGCAACGCTTCGTCCGTTGGCGGGCTTGGCGAAAACTGTCTGGCTTGCGGCCGCGGCTACGATAAGGGCTGCGGCGAGCGTCTTAGTGATTTTTCCAAAATTCTTTGCGTTCATAATTGTATCTCCTTAAAATTATTGTTTGTTTTGCCCCGCGACACGCGCGGGATTAATTAAATAGCTTTAAAGCCGTTCTCCAAGTCGGCGATGATGTCGTCGATGTGCTCCGTTCCGATTGAAAGGCGGATTGTGCTCTGGGTGATTCCCTGGTCGGCAAGCTCCGCGTCGCTCAACTGGCTGTGAGTTGTCGTGGCCGGGTGGATTACCAAGCTCTTAACATCGGCAACGTTGGCAAGCAAACTGAAGATTTTCAAATTGTCGATGAACTTCCAGGCCGCATCCTTTCCGCCCTTGATCTCAAAGGTGAAAATCGAGCCGCCGCCGTTGGGGAAGTACTTTTGGTAAAGCGCGTGGTCGGGATGGTCGGGCAAAGACGGATGGTTGACCTTTGCGACCTTGGGATGCTTTGAAAGGTATTCGACAACCTTCTTAGTGTTTTCGGCGTGGCGTTCCAAGCGCAGCGAAAGCGTTTCCGTTCCCTGCAACAAAAGGAAGGCGTTGAAGGGGCTGATTGAAGCGCCTTGGTCTCGCAAGAGAATCGCGCGAATGTATGTGACAAAGGCGGCCGGACCAACGGCGTCCGCGAACGAAACTCCATGGTAGCTGGGGTTGGGAGCCGCGATCGGCGCGTACTTTCCGCTCTTTTTCCAGTCAAACTTGCCTGAGTCTACAATCACGCCGCCAAGGGTCGTTCCGTGGCCGCCGATGAATTTTGTGGCGGAGTGAACGACAATGTCGGCGCCATGCTCGATTGGGCGGATAAGGTATGGGGTTCCAAAAGTGTTGTCGATAACGACGGGAATTCCATGCTTGTGGGCGATGCTGGCAATCGCGTCAATGTCAGGAATGTCGCTGTTGGGGTTTCCCAAAGTCTCAAGGTAAACGGCCTTTGTGTTGGGTTTAATGGCGCCTTCGACTTCCTTAAGGTCGTGGGCGTTGACAAAAGTTGTCTCCACTCCAAACTGCTTTAGCGTGTGCGAAAGCAAGTTATAAGTTCCGCCGTAGATTGTCTTTTGCGCGACGATGTGCTCGCCGGCTTGGGCCAAGGCCTCAATCGTGTAGGTGATGGCGGCCGCTCCGGAAGCGACTGCCAAGGCCGCGACTCCGCCTTCGAGCGCGGCGATGCGCTTTTCAAACACGTCCTGTGTGCTGTTGGTCAAGCGGCCGTAAATGTTTCCGGCGTCTGCCAAGCCAAAGCGGTCGGCGGCGTGCTTAGAGTTGTGGAAAACGTAAGACGTCGTCTGGTAGATCGGAACCGCTCTTGAATCTGTTGTGGGATCGGCCTGTTCCTGGCCAACGTGCAACTGCAATGTTTCAAATTTATAATTAGACATAATGTTGTTCTCCTATAAAAATAAATGGTTCGGCTTTGGCCTAAAAAGGCCAAGCGGCTTTTTGCGCGCGGCAGTCTTGATTTGTTCCGCGGCAAAATCCAAAATAAAATAGCGTTGGATTATTGGCTAAAGGTCTTTCAGCCTAACAGAAAAGACAACAGGGGCGCATGCGTCCGTTACGGAAATTTTGTCGAACAAGTTTTTCAAAATAAACTTTCATATTACGCCTCCTTGTTTGGAAAAGTTATAACCTAGTTTTTCTCTAGGTTTATGGTGTTATTATGCGCGGAATTTATGTTTTTGTCAATAGTTTTTAAAAAAAATTTAATATTTTTTTGGCGGAACTTTTGAGGCGGAAGGAGCGGAATGGACGAAAAAAGGAACCGCCCCTTTTGGGCGGCTCCAGGTTTGCGGAATTAAACTAGAAAAACATTTTTGTCTGGCACAGTCTTTCTTTAAATAATTCCCCTCCTTATTATCAAGGCTAGCGCGCATTGGAAAAAACGCCATCGACTAATAGTCCAAGCGCCCATGTTAATATAAAAAAGGCGAACCGCTTGGAATCGCGGCCCGCCTTTTAGTTTTGCAAGTAATTATCGCTTACATCAATTCCTCAAGGTCAAGCTCGCCGGCGATGCAGGGAACTTGGATGGACCAGTTTTCCAGCACTTGCGGGTGAAGCTCGCCAAAGATTCCGACTTGCTTTCCGTTGACCATGACGCCGGCTTGGCGGCCTGGAATAAAGCGGGGATCGCTGGTTTCCACAACCTTGTACTCGTGGTCAAGGTAGTAAAGGAGCGACGACACTTCGCTGGCCGCGCTGTTGAAATTGGCGTTGGAGGCCGCGGTGACAAAGCCAAGAGCTTGGCGGGTGCGCGTTCCTGTGTTCTCTTCGGGGCAAATGTAGGCGACTTTTCCGATTTCAAAAATCTTGTGCGGGAAAATCGCGTTGGCGCTTTGGGCCTCCGCGCGCAAAAGCGACGGAATGATTGACGGGCGGACAAACTGGTAGTTTTCGCTCATCGGGTTGGCCACTTCAATCGCGTTGTCGGCGCTTACGTTCATGCGCTCGATGTAGTCCTTTTTGCTTCCAAGATAGTTGAAAATCATTTCCTGGTAGTTAAGGCCCACCATGATTTCCTTTGTCTTGCGGCTGTAAACCGTAAGGTCGGACAGCTTTCCGATTGTAAAGGCGTTGGGCTTTTGCGGGGCAAAGTCTTTGACTCCGCAGCCAATCATAACGTCTTCGATTACGTCAACCTCGTGCAAGAAGTCGTTGCGGTAGGGCGCCGGGCTAAGAACGATTTCCCAGTCGTCGCCTACCTGCTTTGTCTCAACCTTGCTTCCCATGCGGGTAAGGGCGTCGGCGACCTTCTTAATGTCAAAGTCGCTTCCAAGCAATTTGTTGACGGCGCTGAGCGTGGCCTTTGTCGTGGGCTGGAAGTAGAAGGGAACCATAATGTCCTTTCCAAAGCCAGTGTCGTAGGGATGCTTTACCAAAATCGGCTTAATGTCGTAGCCTTGGTCGATGAAGTCGCAGGCAACGATGTTGGCGCTCAAAATCAAGCCTTCCATGTTGTCGCCAGTAAGCTCAACCATCAAATCCTTGTCGCCAACCTGGACAGCTCCAAGCGTCGCGCTGTTGATGATCGGAGCCATAGACATGACTTCGTCCTTTGCGTCCGACAAAAGCGGGAACTTTTTGCAGTCCTTAAGAATCCAGCCAAAATCCTTTCCCTTGGGATGGTCGGTCAAAATCTGGCGGCAAGTCATTGGGCTTTCGCACTGGAGCGGCACGAACGATGTCTTGTCGGGGTCAACGGCATGGTATTTTACCGGGAACTTGATTTGGTCAACGCGGTAAACGCCCATAGAAATGGACTTGCGCTTGCGGCCAAAGTTCCAGGCCAGCTTTTCTTGCGTTTGGATTATGTCCTTTAGCATTGGGTCGTCGATGGCTTTTCCGCAAATCATAAAGGCCACCATGTAGGGGCGTACGTCCTTAAGCTCCGGGTCGACGGTCACGACGCGGTCGCCGTAGTCGCCGTTTCCCATGTTGGACATGTATTTGTAGTAGTCGGCGGTTTTTCCGCCCGCGTGCAATTTTAGCTGGCGGGCGACGCCGTTTGTGGACCAAAGGTCGGGGCGGTTTGTGTCGTTCAATTCGATTTTGATGGCGCGCTCGTTTTCGGGGAGCGTTGTGTCGGGCTTTTCGTCAAGCTCGGCCTTTGCGCAGGGCAGAACATCTTCCAGCGCGGCGTAGTCGTATCGCTTTCCAACAGCGTCAAAAAACAGTTTTTCGTTTACTTCTATTTTTGGCATAAATTACTCCAATTTGTGAATTATATTAAATAATAGAAAAAAGTTCAAGAAATATAAAAAAACGCGGGCAAAATGGGGCGGGTCCCAGACGCGCGCTTTAGGCGGCGAAGGGGTTTTGGATGCGCGCGCCGGCGATGATTTGCTGGTCGCTTAAGTCTTCGGAATAAACTGTGGCGCAGCCTGTGTCGCTGGCCGCCGAAAGAATAAGCGAGTCCCAAAACGAAAACTGGCTTTTTATGCTTATGTCCACGGCGGACAAAATCAGCGGAACCGAGATTTCCACAACAGGGAAATTGTCGGCGAAAAATTCCACATATTCTTTTGCGGCTTGATTTGATATATTCAATTTTTTTTGCGCGACGTTGAAAAATTCCTGCAAGCACTGTGTTGAAATTACGCCGTTCCCGGAATCAATCGCGCTTTTTATAAGGGCAGTCGCGATTTTTTGTTTTCGCGCGTCGCTTACGTCCGCGGAATACACAAGAATATTCGTGTCAAAAAATACTTTGTCTTCGGCAGACTTAACCTGATTATCTTTCATATAGTTCCTCCCGGGTCCATTTTTGGCCGTGTGAATTTGGGTGATACTTTTTTACAAGCTCTTCCAGTTTTTGATACGCCTGCATGCGCTTGTCGGGCTTGAGCTTTTCTTCCGTGGCCTCTTGGACCATGCCGGAAAGTTTTTCCAGCACTTTAAGCTGCTCCCGGTAAACAAGCTTGGGAAGCATTTGGAGTATTGCGTTAAGGTAGTAGGAAGGAGCGCGACGAACCGCCAAATAGTCCGCTCCCGCGCCGGAATCGTGGATGGCGAGGCTTTCCGGCTCCTTTCGCTCGATTTCGTAGGACGTTTCAGGATGCTCGCCTTGCTCCTCGCCAAAGGATTTGAGCTGGTCGTCCAAAATAACGTCGTAGGGAACATGGTAAAAATTGGCAAGGTTTACGACGGTTTTTACCGGAGGAACGGCCTCGCCGCTTTCGTACTTGATGTACATTTGCCGCGAGATTCCCAAAAAGGAAGCGACAGCCGCCTGCGAATAATTGTTTTGAATCCTAAGATTTAAAAGGGTCTTATGCATGCGGACATTATACAGCGTGTTTTTGGATAAGTCAACTAAAATTTACAAAAAATGTAATGAAAAATTTACTATTTAGCGGGAACGGTTGGCAAGCCCTAATACCTAAACACAAATCGCTTGCCGTCGGCTGCAAGGAGCAAATCGGATACGGGGACTCGCTGGATTTGCTTTTTGCCGTTCCTGATGTATTCAATTGTAAGGTCGCCGGACAAAAGCTCCGAGGCTAGGGGGGCGCCGTAGATTTCTGCAAGCAAGTCCTTGTATTCGGAAAGCGACATTCGCTCGCCAGAGATTACCGGGGCCATTAAAATGTCGGCCAAAGTCTTTGCGCTTGTGTTTTCTTGAAGGATTGAGGCTGCCAGGCTTTGCGGGTCTATGGCCAAATAAAATTCGTCGCCGGAGGAAGCCTTGTTTATGCCAAGAAACTCTGTTGGGAGCGCTTTTTGGCTGTTGACTTGCGCGCTGGCTGTGAGGGAATTTTTGTCAAAGCGGACGCTGGCGTTCTTAAAAAAGCCTTGGTTAAGCTCGGCCTCAATTTTTTTTGAGATTCGTTCCAAGTTGTCGGAAGGGTCGCCTTCTTGGCCGGGAACTTGTTGAAGCTTATTAAGGTTTTCCACAAACGCCGTTCCCAAGCTGGAAGAAAAATATATCGATTTGTTGTCGTTTTTGTCGAGATTGATCGTTACTTTTAGCGGGCAACTGCAAAAGAAAAGCGCCGCTCCAAAAGCCAGCGCGGCTGGCAAAAGAGCGCGCGAAAATTTTGTTCCGTCCATATATTATAAAAAGTTTTTTAACGGCAAAGTTACGCGGACGCCGCTGGAAAAGACAAGGCCCGTAGCCATGCTGTCGTGGAAGGGCATCGCTCCGCCGTCGGAATCGTTGTAAACCGTGTAGGAAATGTCTTGCACAAAAGAAATGCCCACTTTGCCCGCCTTGATTTTTGGCGTTTGAAATGACACGCCCAAAATGCCCGGAAAAAACGATCCGTCGATTTTGGAATCGCTGTCAGGAAAGGTAGGCTTTCCAAAATTGATTACGGGGCTCGCGTAGATTTTTACGTAGTCGCCAAAGTTCATTGAAAAGACAATTGGGATTTGAAAAATCTTTGAGGCGTGGTTGTAGCGCAGAATCGTTCCAACGCCGGGTTGGAATTTCCAAGCGGCGTAGCGGACGTTTGTTTCCAAAGAAATGCCTCGCCAGTTTAGCATAAAGCGGGTGGGAAGAAAAAAGTTCCAGTCGCAAAAAAGCGTGGCGTCAAAGACAAGGTTTGAAAGCCATGTTCCGCTGGAGTTGGAGGAGCCGCGCTCTTTTGATTTGGAGCCGGACTCTTCAACGGCGTCCCTAATGTCGTCGCGGTCTGGAATGTCCTCTTCGCTTACGATTTCATCGTCAACCGAATCCGCGACGGCTTCTTTTGCGGCGCGTCCGGAAGGAATTACGCGGCCAACCGCGGCAAATGACGAAGCATAGTATTTTTCTTTTAGTGAGGAAACGATTACGCCGGTGTTGTTTCCATCGCTGGCCGCGTGGATGAATTGGTTCTTTCCGATGTAGATTCCCACGTGGCTGATAGAGCCGTCGCCGGTTGTCTTAAAGAATATCAAGTCGCCGACTTCGGCTTCGTCGGTTTTGATTATTTTTGCTTTTGAGTAAATCGCCTTTACGGAGCGCGGCATTTGCGTTCCCGCGGCGTCGCGGAAAACGGTGTAAATCAAGCCAGAGCAGTCAAAGGCGTCGGGGCCGATGGCTCCAGATCTATAAGGGCAGCCGATATATTGCTTTGCTTGCGCCACGATGTCTTTGCGGGCTTGCGCGGCTTGCTCAGTTGTCATTGTTTTTGCCGCGCAGTGGCCGACAAACGCAAGCGCGACAACGGCCAAAGCCAATAATTTCTTTGAAATAGTCATATTAAAATTTTCGGAATCTTGCAAAATTATTTTACTATTTTAATTGAGCGCAGGAATAAAAATTCCGCTAAAATCGCGCTGAAAAAAACCGATAATGAAAAAGGACGGCCCATCCCTATTGAGCCAGGCGGCCTCTTTGTCCGCAGTCTGTTTTTTATTGGGGTTTTATGAAACAGTTTAATATATCTTCAAAAGTCGCCGGAACGATTTTGTTCGTTCTAGCCTCCTTTTTTTCTTTCGCTCTTTTAGTCCATCTTTTTGGCTTTTCCGGCTGCGACAGCTTTGTCCTTGATTTTTTGTACGGAACAGGAAAAATTTTAAGCGGCGCCTACGGTTTTTGCAGCGTTTTGATTCCTGTTTTTTTCTTTGGCGCTTCTATGGTCGCTTTTAGCGGACACAGAACCTTTAAAAAATGCGTTTACATCAGCTTTAGTTTGATTCCTTTTTTTACCGCTGTTGGAATCGAACGCTTGTACCGCTCTTTGACTGACGGCTATGCGGGAGTTTCTTCGTTCAAGACAGTTCAATTGATTTTGGCTTTTGTCATCGGTTTTTTGTTGGTTGTAATCGAATACCTTTTGGCGGGAATCGTAGCAGAGCGAATTTTCTTTGGAGTGGAAGAGGCGCAGACTGACATACGCATTAAGTCATTCAAAGAAGGGTTTGAGCCTCTCCATTATGACGAGCCGGAAGACGAAACGGCCGACGATGTTGAAGGCGATGCGGAAACAGAACAAAGCATGAGCACGGCCGACGAGTTTGCCGCCCAGCAAGCGCAAAAGGCCGCCGAGATTGACCAAAAATATTTGCATGAATTTGACGACTTGCAGTTGACGGGAATAAAGGTTCCGGAAAAGTTCCAGCCAAAAGAAGAGAAGAAAGAGGAAATTCCGCAAGAACAAGAAACGGCCGCTCCGACAGTTCAAGCTACGGAGACTGTTGCGCAAGCTGAAAGCGTTCCGCAAGACGAAACCGTTCCACCTGAGCCGGTGGTTGAGAGAACGTATTCATACGCGGAGCCTGTCGCTCCCGCTCCTGCAGCAAATCCGGAACCGATAGAAATTTCCAGCCAGACAAAGAGCGTGGTTGAAGAGGTTCCCGTTGAAGTCAGCGTGACGACAGACGGAATTGAAATTAACGAAGACGAAGAAGAAAACGAATACGACGCCGACGACTACCCAAACTATGTTGAGGAAGAAGAAGTTGAAGAAGATGAAGCCGAGACCGAAGAAGAAACGGAAGGCGTCGTACAGGAAGAAATAGAGGACGATCCCAATCAACGGGAATTGATTGAAGAAAGCGACGACTTTGACATTGAAGTTGACGCTGGCGCTGAAGAAGAAGAAGCGCAAGAAGAAAGCGCGAATGACGGTCCCGTTCCGATTGAAGACGAAAAAACCTTGACCGCCGTAAATCTGCGCCTGCAAGAAAAACCCGTGCCTATTCCAGTAGAAAAGCCTGAGCCAAAAATAATCGACTCGCGCTTTACCCGCGGCGTTTACGAAATTCCCACCGAGCGCATTTTAAATGAATTTGAAAACTCCGATTATTGGGTTATCGATGAGGGAACCAACGCCAGCGCCGCCCAGCTTAAGGAAACGCTGGAGGAATTTAAAATCAGCGCGGAAGTCACCGGCATCCGAAAAGGCCCGGTAGTAACGATGTTCGAGATTTTGCCCGCGCCCGGAGTCAAGCTTAGCAAAATCGTCACGCTGCAGGACAACATCGCCTTGCGCTTGGCGGCAAAGAGCGTGCGCATTGTCGCGCCGATTCCCGGAAAGCGAGCGGTTGGAATAGAAGTTCCTAACAAGGAGCGCGCCGTCGTCGCCTTCCGCGAAATCATCGAGCAGGAATTGCCCGAGTTCAAGAAGATGGCCGTTCCAGTAATTTTGGGAAAAGACATCCAGGGCGAGGCGCAAGTCATCGACCTTTCAAAAACGCCGCACTTGCTTATTGCCGGTTCAACAGGCTCTGGAAAATCGGTTTGCGTAAACTCGCTGATTCTTTCAATCCTTTACAAGCGCTCGCCCGAGCAAGTCAAGCTGATTTTGGTTGACCCAAAAATCGTAGAATTGAAGTTGTACAACGACATTCCGCACTTGCTTACGCCTGTAATCACAGAGCCAAAGCGCGCTCTACAGTCATTGCAGTATTGCTTGTGCGAGATGGAACGCCGTTACGCGCTCCTTGACGGAATGGGCGTGCGCGACATCATAAGCTACAACAAGCGAATCGAAGAGCGCCACATCGCGAGCGAAAAGCTTCCGTACATTGTTGTCATAATCGACGAGTTCGCCGACTTGATGGCCACGACCGGAAAAGAGCTTGAATCAACAATCGCCCGTCTTTGCGCGATGAGCCGCGCCGTGGGAATCCATTTGGTTTTGGCAACCCAGCGTCCGTCTATCGACGTAATCACTGGCCTTATCAAGGCCAACATTCCTAGCCGCATCGCTTTTGCCGTAGCGTCAAAAATCGACAGCCGCATCATCATCGACCAAGTCGGCGCCGAAAAGCTTTTGGGCCGCGGCGACATGCTTTTTGTAAGCGCTGTCAATCCGGTTCCTACTCGCATCCAAGGAACGCTTGTAAGCGACGACGAAGTTGAAAACGTTGTCAATTACGTAAAGCAATACGGATTTCCGGAATACATTGACGACGAAATTTTTGTCGAGGACGATGACGAAGAAAATCCTGAGCCTGGCCTTTTTGACGAGGGAGACGATCCGCTTTATCAAAAGGCTTTGGACATTGTGGTGGAAGCGGGAAAAGCAAGCGCGTCTTACATACAGCGCCGCCTAAAGATTGGCTACAACCGCGCCGCCCGCTTGGTGGAAGAAATGGAAGCGCGCGGAATCGTAGGCCCGGCCAACGGTTCCAAGCCGCGCGAAATCATCCATATGCCATAAAATGGGCTTCGCCCATTTTATAACGAGTTTTCGCTTCGCAAAAACTCGCGCGCATTAAGGTTTTTCATTCGACGATTCAAGCGGCTCTATCCAAGACCAAAAGGCCGCGTCTTCCATTCCCAGGCGCCAAAATGCTATGCTGTCAAAGCCGTAGTTTTTGTACATTCTTGCGCGCTGCAATAGGCTAGTCGCGTCGTCAAACCAAAGCGTCACCTTTGCCTTGGCCTCGTATTCAAAGTGCGGAACGCCGTCCTTGCGCTTTAATTGCTTGACGTTATTTTCGTGCATGATGCGGTTGGCGCCGTTAAAGTACCATGCTTGCGCGAGCGAGCGGTCAATCCAACTGCGGCCGTAAAAGGGAACGCCGATGATGTACTTGTCGGCGGGCAAAACGCCAAGCGCGTAGTCAACGATTTTTTTGCACCAATTGATTGAAGCGACTGAGCCGGGAACGCTTGTGGACCAATGTTCGTCGTAGGCCATAATCATAACTTTGTCGGCCACGGCCGCGATTTTTTTGTAGTCGTAAACGTCGGTTGCAAAACTTTTGACTCGCGCTGGAACGCAAACGGTAAGCGGCTTTTCGCCAAGCTTGCGCTTTAGCTGGCGCAAGAATTCCAAAAAGTTTTCGCCGTCTTTTTGCGGAACCAATTCGTAGTCAATTTGAAGGCCGTCAAATTCGCGCGAGGCAAAAATCAAGTCCTTCACCAAGTCGCCGCGCAAGCCGTATTTTGGGTCAAGGACAAAGTGTGTGGTTGACGTGGAATTGCACACCGCCACAAGATGAACGCGGCCTTTAAAGCCCGCCGTCAAATTTCTTTTTGGAGCGGTTTCCAATTTTCCGTAGCAGTCGACGTCCACGCCAAAAAGCGCCAAGTCGGTGAGCGGCGCGTTTTTGTCAAAATCCTTAAGGCGGTTTGTTACAAGGTAGCCCCATATCTCTTTAAACTGAACCTTTTCGCCGTCAAGCTTGTTCCAGCGGTAGGGGTGCGAATAACTGTCATGCTCAACTTCTTCCGGAAAATCTTTCTCTTCAAAAATTTCAAGGCCTTGCCCCGCCGGAATTTCCACCGCTAGCTTAGTGTCTTTTGCCAACGCAAGCCGCGGCATAAGCGCCAGAATGAAAATTGCGGCAAATACAATGATTTTTACTTTTTTCATAATTCGATTATCTTATACATCGGCGATTCCCCGGGATGGAATTCCAAAATATGCTTTTCCGCGGCCAGCGCTTCCGTAGGGTCATGGGTAACGTGCAGCAGCGTTGTCGTTCCGCTTTGAGCGACGATTTCAAGCAAGTCCAAAATTTTTTGTCGGAAGCTTTCGTCAAGGCCGTGGCAGGGTTCGTCAAGAATCAGGATTTCCGGCGCCTTTACCACCGCGCGCAAAATCAAAATCGCGCGCTGCTCGCCGTAGCTGAGCGTGTTGAAAGATTCGTTTTCGCGGCCCGCAAATCCGCCCAACGCCAGCCACTTTTTGGCCGCGGCGATTTCCGTGTCGGTCGCCTGCTCGTACAAGCCGATTGAGTCTTTAAAGCCCGAAACGATTACGGCCAAAAGGCTCGCTCCGACCATTCGGTATTCGACGTGCAGGCGGTAGGAAACGATACCAAGCTTTTTCTTTATGTCCCAAATAGTTTCGCCAGAGCCGCGGCGCGCGCCGAAAATTTTTATGTCGTTGCTGAACACTTGCATGTTGTCGCCGGTAATCAGTTCCAGGAAAGTGGTTTTGCCGGAACCGTTGGGGCCGCGAATCAGCCAGTGCTCGTTTTTGCGCAGCGTCCAATTAAGGTCTTGCAAGACGCGGTTGTCGCCCCAGCCCACGTTGACGCCGCGCATTTCGATTAGCGCCGCTTCTTGGCTTTGCGACGGACTGCCGTTTTGCAAAACCGCGCTTTCTTGGTTGGCGGCGGACAATTGGCTTTTAAAGGCGGCTACATCAGATTCGCGGGACTTTTGCGCGGCGGCTTTTTTGTCCGCCAAAACTTTTTCGTATTCGCTCCGTTCCCCGCAAAAAGAAATTTCTCCGCCAGAAAATTCCACAACCTTGTTTATCGCGTTTGGAATTTCGTGGAAGCGCTCCATTCCCAAAATTATTCGCGGAAAGGCGGAGTCGCCCGCTTTTTGGTCTTGCGACTGGTTGCCGCCATTTTGCGCCGCGTCCGACTGCGCGAGCTGCCGTTGAGCTACGCTGTCAAAAAAGTCCAGCAAGATTTTTCGGCTTTGCGCGTCAAGGCCGGCAAAGGGGTCGCTTAAAATCAAAAGTTTTTTTCCGCTCAAAAGCGCGCGGCACAAAAGCGTTCGGCGGATTTCGCCGGTGGACATGTACTTTAGGCCGCGGTCAAGAATTTTTTCAAGGCCGCACAATTTTACCTGCGGGTCGCTTTCCAAGCGCGCTGCGGCCGGCGGCAAGTCGTAAACGCCGGTTTTGGAATCGCGCTTGATTTTTTGTCCGGTCAAGGCTTCCGCAAAAAAGACGCGGGCGCTTCTTCCGTGGTCAACGCCGCCTTCCAAAAATTCGCTTTCATCGTTGGCGCGCTCTTCTTGTATCAAGGCGGCGGCCCTTTCAAGCGACACGATTTCGACCGAGCCGTCAAAAATGTTTGAATAAAGGCCGTCCGCGTTGGGAATAATTTTTAGCTGGCCGCAAAGCGCCTTTAAAAAGTCAGCCTTGCCGCCGCCGTTTGGGCCAATCACAAGCCAGGCCTCGCCCGCGTTCATTTGCCAAGAAAAATTTTTAATTGTCGCCGCGCGAGAATTTTCCACACGGCAGTTTTTTATTGAAATTAAGTTCACAATAGAATTATTATACATCGCTTCGCTCTGTTTTGCTAGTGGAAGTATTTACACGCCCACTCGCACGGGCTACTGGCAATACATTGCTTCGCTCTGTTTTGCTACTGGCGACGGCGCGATTTTTGCCTTGACACAATTCTTTAATATAACTAATATCAAAGAAACTTGAAAATATAGGAGAAAACTATGAAAAAGATTTTGACAGTTTTGCTCGCGCTCGCTTTGACTGTATGCGCGGTTTCTTGTTCTAAAAAATCAAACAAAGCCGCAAAAGGCGGAAAGACTTGGATTGTCGCCACCGACACAGCCTTCCGTCCTTTTGAGTACACAAACGAAAAGAACCAGTTTGTTGGAATCGACGTTGACCTTTTGGCAGCTGTCGCCGAGGACCAGGGATTTGCCTATGACTTGCAGTCATTGGGCTGGGACGGAGGAGTCGCCGCCGTTCAGGTTGGACAGGCCGACGCCTTGATTGCCGGAGCCACAATCAAGCAGGAGCGCATTGACTCAGGCTGGATTTTCAGCGACGGCTACTACAACGCCACTCAGACTTTTGTCGTCGCCAAAGACTCTTCTATTGAAAAGTTCGAGGACCTCAAAGGAAAGAACGTCGCCGTCAAGAACGGAACCGCCGGCATGGACTTTGCCAACTCTCTCAAAGACAAGTACGGATTTACGGTGACTGTGTTTGAGGATTCGCCCACGATGTACCAGGACGTAATTCTTGGCAACAGCGACGCTTGCGTTGAAGACACTCCGATTATCGCCTCCAACATCAAGGAAGCCAAGCTCTCGCTCAAGATTCCCGCCGAAATGGAAAGCGAAGGCGCTCCCTACGGATTCGCCATCATGAATCCCAAGAACCAGGAATTGCTTGACATGTTCAACAAGGGCTTGGCCAACATCCGCGCCAACGGAACTTACCAGAAGATTTTGGACAAGTATCTTAAGTAATCATGACAAAACGCGCTGACTGACGCACAAGCCGCCTCCGTTTGGGGGCGGTTTTTTTGTTTGCAAATTCCGCAAATTAGCGCTACAATGTTCCGCATAAGGAACGCTCCACATGCCAACGATAACAAAAAAAATAAACGGCGCGATAATTGTCTTTACGCTCGCAAGCCTTCTTATGAACGTTGTGTTTGACTATTTTGCCGTAAGAAAAATTCTTAGCGAAACTTATGACACCTTCTTGACGCAAATCGCCTACACTGGAGCGTCTTACTTTAAGGGCGACAAGTTGGAGCAATACGCGCGCGACGGCCTTAAGTCGGACGAATACAAAGACACTCTGATAAAGCTTGCCAACCTTACCGAGAACACCGACATTAGCTTTTTGTATGTAATCATTCCCGACATGCCCGACTGCAAGAGCAAAACTTATGTCTTTAACGTAGTGAACACAAAACTGCGCAACAAATTCAATCCATACCACGCAGGCTACAAGGAGGACACATCGGACGAATCCGCCGCGCGCTTTAGGTGCTTGATGGAAAAAGGCGGCTTTGAAATCGACAGTTCAATTTTTTCCCATGCCGGAGCCAGGACGCGCATTTCGCTGGCCTTGCGCGATTCCAGCGGAAAAAAAGTCGGAGTCATTTGCGTTGAAAAGCAGCTTGAAACTATCAGTTCCGTTTTGCGCGGCTATGTGCGTTTAGACTTGCTTTTCGCGCCTTTCGTATCGCTCTTGTTCTTCTTGTGCTTTGGAGCCTTCATCAGCAGAAAATTCGTAAAGCCGATTGTAAGCATCACAAGAGAAGCGGACGGCTTCGCTTCGCACGACGCGCATTTTTCGGACAAGCTTAAGGAGATTCATTCCAACGACGAAATTGAAACGCTCGCCCGCTCAATAGAAAAAATGGGAATCGACATCCAAGTTTACATCAAGGACTTGATGCGCGTCACCAGCGAAAAGGAGCGCATCGGCGCGGAGCTTTCGGTGGCCAGCGGCATTCAGGCCGGAATGCTTCCCAAAAACTTTTCGCCTTATCCAAACCATCCAGGCATTCAGCTTTACGCCAGCATGGTTCCAGCCAAAGAAGTCGGCGGCGACTTTTACGACTTTTTCTGGACCGGCAAAAACAAGCTTTGGCTTGTGATGGGAGACGTAAGCGGCAAAGGCGTTCCCGCCGCCATGTTCATGGTAATCGCAAAGGCGCTTATTCGCAACGAAGCCACGCTGGAATACGAGCCAAGCGAAATTTGCGAGCGCGTGAACGACCAGCTTTGCGAGGAAAACGAGCAGGGACTCTTTGTCACTTGCTGGCTTGGCTGCGTGGACCTTTCAACCGGAATAATGAAATTCGCCAACGCCGCCCACAACCCGCCGGTTTTGTACGACGGCGACTCCTATAAATTCTTGGAGCAAAAAAGCGGCATCATGCTTGCCGCGATGGAAGGCAGCAAGTACGTTCAGCACGAAATCCAGCTAAAAAAAGGAAGCCGCCTTTTTATCTACACTGACGGCGTCACCGAAGCGCAAAACAAAAACGGAGCGCTTTTTGGCGAGTCCTTGCTGTTGGGAGCGCTTGCAAAAACGGCGGCGCTTTCGTCAAAGGAAACCGTCCAGCTTGTAAACAAGGAAGTCGAGCGTTTTGCCGGCGGCGCGGACCAGGCCGACGACATAACGCTTCTTTCGTTTGAGTTGGACGAAGTCGGCGAGGAAACTAATGCCGGCGCGTCAACCGACTCCGAGAAAAGCCTTTTGGTCGCCGCCGACGACCAAAACTTGCCAAAGGTTACGGACTTTGTCCGATCGTTCGCGCCGCAAGGCATTACGCCGGACGAGGCCAACAAAATTGACTTGGCGGTGGAAGAGATTTTTGTCAACATCAGCCACTACGCTTACGAAAACGGCGGCGACGTTGAGATTGTTTGCAAAAAGCTGGCCGAGCGAAAGATTTCGGTGGCTTTTAAGGATTCTGGAATTGAATTTGATCCGCTTGCCAAGGGAGATCCTGACTTTACGGAAAGCGTTGAAACGCGCAAGCTGGGCGGATTTGGAATTTACCTTACAAAGAAATTTATGGACAGCGTTTCTTACGAGCGTCAAGACGGCAAAAACATTTTGACGCTCGTAAAAACGTTTGGGTAATCGCGTGCCTTGATTGCCAGCCCGCGCGAGCGGGCAATTGAATAATTTCCTATAGCAAAATGGAGCGCAGCGACATACCAGGACTATTTTTCTATATTCAAAAGCTTGTCCATGCTAGTGGCTTCGAGCACTTGCATTACAAAGTCGGACGGCTTCTTGATGACCAATTTTCCGCCGTTGCCGCCCATAATTTTGTGGGCAAGCAAAATATCGCGCAAGCCGGTGCTTGACATGTATTCTATTCCGCTTAGGTCAAGATTCATAATTTTTGAGCCTTGAGACATTTCTTTTATTACTGCCTCCAACTGGGGAGCTGTTGTCGTGTCCAAACGGCCGGAAACTACAAGGTCTACAGTGGTTCCATTTTTATTTTTCTTGATGTCCATGGCATTTCCTCTTGCTTTCATTATACTACAAAAACAATTTTTTTTGAAGAGCAAGTCGATTTTTTGTGCAAAAAAAATAAAAATATGATACAATAATAAAATAAGGATTTTATTATGATGAATTGCGTAAAATGCGGAACGCCGCTTATCCCGGGAGCGAAATTTTGCTCAAATTGCGGAACCCAAGTGGAAAATCCACACAAGTTGATTCCCTGCCCCAGCTGCATGTCCGGCATCACCGATGACACCATTTTTTGCCCCTGGTGCGGAAAATTGTACGAAAAGGTCGAAGAAGTCAAAAAGAAGGCCAATATCCCCGAAACAATTCCAAATTTGGTTAACATCCAAGGCGGAACCTTCTTTATGGGAACGGGAGAGTTGGCGCACAGCGTTACTTTAAACCCGTTTAAGATGGGCGAAGCGCCAATTACGCAAGACCAGTATTATTATGTAATGGGTACAAATCCCTCAAAATTTTTGCGCGGCGATTATCCGGTAGAAAGCGTAACTTGGTGCGACGCGATCCGTTATTGCAACAAATTGAGCAAAATGTTCAACTTGACGCCTTGCTACATAATCGGAAGCTCATCCGACTTTAGCCAAATAGAAAACACAAGCCCTGTATGGAAGCGCCTGACCTTCGACCTTTCGGCTACAGGCTTTAGGCTTCCGACAGAGGCGGAATGGGAATACGCGGCCCGCGGCGGAAAGAACAAAGACGCCTTTTTGTATTCCGGTTCCGACGACATAAACGAAGTCGCATGGTACGGCGAAAATTCACAAATCACAACGCACGGCGTTTGCGAAAAAAAGCCTAACTCTCTTGGGCTTTACGATATGTGCGGAAACGTAGCCGAATGGATTTATGACGAATACAGCGATTACAACAAAACGCCCCAAGTCAATCCGATTGGTCCAGGAACAATGACAGGCGTTCATGTAAAGCGCGGCGGCTCTTGGCTTGACGACACTGAGCAATGCAATGTTTTCTTTAGAAGCGCAAGCCCTATGGGCGGAAAGAGCTCAAGCCTTGGCTTTAGAGTTTGCTGCTCAATTCCTTTGCCTGACGAAGATCCAAGGAAAAAATAGGAACGTAAAATATTATGTTTGAGTTATTTAAAACGTATTTTTTTATGTTGTTGGCGTCGCTGGGCAACACGCTTTTGCTTGCCTTGTTCGCGCTGCTGTTTGCTATGCTCATAGGCTTGTTTTTTGCCTTGCTGAACGTTAGCCGCAACAAAGTTTTAAACATTGTCGGAACGGTTTACGTTGACGCGATTCGCGGCGTGCCCTTGATTGTCTTGGCCTTTTTCATTTACTTTGGCGTTCCGCAGGGAATGAAAATGATTTTTGGCGACTTTAGGCTGCCCGCGCTTCAGGCTGGAACAATCGCGTTGGCGATGAACTGCGGCGCCTACATGGCGGAAATTTTCCGCGCCGGAATCGAAAGCATCGACAAGGGCCAGATGGAGGCGGCCCGCTCCTTGGGCTTGCCATACGGAACCAGCATGAGGCGGGTAATTTTGCCGCAAGCCTTTAAGGTGATGATTCCGTCAATCATAAACCAGTTCATCATAACGCTAAAGGACACGTCAATCCTTTCTGTCATCGGCTACCCGGAGTTGACCAACACGGGCCGCACAATCGCGGGAAACACTTTCCGCAGCTTGGAAACTTGGGCGATTGTCGGAATTCTTTACATGATAGTAATCGTAAGCCTAAGCCGCGCGGCCAAGGCCTTGGAACGGAGGATTAAGATAAATGAAAAATAGTTCGGAAGTAAAAATTCACGTAGAAAACCTAAAAAAAACTTTTGGAAAGCTTGAAGTTTTAAAGGACATCAACATCGACATAACGCAGGGCGAAGTGCTTGTAGTCATCGGGCCGAGCGGCTCGGGAAAGTCAACGTTCCTCCGCTGCCTTAACAGGCTTGAAACCGCCACCAGCGGAAAAATCATCGTCAACGGAGAGAACATCAGCGACAAAAAGGTCAACATCAACAAAGCGCGCGAAAACATCGGAATGGTTTTCCAGCACTTCAATTTGTTCCCCAACATGACCGTCTTGCAAAACGTGGCGCTCGCTCCGGTGGAATTGAAAAAAATGAGCAAGGAAGAGGCAAACCAAACCGGCATGAAACTGCTGGCCCGCGTAGGCTTGGATTCCAAGGCCCACAGCTATCCCCAGCAGCTTTCGGGCGGCCAAAAGCAGCGCGTGGCAATCGCGCGCGCCCTGGCCATGAATCCTTCCATCATGCTCTTTGACGAGCCGACGAGCGCGCTTGACCCGGAAATGGTTGGCGAAGTTCTTGCGGTAATGAAGGAGCTTGCCAAGGGCGGAATGACGATGATTGTTGTCACCCACGAAATGGGATTCGCGCGCGAGGTGGCCGACCGCATAGTGTTTATGGACGGCGGCTACATCATCGAAGAAGGCACGCCCGAAGAGATTTTGAAGAACCCCAAGCAAGAGCGAACGATAAGCTTCTTGAACAAAGTTTTGTGAGGCGGCGCGATGAAAAAGATAATCACTATAAGCCGGGAATTTGGAGCGGGCGGCGGCGAGATTGGCCGTCGCGTGGCCGACGAGTTGGGATACGATTACTGCGACAAGGAACTGATTTTGCGCTCTGCCCGCGACGCCAACATCGACATAAACCAAATATTGGCGATGGATGAAAAGCCGCCGCTAGTCTTTGGCTTTACCCAAAGCTTGTTCGACATGTACAACGCGCCGCTTGACGAGCGCGTCTTTGCCGCCCAAAAGGAAATAATCCGAAAGCTAGGCGAGCGCGGAAAATGCGTCATCGTAGGCCGCAACGCCAACAGCATTCTAAAGGATTTTGACAATTCCCTGCACGTCTTCATTCACGCCGACCAATACTGGCGGGCGGCGCGCCTGCAAAAAGAAAAAATGCCGGACAAGACCGAAAAAGAAATTTTGGACGACATAAAAATCGTAGACAAGCGCCGCCAAAAATACTGCTCGCATTACACCAACACGGAATTTGGCGTAAGCAAGCATTACGACTTGTGCCTTTCCACTTCATCTCTGGGCATCGACAAGTGCGTCCAGATTATTTTGGATGTGGCGCGGGACTAAGTATTTTGTATAGTGGTGTTTGTCGGAATAATGTCGGAATAATGTCGGAATAATGTCGGAATAATGTCGGAATAAACTTGACTTTAAATATTTTGTATAGTATAATTTCCAATATATGGGTATAGAGGAAATAAAACGGAAGATTTCTTTAGGCGAAAACATTGCCGTGGAATTCAAAAGATGCGGCAACGGAATGCAAAAAGACGTTTATGAAACAGTCTGCTCATTTTCAAATAGATTCGGCGGCGACATTTTTTGCGGAGTTCTCGACGACGGCGCCATAGAAGGAATTCCCGAAGGCGCCGCGCAAGCAATAGTGAACAACTTTGTAAAAACTATCTCAAATGAAGATTTGTTTCAGCCAAAGCTTTTTATAACCCCGGAAATAGTTTTGATTGACGGAAAGCTCATCATTCATATCCACGTTCCATTTTCTTCCGAATTATGCAGATATAAAAAAGAAATTTATGACCGCATTGGCGAAAGCGATGTAATAGTAAAATCAACATCAAAAATTGTTGAGCTTGGAATCCGAAAACAGAATGTGTATACCGAACAAAAAGTCTTTCCGTTTGCAACAATTTCGGAACTTAACGCAGATTTAATAGAACGCGCAAGACGAATGGCCGTTTACAAGAATGAAAATCATCCGTGGAAAAACCTTTCCGACATGGAACTATTGCGAAGCGCAAGACTTTTTGGAGAAGACCTGGAAACAGGAAAAGAAGGCATAAACCTTGCTGGGCTTCTTTTGTTTGGCCGAGATGATGTAATTGGTTCCGCCTGCCCTTCTTACAAAACAGATGCCATTCTTAAAAAAGTAAACACAGACCGCTATGACGACCGCCAGATTATTTCAACAAACCTTATAGATAGTTTTGATCAGCTCGTACAATTCGGTCAAAAGCATCTTTGGGATAAATTTCATATTGAAGGAATGCAGGCCGTAAGTCTAAGAGACAAAATCCTGCGAGAAATGATTTCGAATATTCTAATGCATAGGGAATATGTAAGTCCTTACGTTTCACGCTTCATTATTGAAGAAGACAGAATGTACACAGAAAACCCTTGCAAGGCCCTGGATTATTTTAAGCTTACGCCGGACAATTTTACGCCGGTTTCTAAAAATCCTATAATCGCCTCCTTCTTTGTTCAGATTGGAAATGCCGACGAGCTTGGCAGCGGAATCAGAAATCTTTTTAAATACACAAAGCTATATTCTGGCGAAGAGCCGACAATGATAGAAAACGACATTTTCAAAACAGAGATACCGCTCAACAACAGCTACTCGGCTGACGCAAACAAAGGCGCTCGGCAAAATGAAACAGAAGCCGCTCTAAGTTTGAATCAGCAGAAAATTATCAAGCTCATAAAAGAACAGCCTCAAATATCCGCGGAACAGATTGCAAAAGAACTGGATTTGTCCTCACGCACAGTGGAACGCAATTTGCAGGAACTCAAAACCATGTCTGTAATTGAACGCGCCGGCAGTAAAAAAGACGGAAGATGGGTAATTATATAAGACGCTTAATTTTATTCCAGCACAGATTGTGACTTTTGCTACGATTTTTTGATGACAGATTTTTAAGGGCTGTTCCAGCAAGATTTTCTTCTATAACGCTAGATGAACTTCTTTACCTTCTGAATCTAGAAGTTTTATATTTGCTTTTTTATAACGTAAAAACGGGTCTTTATCCAATCCCCATTCTTCAGGCATTTTTCTTGAAAGACCCAGACGATTTAAATCTTTATCTTTTTCTGTGATTGTAGCAACATGCCAGCGATCTTTTAAAAGCATGAAAACGGATTCTTCTGAAAAAACAGTTCCGTCATCAAACTTTCCACTTTTACAGGCTTCTTCACAAGGTTCTTGTATATATTTAGCCTTAGGAACAATATGTTCATAAACCAGCGGTGTTCCATCATTCAGATGATTCCAGGCTTCTTGTAAATAATAGTCTGTGTCATATTTTCCATTTTTGCTTCTAAGATTTATGTACAGATTTGAAAGAAACTTATTCATACCTTCACGTAGACCAATAGAGACATAATTATTATTTTCTACGACAGACTTTAATTTTACAAGCAAGTCATAATAAGCTTTTGCCATTATTTTAATTGCTTCATCTGTTGTCATTTTTATTTTCTCCTGTTATTTATAATAACTTAATTTTTTCAATCATTTTTTATTCTTATTCTTTGTGATATAAAATCGTCTTATAAAATTTTCCACTTGATGATGTCCATTCAGAGACTTTTATTAAGTCTTCTGGATTTACACTTTCAAGTCTATCCCAATCGGAATCTACCATAGGATAAAAGGATAAATCTCCGTAATACCAGTTTGCAGAATCCTCAAAGGTAATTGTCTCTAATTTTTTAGATGAACTAAATGCATATCTTTCAATTACTTTTACATTTGCAGGAATTGTAATTGAAGTTAGCATTTTACAGAAACTAAAACAAGAAGATCCAATTTCTTTAACACTGTTTGGAATTATAAAACTTGAAATTGCTGTATTAGAAAGCATTCTATAAGGTAACATTTCAATACCCTCTTCGATAGATACAGATGATAATTTTTCACAATAATAAAATACATCTTCACCAAGCGAAGTAACTGTGGCAGGTATGTGTACGCTTTCTAATTTTGAATAAGAAAAAGCACCTTCATCTATAGTAGATACCGTTGGAGGTATTTCAATTGATTTTATCGAAGAATACATAAATGCATTTTTTCCAATCGAAGTAACTTCATCGGGAATTCTAAACTCAGTTATAGTTGATGGTACACATAAAAGTGTCTTTTTATCTTTTGTGTAAAGAACATTATTTATTACAGTGCAATAAGGATTGTCTTCATCAACAGTTATTTTTACTAAAGAAGTTGTTTTCTTAAATGCTGGATTAGAAAAGTTTATTGAAATTACTGTTTTAGGAATGAAAACTTCCGTAAGGGCAATACAATCTTTAAATGCATACTTTCCAATTGTTGTAAGACAAGAAGGCAAGATAATTGATTTTAGTTTTTTACAGCCGTCAAACGATTTGTCGAATGTTGTAACTCCAATTGCATTACTCATATCAAGATTTACAAGTACACCTTTGGGAAGACTGTTAATTGCTTCACAAATATCTTTAAGCAAATTATCTGTAATTGGTCCAACCAGATATACTGTTGAAGTTACTCCAAGATTTTTTATAGTATCTACGACAGTTTCTGCAGTTGTTTCTGTATTCTGCCATTTTGCATAGAGCGTATAGTCTTTATCAATATGAGTATTAAAATCAAATTTTTCTGTCATTGCTTCGTCTGTATACCAGCCTGCAAGTACACAGTGTTCTTTTGTACAGTTTTCAGGACGGGCTAAAGTATCGTAGTAATTTAGTTTTTGACTTTCTAGGGCTGTACCGCCATTGGTAACGAAAGTGATATTGAAAAAGTCAAGTTCCCAATGAGGAATTAGTGTTGTTTTATCGTATTGCATAGTAAATGTGTTAACGCCATCTTTTGTATAAATAACGTCGTTGACTTCTTCTATGATATTACCATTTTTTTCTATTTTATAACCAAATCCCAACAGATGATGGTGAGCTCGAGTTACATTATCGAAATCAACATGAACTGTTTGTCCCCATTTGATATATGCAGTTTCCGGTTTATTTGTACTTATGCTTTCTTCTCCTATTATTTCTGATTTTTCTCCTTCGTCATAAATAAGACGGAGAAGACTGCGCTTATAATACAACTCGAATATTGATGAACAGTCAGGGTTAACAGTAATTTCGACAGGCGAAAGATGAAAGTCAGTATATGCCTTCATACCATTTGTATCATCGTGTTTATTTGTAACATCAATATATCTTACTTTTGAGCCTGCTGTTGCAGGTACTTTTTTTCTTTTTTCAACACATTCAACATATTCATCATCATCTGCATTTTCATAAAAATATTTTATCGTATAGTAGCAATCTGCCCAAACAGCATAGATCGTAACTTTGTCAAGATTTTTTGATGACAGATTTTTTAAGGTTGTTCCTGCAGTATAAATATTAATGGTTTCATCTTGTGATAAAGCCCAGCCAACAAACTTCATGTTTGTCTTATTAAAAGTATTTTCAGGTAAAGTAAATTCTTCATCGTAGGTGCAAGAAATATCGTTTAGCTTTGTGCCATATCCACCATTGGAATTAAATGTAACCGTATAAGTATTTGCTGTCCAACGCGCTGTCAATGTGATGTTTTTTGTAATCGGTGTGTCAAAATCAAATTCTGTATCATCACAGTACCATTCGTTAAAAGTGTAGCCTGTTTTTGTCGGGTTCTCAGGCTTTGTTATACATTCATTTTCTTTAATTACTTGTAAAGAAACTTCGCTTCCGCCATTTGAATTAAATGTAATTTTATAGCTTCCTGGAGGTGTAGGCTTTTCTTGTGTCATCCCTGTTGACTCAACCGCTGGGTTTGAACAGCTTGTAAAACATAGCGGTATTACAATAAGTGCAAGTGCCAAAGCAAATTTTGAAAAATTTTTCATAAAAAATCCTCCAGATATTTTTTGCATAACGCGTAATAAGTCATTTTTTACTAAAGTATAAATTATAAAAGGTCGTGATGTAAGTTTGCCGTCTTTGTCAAAAACAATGAGTTGACTCATTGTTTTTTAATGACCCTCATCTAGCCACAAAAGCGCCCTGTTATGCTATACTAGGACTATGAAAAAATTGATTTTGATTGACGACCACAAGATGCTGCGCAAGGGCATTTCTTCATATATCACAGAAAACACGGACTGGACTATTCTGGCCGAGGCCGAAAGCCTGGAAGAAATTCCTGGCATAATAAAAAAAATCGCGCCCCAAAAAGACGACAAAATCGTCGCCGTCGTTGACATACAAATAAAGGGCTCTTCCGACTATCCATTCAGCGGTTTTGAAGCCGTAAAGCTTCTTTCCAAGGCCGGCGTTCCAAGCGTGATATTTTCAAGCCACGACACTGGGGCGCTTATTGAACGCGCGATGAGCGCCGAGGTTGGAGCCAAGGGTTTTGTCTCAAAATTAAGCGACGAAAAAATGCTGCTCGACGCAATCAACACGGTCGCCGCGGGAAAGACTTTTGTTCAGCCTGATTTAGTGGCCTCGCTTATGGAAATGAATTCCTTATTGTCCGTTCTTACAAAAAGGGAGATGCAGGTTGTAAAGCTTATTCAGGACGGACGCGCAAACGAAGAAATCGCCTCAAAGCTTCAAATCAAGCTTACGACTTTGGAAAACTACATCAGCGTGATTTACGACAAAATCGGCTGCCGCGACCGTTCAAGCTTGCTTGAAAAATTAAGGTAATTTTGCCAAAATGAAAGCATGGATTTGACAGAGACAAACCTTGCTGTTTTTCAATTTATAGAGCTTCTCTCAATCATTTCATTTTTGTGCATCGCCTTCGCGCTTTTCCTTCTTTCGTACATAAAGGGCAAAGAAAAAAACAGAAGCCTCGAAGAGCAAAACAAAAAAGAGCGCCTTGTGACAGAAACAATCACGCAAGTGCAGGAAAACGAGCGCAGCCGCATAAGCCGCGATTTGCACGACACTGTCACCCAAGACATAAGGACGGCCCTGCTTTACGCGCATAAACTCAACGATTCAAATGAATTCTCGCAGGAACAAAAAGACTTGCTTTTAAAAATCCAAAAAATCGAAGAGGAAAATTTGCGCAACATTCGGAACATAATCCGAAACTTGACGCCAAGCGAAATAGAAAGCGCTTCTATCGTTCAACTGCTTTCGGAACTGTGCGAAAACACAAATGAGTCCGGCGGAATCGAATGCAAGTTTTACGCGGAAGATCCAAGCCTCTTTGCAAAGCTCAACACAGAGCAAAAGCTGCATGTTTTTAGAATCGTCCAGGAAAGCGTCAACAACGCCTTAAAACATTCCAAAGCCAGCGAAATAAGCGTGATTGTCCGCGAAGAAAGCGGCGCGGAAAATCCAGGCCAAAGGCGCCTTTTGTTTTTGGTCAGTGACGATGGAATTGGATTGCCGCAAGCATACGCAAATGACGGCGATTCCAGCGCCCAAAGCGCTAAAGACAAAGAAGAAAACATTATCTCGCAAAACACCCATCTGGGCCTAAAAGGAATGAAAAGCCGCGCCGAGCTTCTGGGCGCGAAGCTAGAAATTAAAAGCGACAAAGAAACCGGCACCCAAATCAAGCTTTATTTGCCGGCGGAATGATTTTAGAAACGCCACTAAAGCAAAGCCAGCCGATGCAAACGCTTATCGCCTTGTCCAAAATATTTACAGGAACGCGCGGCAAGAGCGCTGAAATAAAAACGGAAACGCTGTTGCTGCTTAAAAGCGCGTACATAAACTTCACTTGGGAATCTTCTTTGTAGCCGGTAAAGACGTTAAGAAAGGTAAAAATCGTGGCGCCTTCCACGCTGACTATAAGCGAAATCAAAAAGACAAGAAGAATCAAGTCAGTAATTTCAATCTTTTTTCGTATTTTGATGTACACCCTGATTATTAGGACAATCGTAAGGCTGCAAATCGCCCACACCAGCGACCACAGGGGAACTTTTGCATAGATGACTGTTGTCGCAATATGATACAAAAGCGCGCTTATAACGCCGCAGACTCCGCCAAAAAAAGAAGCGGAAATTGTGAATATTGTATCCATATAAAGCGGAACGGGATTAAAGTTCTGAAGGTAATTGACCGCGATATTCAAAAGGGCAAAAACAATTCCAAGAGGAAGCTGCCATTTTAAGGAATAGGCGAATGCAGAAGCCTGTTGTTTTTCTAACGCTTTGTTTTCCATATTCAATCATTATAGCATAAAACCCGTTGGAATAAAAGCGGCAAAACAATGTTATTTAAAATCCGCTTCCAAATCAGAAAGAATCTCCTCAACCGCCGCCCGCAGCTTTCGCTCGTTTTGCGTTCCTGAAATTTCTTTTTTGCGGATAAAGCCGACGTCGTAATATCCCAGCGCGTTTCCCGCCTCGTGGATTACAAACTTTCCTTGGTAGGGGCCGTTTTCCAAAACGATTCGCGGAACCAAGGCGATTCCAAGCCCCAGCTGCGCGATGGCCAAAAGCGCTTCGTTGCCTTCCGTTTCGGCGGCGATTTTTGGCTTTACGTTGCGGCTTTTTGTCCACTTGTCAAAGCGCTTGCGGGCCAAGCCGGTTTTGGGAAGAACCAAGGGCGCGCTTGAAACTATGTCCTGCGGCGAGCCGTCAAGCTTTGTCCACGGGCCGTCCGCGCTGGCCGCGTAAATCAAGGGTGTTTTTATGACGTTGGTGGATTCTATCGCCGCGTTTCCTTCTTCGGGAATGGCGGCGACGGCCAAAAGGACGCGGCCTTCTTTTACAGCGTTAAAGGCGCCCGCCTCGCCGCCGGTTTGCACCGACAAGCGCACGGCCGGATATTTTTGGGAAAGCGCTTTGATGAAGGGCGGAAGAATCGTGTAGCAGGCGGTGACGCTGGCGTAAACTTTTAGGTCGCCCGAAAGCAAATCGCTTCCTTTTGAAAACTCTTCAAGCAAGCCCTTGCGTTTTGTCACCGCCTCGCGCGCGAATGCCAAAAACTTTTTTCCGCGCTCGGTCAGGGAAACCCTGCGGTTGTCGCGGTCCAAAAGCGCCGCGCCCGCCTCCTCTTCCAGCCTAGCAACCATTCGGCTTAAGGCGGAAGGGCTCATAGCGCATAAATCCGCCGCCTTTGAAAAGTTCAGCGTCTCAGCCAGAGTGATAAAGGCATCCAGTTCATAAAAGTCCATAAACGGATTTTAGCGCCAATCGCCATTTGTTCCAAGCGTTCTATGCGTTTATTCCATAGCCCGCAAGATGAGTCTTGATTTTTTCAAAAAGTTCTTGAGCGCTTTCCGCTAAAAAAAGCTCTTTCTTTTTCCGTTCGTCTTTAAAAAGTTCGATAAAGGCGGCTATTGTCTTAAGCTCTTTGTAAGAAACCGAAGGCCAAGCCGTGAGCAGGCAAATTCGCTTTTTTTGCGTCACGGCGATAGAAGCGCAAAAACGGCTCACGCCCTGCGACTGCGCGTGGGGCATTGAAACGTCCTCTCCAATGTCAACGCTTCCAAGAGCTTCCCTGTTCAACAAGTCTGTCTTTAAAATTTTCTTGTCTCTAACGCAACCTGTTCTTTCCAACAAGGCTATCATTTGGTCAAGGACAGCCTCTCTTCCTGCGTCACAAACAGTCAAAGACACGGATTCCGGCAATATCCAACATTCGTTATTTTGAGTCATAAAATCCTTCCTAAAATTTTTTGTAGATTTTTTAGGAAGTGTTTACGGAAGGCTTTGAATTGCAATTACTGATTTTATGTAGCGCGAAAGTTTTTTTTCTGAAAGTTGAAGCGGAATAAAGAAAACAAATCTTAGATTCTTTTTATATTTTATTGTATTCGCTTTAAATGGCAACGCAAAGAAATTCTTTGAAATCAAGGAAGACGCTTCTTGTTTTAAATTCTGCCTAATTTCTGGAAAAACACAAGGAAGCGTTTGCAAAGCAGACAAAACGAACGTGTCTTGAATTTCTGAATTTTGAATCCGTTTAAATTCTGGCCCGCATTGGAGCGACAAGCCTAAAAAAAGTAAAAGCGCGAACAAAAGCTTTACGGACTTCATAAAAAAGATTTTAGCGCCCAAAAGCCTAATGGTCAAGCAAGCCCTTGCGTTTTGCCACCGCCTCGCGCGCGAAGGCCAAAAACTTTTTTCCGCGCTCGGTCAGGGAAACGTGATAAAGGCATCCAATTTGTAAAAGTCCATGCCAAAATTATACCGCAATTTGACTAATTCTTCTATATTGGTTATAATTCAAACGTGAAAGAAACGCTTTTTTTGTCGGAACCGGGAATCGCCTGCGCGGCTGGAAACAACGCCGTCGATTTTTGGCGCTCGCTTACGGCAGGAAGCCAAGACGGGCTGGTTAAAGTTAAGACTCATTCTGGGCGCGAATTTTACGCGGCGAAAATCGCAGGCGGCGCGCTCAAAAAGACTTCCGCCCGCTACGACATGCGCGCGATTCAAATAGAAGACGCCGCGCTGGAGCAAATCGCGCCGGCTGTTCAGGCCGCCAAGCAAAAATACGGCGCCTCCCGCATTGCAATTTGCGTGGGCTGCTGCGACAACGGCTCGGAATTTTCCGTGGCCGGCCACCGCGAGTATTTTGAAAAAGGCGCCTTTCCCAAAAACTATTCGCTGGAAATTCAAGGCGCTGACTATCCGGCCACATATATAAAGGAAAAATTTGGCCTTGCGGGGCCGGCTTATGTTTTTGCCACCGCCTGCTCGTCTAGCGGAAGCGCGACAATCAAGGCGGCGCAGTTGGTTCAAGCGGGAATCGTTGACGCGGCCATAGTTGGCGGCGTTGACGTGGCTAGCGACACCGTTTTATTGGGCTTTGACTCTTTGGAAGCGGTGAGCGAAAACAAGACCAATCCCTTTAGCGCCGCCCGCAGCGGAATCACGCTTGGCGAAGGAGCCGCGTTTTTTCTTTTGTCAAAGGACAAGGATTTGGCCCGCGCCGGCTGCGGCGGCTCTACCGATTCTGGGCTTGCAAACAATTGCCCGGTCGCGCTTTTGGGCTGGGGCGAAAGCGCCGACGCAAGCCACATGACCGCCCCGCTTGCTGACGGAAGCGGCGCCTTTTGCGCTATGAAAGAGGCCTTGGCCTTTGCGGGTTTGGACGCAAGCCAAATCGATTACGTAAATTTACACGGCACTGGAACAAAGCTGAATGACAGCATGGAGGCCAAGGCTGTGGACCAGGTTTTTGGAAGCCTTGCCGCCGCCGTTCCCGCAAGTTCCACAAAGCCGATGACAGGCCACACGCTTGGCGCCTCCAGCGCGGTGGAGCTTGCCGCTTGCTGGCTTTCGATTGTCAACAACGATAAAAATAGTTCCGCCGAAATAAAATTGCCGCTCCATGTTTACGACGGAAATTACGACCCGGATCTTCCCCGCCTAAACTTGGTTGGGCCGGAGACAAAATTCAACAAGCGAATAAACGTTTGCATGTCAAACTCCTTTGGATTTGGCGGATGCAACGTAAGTTTAATTATAGGAAAAACAAATGGCTGAAAAACTTTACGCATTGCCGCAAACTGTTCCGGCGGAGCAGTTGATTAATTTGCTTCCGCACAAAAGCAAAATGTTCTTGCTTGACCGCCTGACCCAGCACGACACGGACGCGCGGACTTTGGAAAGCGACTCCCTTGTAACAAAAGAGCATATCTTTTATGATAAAGAGATTGACGGAGTTCCGTCGTATGTGGCTTTTGAAATGATCGCCCAAAGCATAAGCGCTTTGAGCGGCGTGACCGGCTACGAAATCGGAAAGCCGCCGCGTCCCGGATTTTTGCTGAGCCTTTTGAATTACACGGCCAAGGTTCCGTTTTTTAAGGCGGGAACAAGCGTCCATGTAAAAATCAAGAAGGTCGACGAGATGGAAGACATTTTGACTTATTCGGGCGAGGCCTACTACAGCGAGATGCCCGGCGAGCCTGTCATCACGACAACCGTCACGGTTATGGAAACCGACGACCTTAAAATTTTGTACACCCATTAAGCGCGGTTTTTGCCCGCTTTTTAGTCAGGAACTATGTTTATATAGGAGTTTTTATGAGCGAAGAGAACGTTGGAAAGAAAGTTTTGGTGACCGGAGCCTCTGGCGGAATCGGCGCGGCGATCGCGCTTGCCGCCGCCAAGGAAGGCTATTACGTAGTCGCCCACTACAATCACGGAAAGGAAAAGGCCGAAGCTGTCCTTGAGCAAATAAAGGCGGCGGGCGGTTCCGGCGAATTGATTCAGTTCAACCTTAGCGACCGCGCCGACTGCGAGGCCAAGCTTAACGCCTGGACAGAAGCCAACGGCGCGCTTTGGGGAATCGTGCAAAACGCGGGCATTTGCCGCGACGCCGCCTTTCCCGGAATGACCGCCGAAAGTTGGGACGCCGTCATTCACACAAACCTTGACGGCTTTTACAACGTGATCCAGCCGCTCGTGATGCCGATGTGCCGCCAAAAGAAGGGCCGCATCATCACAATCGCGTCTGTGAGCGGCGTCATGGGAAACCGCGGCCAGGTAAACTACAGCGCTTCCAAGGCCGGAATCATCGGCGCGACAAAGGCGCTGGCCGTTGAGCTGGCCAAGCGAAAGATTACCGTAAACTGCATCGCGCCCGGCGTAATCGAAACCGAAATGATTAAGGACGCGCCGCTCGACATGATTTTGCCGACAATTCCGATGCAGCGCGCCGGAAAGCCGGAGGAAATCGCCAGCGCCGCCGTCTTCCTTCTTTCTGAAGGAGCGTCATACATAACAAGACAAGTGATAAACGTTAATGGAGGAATCATCTAATATGAATAAAAGAAGAGTTGTAATCACAGGAGCCGGAATTTGCTCATCTCTCGGCGACACTTGGCCGGAAATTTTGACGACCCTCAAGGGCTTGCAAAACTGCGTCGTCCGCATGGATGACTGGGACCGCTACGGCGTTGGAATGAACACGCGCTTGGCCGCTCCTTACACAAAGGATTTGCGAAAGTACGATCGCAAAAAGACAAGGTCGATGGGCCGCGTTTCGCGCTTGGCCTTGCAAGCCACGGACGACGCGCTTCGCATGGCGGGATTGGTTTCCGCCGACGGAGTTGTCGCCGAGGAATTGCATAACGGCCGCACGGGAATTTCTTACGGTTCCTGCATGGGAAGCATGGACGCCAACATGGAGTTTTGCCACATGCTTGAGCACGACGACTGCTCAAAGATGAACGCCACGACATACGTCCGCGCGATGCCGCAAACCGCCGCCTCAAACCTTAGCGTTTACTTCCAGATTCGCGGCCGCATCATCACGACCAACACCGCCTGCACTTCGGGAAGCCAGTCAATCGGCTACTCTTACGAGCAAATCGCTTACGGCTTCCAAGACATGATGGTTGCCGGCGGAGCGGAGGAATTGAGCGCCGCCGACTCGGACATTTTTGACACCTTGTTCGCCGCCAGCGTAAAGAACGACGCGCCCAAGACAAGCCCCAGTCCTTTTAGCAAGGAACGCGACGGCTTGGTAATCGGAGAAGGCGCCGGAACCCTTATTTTGGAAGAGTACGAGCACGCCAAGGCGCGCGGCGCGAAGATTTACGCCGAAATCATCGGCTTTGGCACCAACCAGGACGGAAACCACATCACGACGCCAAACCCCGACACGATGGGAAAGGCCATCGCGCTTGCCATCGAAGACGCGGGAATCAGCCCTGACCAAATCGGATACATAAACGCGCACGGAACGGCGACCGGCCACGGAGACGTCGCCGAGACGACCGCCACCGAAGCCGTCTTCAAGCGCGCGGTTCCGATCAGCTCCACAAAGAGCTACACGGGCCACACGCTCGGCGCCTGCGGAACGATTGAGGCTTGGGTCGCCATCAACATGATGCGCGACGGCTGGTTCCACCCGACGCTCAACTTGACCGAAGCCAACCTTGACCCCGAATGCGGAAAGCTTGACTACATCATGGGAAGCGGCCGCGAGATTCAAACCGACATCGTTATGTCAAACAACTTTGCCTTTGGCGGAGTGAACACGTCGCTGATTTTCAAGCGAGTGTAAAAAATACGGCGGGCCTTGCGGCCCGCCTTTTTTATTGAGGCGCGATAATTATATTCGCGCCTCAAAACGACCGAGTCAAGGCCTTGAGCGCAGCGTGCCTTGACCGGACGTATTTGCAATAGTCATAGCGGCCGTATCTTTAGTCTATTCTAAATTTCGGGGTGGTGTTTTACTTTAGTAGTATGACTAACATCCAGAGTATAAGAAAAGCCGTGGCCAAAAACATTCGCTCCTTTAGGGAAGAAGCTGGCTACACACAAGAAACTCTTGCCGAAAAATTGGGCTTTTCAACATCACACATCGCCAACATAGAAGGCGGAAAGACCGGCATCAGCGACGAAATACTTGCAAGCCTTTGCAACCTTTTTCATAAAAAACCATCAGAAATATACAACGAGCCCGACCTGGATTTTGTCGTGGACAAAGAGCTAAAGCTTGCCATAAACGACAGCGTAAAAAAGGTCATCCAAAATTCCTCCAATGAGATCGCGGACGAAATATTGCGCCGCGTCACAAACGAGCTTACCGTCCGCGGCTATTCAGAGCGCCGCAGGGAACGCTAGGCCGCAAAAACAGTTGAATTTATTGCCAAAATCCAATAAAATAACAGAATGTACTTAGAACAGCATAAAATCGCTCCCGAAACTTTGATTGAAAAGACGGACGACTCGCTCACTCTTGAGTTTACCGTCACAGAAGAATGCGATTTTTTTGACGGACATTTTCCAGAGATTCATTTGCTTCCCGCGGTGGCCCAAATCGATCTTATGATGCATTTTGCGAAAAAGTATTTTGGAGACAAGGGCTTTGCCGCTTCGACAAAGAGAACAAAATTCGGCGCTCCGATTTTTCCCGGCTACACAGTCAGATTGAACGTAAAATACAATTCAGAAAAAAACGCTTACGCTTACAAATTGACTAGCGGCGACGAAAGCAAGGTTTTTTCCAGCGGAACTTTCGCTCTTGGGGAATGATAGCCGTATGCAGCAAGGCTTTGTAATTCCGGTATACAATCACGGCGACACGCTTGCGGGCGTTGTTTCCGCTTTGACTAAATACAATCTTCCTATAATTGTGGTTGACGACGGAAACGACGCCGCGAACAAAAACTTTATCCAAGCCGTCGCCGCCGCGAACAAAAATGTTTGTGTAATCGCAAACAAGCGCAACCGCGGAAAAGGCTATTCGGTTTGCCGCGCCGTAAAAGAGGCGCATAAAATGGGAATAACGCATTTGTTCCAAATCGACGCGGACGGACAGCACGACACGCAGTCCACTTGCGCGGAATTCCTAAAAACGTCGCGGGAAAATCCAGAGGCGCTTGTTTGCGGCTGCCCGGAATTTGACTCGTCGCTTCCGCCAGCGCGCGCCAAGGCAAAGAAAATCAGCAACGCTTGGACAGAGTTCACGGCGCTAAGCAAGGGCCAAATTCCTGACGGAATGTGCGGCTATAGAATTTATCCGGTCGAACCTTTTTACAAAATTTGCAGGCGCGCGTGGATTGACAGCCACATGGGCTTTGACGCGGAAATTTTGGTGCGCCTTATTTGGGCGGACGTTCCCGTAATTTACAAGCCGGTTAAAGTCACATATCCCGTTGGAGGAAAGTCCAATTTTAGAGTTGTGCGCGACAACATTCACATTTCGTTCACCTTCGCGCGCCTTACGGTTGGAATGTGGCTGCGCTATCCTTGGCTAAAGGCCCGCCAAATAAAGCGAAAGAAGCGAAATGAAAAAAATTAAAGCTGGAAGGGAATGGTATGTCGAAAAAGAAGCGTCGACTTCCACCAGGCCCTATCGTTTGACATTTTGGTGCCTCAAGCATTTTCCCCGCTGGCTTGTCAACTTTATCACTTACTGCGCGGCCCTTTACTTTTTTATTTTTGACAAGCGCTGCCGCCTGGAAAGCGTCCGCTACCAAAAAAATTTAAAGGCCTACAGCCCGGCTTTTAAAAAAATAAAGCCCTTAAGGCAAGTGGCCACGTTTGCCGTCACTATTGTCGAAAAAATCGACTGCTGGACAAATCCGATTCCGTTTGAAAACATCCGCTTTAGCGACGACGACGCTCAGGCGCTGATAGAGCAGCTTAACCAAGGAAAGGGCGCCTTCATCATCATTTCGCACTTGGGAGACTCGGAAGTTTTGCGCTCGCTGGCCAATAAAAACGAAATCGGCATAAAAAAAACGATTCCAATCGCCGTGCTTTCCGACCGCGACGTTTCTTCAAATTTTTCAAAGGCGATGAACGCCATGAACCATAATTTCACTTTGAACACGATTGACGTTAACGACATTACGCCGGCCACAATCGAGCAAATCATGGACACAATCAAGCAAGGCGGACTTGTCGTTTGCGCGGGCGACCGTCTTAGCAAAAACAAAAGCGAGCGCTATTTGACCCATGATTTTTTGGGAAAACCCGCGCCATTTTCTTACGGCGTTTATTTTTTGGCGGACTTGGTCGCCGCTCCCGTTTACTTTGTTTGGGGCTTTAGGCGCGGAAACATCGTTTTGCGCAGGGACTGCGAGATGTTCGTGATCAAGTCAAAGGCAAAGCTTGGCGGCGGACGGAAGGGCAGGGAGGAGCGCATGAACGCCCTTTGCGCGGAATTCGTTCAAAAGCTGGAATATTTTGTTCAAAAATATCCCTACCAGTGGTATAACTTTTTTGACTTTTGGATGTTTCCAAATGGAGAGGAAAATGCGAATTAGTTCGGAATCAAAAGTTCGCGTCGAGTTTTACGACGTTGACAGCATGGACATAGTTTACCACGCCAACTACGTCAAATATTTGGAAGTGGCCCGCTGCGACCTTTTGGACAAAATCGGCTACGGCTACAATCAAATGCGCGCGACAAATTATGTCTTCCCGGTCGCGACGCTCAACGTAAAATACATCCGCTCGCTAAAGTTTGAGCAGACGGCCACGATAAAGGCCACCTTGCTTGAATGGGAAAACCGCGTCAAGATAAAGTATGAAATTTACGCGCCCGACGGTTCCATTGTAACCAAGGCCGAGACCACGCAGCTGGCCGTAAAGGTTCCGCAGACAGAAGCGTGTTTTGTCTGTCCAAAAGAGCTGACCGACAAGGTGGAGGCCATTTTTAAGGCCAACAATGTTTCGGCCGACGACGACGGGGAGATTTTATTGTGAAACTTTTGATTGAACGCAAGCCCAGGACAGCCGCCGGTTTTTTTGTCCTTAAAGCGCTTTTTGTTTTTGCCGCGATTTTTTTCGCCGCCGAAAGCCTCTGGGCGCAGGCGGAAGGAGCGGGACCGTCCTTGGAGCGAGTGTCGGCGGCCTTGGCCAAGAACAAGGTTACCCGCGGCAATTTTGTCTTGGAGCGGACGGCGGCCAACAAGAGCCGCGCGTTAAAGTCCAGCGGAGAATTTGTCATCGCTTCGGACTATGGAATCATTTGGAAAACCGAAAAGCCGATAAAATCCGTCCAAGCCGCCGCCAAAAATTTCACGGTCGCCGAGACTGCCTCTGGAAAGCGGACCAAGATTGACGGAAGCCAAAATCCTGTTTACCTGCAAATGGCGCTTTTGACCAGCGCGCTTTGGTCGGGCGACTTAGAGGCCGTGCAAGCCGCCGCCGAAATAAATTTCCGTTCGGACGAAAATTCATGGACGCTGGAACTGTTCCCCAAAGACCAAGCGGTTCAAATGGCTTTGGAAAAAATCGTTGTGGAGGGGAGCTGGAAGCCCGCCGTCGCCGGACAACCGCTTGCCGCCGCCACAAGCCTTTGCCTGCGATTAAAGGGCGGAAACGCCGCATGCTACTATATGAGCGGACATAAATACGATTTGCCGCTAACGCCCGCCGAACTTTCGTATTTTGACTAAAAACTAGAACAAATTGATAGAAAAATCGCAAAAATAAAACAAAATGACTATATCTTTTTTGGCGGAATGGCTTAATAATAATAGTTGCGGTATCGATACCGCAAATCTTCAAAAACACAGGAGAATATTATGAAGAAGGTAATTTTGACAGCTATGGCTGCCCTTTTGGCCGCATCTCTTTTTGCCGCCAAACCCAAAACAATCAAAGTTGGAATCATCAACAATGACCCCAACGAATCAGGCTACCGCACAGCCAACGACCGCGACATGAAAGCCACGTTCACAAAGAAGAACGGCTACCAGGCTTCTTTCGCCTACAGCCTCAAGAACGACGAGCAGATTGCCGCCGCCAAAAAGTTCATCCAGGACGAAGTTGACTACTTGCTCATCAGCGCCGCCGGAACATCTGGCTGGAACAACGTTCTTAAAGACGCCCAGGACGCCGGCGTAAAAGTAATTTTGTTCGACCGCACAATCGACGCTCCTTCAAGCCTCTACGAAGCTTCAATCGTTTCTGACATGGCTCAGGAAGGAAAGACAGCCGTTGACTGGCTCGCCTCTCAGAACCTCAAGGAATACAACATCATCCACATCCAGGGCGTTATGGGATCTGCCGCTCAGATCGGACGCTCAGGCGCTTTGGACAAGAAAGTCAAGGCTGAAAAGAACTGGAACATCGTTACACAGCAGACAGCTTCTTGGAACGCCGAAACAGCCCAGCAGATCGTTCAGGCTGTAATCGACTCAGGAAAGAAGTTCAACGTAATCTACGCCGAGAACGACGATATGGCCAAGGGAGCCGTTGCCGCTTTGGACAAGGCCAACATCAGCCACGGAGTCGGCAAAGACGTTATCATCATGGGCTTTGACTGCAACAAGTGGGCTTTGGAAGAATTGCTCAAGAAGAACTGGAACTATGACGGCCAGTGCAACCCCTTCCAGGCTTCTTACATCGACCAGATCATCAAGTCAGGAAAGGCTCCCGCCCAGAAGACTGTTATCATGACAGAAAAAGGCTTCGACGCCGCCAAGATCACAAAGGCTGACGTTGACAAGTACGGCATCTAATTTAGCTTAGATTCAAAGGGGATGTCCGTTTTGGGCACCCCCTTTTTTTTTACCAAAGATAAGGAAGAATCCATGCAGGAAAATTCAGTTTTGGAAATGCGCGGAATTTATAAAAGCTTTCCGGGCGTAAAGGCTCTGCAAAACATCGACTTTACTTTAAGGCAGGGCGAGATTCACGCTCTTATGGGCGAGAACGGCGCCGGCAAGTCAACTTTGATTAAAGTTTTGACTGGCGTTTACACAAAAGACGAAGGAACGGTTTTTGTAAAAGGCTTTGACAAGGCTTTGAACATTCGTTCCCCCCAGGATGCCCAAAACTCTGGCATCAGCACTGTTTACCAGGAAATCACTCTCTGCAACAATTTGACGGTTGCGGAAAATCTATATATCGGAAGAACAAAAGGCGCTTTTACTAATTGGAAAAAGATGAACGAAGACGCCGCGAAAATCTTAAAGGAGCTGGAGATTCCGGCGGAACCGCAAGCCCAGCTTTCAAGCTATTCAATCGCCGTCCAGCAGATGGTTGCCATCGCGCGCGCGGTTGACATGGAATGCAAAATTCTCATTCTTGACGAGCCGACCTCATCGCTTGACGACAAGGAAGTCCAAAAATTGTTCAAGCTTATGCGCGGCTTAAAGGCCAAGGGCGTAGGCATTATCTTTGTAACCCACTTCTTGGACCAAGTCTACGAGGTTTGCGACAGAATCACAGTATTGCGCGACGGCCAATTGGTCGGCGAGTATGAAATCAAGGACTTGCCAAAAGTCGAGTTGGTTTCAAAGATGCTCGGAAAGGCGCTTGACGGCCTTAGCGCGGTTCAGCGGCCGGCCGCCTTTAGCCACGCGATTAACGAAGAGCCTGTTTACCAAGCCCAAAACTTGTCTTCGGCCAAGGGAATCAAGCCCTTTGACTTTGCGATTTACAAGGGCGAGGTCAACGGCTTTGCTGGCTTGCTTGGAAGCGGTCGCAGCTACAGCGTCCGCGCGATTTACGGGGCCGACCGCGTCACTAGCGGAAAGGTTAAGATTAACGGAAAAAGCGTAAAAATCACAAAGCCGCGCGACGCGATGAAAAACGGCATCAGCTACTTGTCCGAAGACCGCAAGGCCGACGGAATCATCGGCGACCTTTCTGTCCGCGACAACATAATTTTCGCCTTGCAGGTAATGAAAGGATTCTTCAAGCCCTTCAGCAAGGCGCAAGCCCAAAAGTTCGCCGAGGAATACATCAAGCTTTTGGAAATAAAGACTGCCAGCGCCGACACGCCGATAAAGTCGCTCTCCGGCGGAAACCAGCAAAAGGTATTGCTTGCCCGCGCGCTTTTGTCAAATCCGCAGTACCTTATTTTGGACGAGCCGACGCGCGGAATCGACATCGGAACCAAGACCGAAATTCAGGAATTGGTCCTTAAGCTTGCAAAGGAAGGAAAGAGCGTCACTTTCATTTCTTCCGAAATCGACGAGATGCTCCGCACTTGCACGCGCCTTGTCGTTATGCGCGACTTTAAGCAAGTCGGCGAGCTTACAGGCGGCGATTTGACGCAAGCAAAGATTATGACGACTATTGCGGGAGGAAACTAATGAGCAGCTCAACAAAAGAAAAAATATTCGGCCTTTTTAGGCAACAGATTTTTATTCCTGTCGCGGCCCTTTTTGTTTTGGTTTTGTTCAACTTGATCGCCGATCCTTCGTTCTTCAAAATCACTCTTGGCCAAAACAGCGCGGGCAATCCGGTTTTGTCCGGTTACCTGATTACAATTTTGGACAACGCTTCCGAACTTGCGATATTGGCAATAGGAATGACGCTTGTGACCGCGGCTTCCGGCGGACAGGATATTTCGGTGGGAGCGGTGATTGCCATCGCAGGAAGCGTTGTTTTGCGCGTTCTGTGCGGAGACGATCCCAGACCGGAGACAATGCAAGCGCCGATTATCGTAGCCTTCTTAATCGCGTGCGTCGTGTCGATGCTCTTTGGAGCCTTTAACGGAATGTTGGTCGCGTACTTTAAAATCCAGCCGATGGTCGCCACGTTGATTTTGTTCACAGCCGGCCGTTCTATCGGCGCTTGGATCAACAACAACACGCTTCCGATCGTAAACGAACCGATCTTTGGCTACTTTGGAAACTACATTCCAGGCATACCGATACCGACTCCGGTCTTTATCGCGATTGTGTGCGTGGCCATCATTATGTTGGTTCTTAAGTTCACAAACTTGGGCCTATACTCGCAGGCCGTCGGGATCAACGCCAACTCAACAAGATTGAACGGCGTTGACCCGCAATTGATTAAGTTTGTCACTTACGTAATCATGGGCCTTTGCGTCGCGGTTGCCGGCTTTATAAAAGTAAGCCGCATCTCGACAATCAACTATTCGGTAATCGCAAAAGACATAGAAATGGACGCGATTCTTGCCGTGGCCTTGGGCGGAAACGTTCTTAGCGGCGGAAAGTTCAACATGTGGGCCTCAATTTTGGGCGCCTATGTAATCCAATTCTTGACAACGACTTTGTTCAAGTTCAACGTCGCGTCAACGGCGCTTCCCGCTTACAAGGCGATTGTTGTAATCATCTTGGTTGTTTTGAGCGCTCCCTCTGTCCGCGAAAAGATGAAAACAGTCTCAAAGAAATTCAAGCAGAAAAAAGCGCCGGTAGTGGCTCAGGGAGGCAACTAATATGGAAAAGGAAATTACTTTGAACAAGCCGCTCGCAAAGAACAGAAGGCCGCTTAGCGACACAAACTTGCTGTTGGCCATTACAGTGATTGTTTTTGCCATTATGTATTTGTGCGCGATTGTTTTCTTGGGAGCGGGATTTAGAAAGCCGCAGGCTTTTTTCAACATGCTCAACGAAAACGCTTCGCTGGTGATACTTTCTTGCGGCCTTAGCTTGGTAATGATTACCGGCGGCATCGACATTTCTGTCGGAACGATGACCGCGCTTATCTGCATGACTTGCGCGGTCAACCTAGACTTTAAGGGCGGAAACGTCGGCACTGCCATTATGTGGGCTTTGATAATCGGAGCGGCTTTTGGATTCATTCAAGGCTACTTGGTCGCCTACTTGGACATCCAGCCCTTTATCGTAACCTTGGCCGGAATGTTCTTTGCAAAAGGAATGACAACGATTGTAAACTCAACGCAGTTCAACGTTGAAAACGAAGCCTTCGTCAAATTGGTCGAAACCCGCATTTACGTTCCTGGCGTAGGCTCTTTGAACAAGCTGGGCAAGTGGGTTCCGGCCTATGTTGAAATAGGCGCGGTAGTGGCAATCGTCGTCGTGCTTTTGCTCTTTGTTCTTTTGCGCTGGACAAAGCTTGGACGCAATTTTTACGCAGTCGGCGGAAACCAGCAAAGCGCCAATATGCTGGGCATCAACGTAAAGCAGACAAAATTCTTGGCCCACTTCATTTGCTCGATGCTTGCGGCAATTGGCGGCTTTGTCTACTTCCTGCACGTTGGCTCAGGCTCTCCGTCGCACGCCGACGGCGCGGAAATGAACGCCATTGCTTCTTCGATTATCGGCGGAACGATGCTTACTGGCGGCGTGGGAAACATTGTCGGAACATTCTTTGGCGTAATGTCATTGGCTACAATCAAGAACATCGTTTCCTCATTGGGCTTGGACGACGCCTGGTGGACCAACATCACGGTCGCCTTTATGATTTGCTTGTTCTTGGTAATCCAAAGCGTGGTTCTTTCGCGCAAGAACAAAAAGGCTTAAAAAATCAGCGCTTGCTTGCGGAATTGCAGCGGCGACATGCCGTTGCAGTTTCTAAAGGCGCGGATAAAGTTTTCGCATTCGTTATAGCCGCATTCAGCGGCTATTTTTTGCACGCTTTTATTTGTGGAACTAAGCAAGTCGCGCGCTTTTTGGTTTAAGAATTCGCGCTTTTCCTTGTCTGGAGAGGCGCCAAAAGTTTGCTTGTATAGAACCGAAAAGCGGCTGCGGGTAAGCCGGAAAGACTCGGCCATAGAGTCCACGTTCCATTTTTCCGGATTTTTGCGAACAAGCTCGCGCAAGGAGGCCAGGCGCTCTTGGACGCTTTTTTTGCGCGGCGTTTTTTTAATTTGCTTTGCGGCGGATTTTTGTGACAAGCCTTTCGCAAAGGCAAGAACGCGGGCGGCGTCGGCTTCCGACATTTCATCCAACATGCGGGACAATTCTTCTTTTGCGTTTGTTTCGCCGGCCATGCTTCCTCCAAAAATTCATCATAAAATGAAAGCGAAAAAAAAGCAATCTTTTTTGTAAAAATATTAAAAGTGTGTTATAATCATATGATGTTTGTCGGCGATGGTGGGTTTGCCGACAAGAGTGAGGTTTATGAAAAACATAAAGCCGATTTTACGGCTTCATCTTGTAGAAAACCTAAAGCTTGCATTTTTGTGCCTGGCGTATATTGGCCTGCAATTATTGACCTTTTATTTTGGGGCGAATCGACGGCTTGCAATATACAACGGCATTGTCGTATGCTTTCAATTTTTTTGCGCCTTCTTAATGATAAAGGTTAACGCCAGGCGAGGCCGCCACTTAAGCTGGATATGCCTTGGCTTATCGATGTTCTTTTTGCTGAGGGCCATTGTGATGTTAATCATCGCAAGAAAGCCGTTGATAGCTTTGCCAGGCTTTTTTATGATTCTTATGTTTGCCTTGATAGCCTCGCTCTTTAGCTATCAGGTTGAATTGTTGGACAAGCGAATGGTGGCTGACTATGTTACCAGCCTTCACAACGGCCGCGGCTTGATTCTTGCGCTCCAAAACAAAATTTACAACAAAGAGTCTTTTTACGTAATTTACATCGAAATCGAAAATTTTAAATTCCTCAACGACAACTACGGCTTTGACTTTGGAGACGAGCTTAGAAAGGTTGTCACAAAGCGAATAAAAAACATAATCAAGGGCCATGGAATCGCCGGTTGCGTCGACCGTTCCAGCTTTATGATTATCCTTAACGGCGACTGCGACGCGCGCCAGGTGGCGGGCCACGCCCTTCACACTATAAGCGATAAAATTTCCATAAAAAAAGATGAAGTTGAAATTGACTGCTTTCTTTCGGCATATGCGGGAATCGCATCCTGCCCCGATGACACAGTCGATGCCGAAACGTTGATGAAGTATTCCGACATCGCGATGCTTCATGCGACAATGTCCAAAAAGAACCGCATTTTGTTTTACGAGCCGCAAATGGAGGAAAAGCTTAAGCGGCAAGTTGAGGTCGAAAAAATAATTAAAAAGGCTTTGAGCAACAATTGGTTTTATTTGGTCTTTCAGCCGCAGTTTTCGACGCAAGAAAAAAAGCTTAGGGGCTTTGAGGCTCTTTTGCGTTTGCGCGATCCGTCCGGAAACAATCTATCGCCGGCGGAATTCATTCCCGCGGCCGAAAAAAACGACTTGATTTTGGAAATAACCGATTGGGTTTTGCTTAACGCCCTTAAGACTTTTTCCAAGCTTGTCTTGGGAACTGATTTGACTATCAGCATAAATGTTTCTCCAAAAAATATGGAGAGCGCGCAATTTATTTCAAAGCTGAAAAATGTTTTGGATGAGACAGGCTTTCCGGCAAAAAATTTGGAAGTCGAGATTACCGAATACTGCTTGCTGCAGTCCTTTGACCAAACAATAGAAAACATCAAGGCCTTGCGCGAGCTTGGCGTACAAGTGGCTTTGGACGACTTTGGAACAGGTTACTCGTCGCTTTCGTATTTGGAAAAGCTTCCGATTAATTTGCTTAAAATTGACAAAAGTCTTGTTGACGACATCGAAAGCAATGTAAAGAGCCAGCCGTTTGTCAGCGCGGTCATTTACATGGGCCACTTGATGGGATGCGAAGTCATTTGCGAAGGCGTTGAAAGCGAAGGGCAGCTGCGGCTTTTGCGCGACAACAAGAGCGACTTTATTCAAGGCTATATTTGGGGAAAGCCGATGGAGTTTGACAAGGCCCGCGAACTGCTGGATGCTTGAAACAACGATTGCGGTCTTGCGTCTGCCAACACGAGCGGCAGATGCTTGAATTTTTTTTCACAATACGCTAAAATAATAGAACACTTTAAAAGTTTGAGGAAAAGACTATGATCACTACAAACGAAATCAGAGTAGGAACAGCCTTTATGTTTGAAGGCTCTCCGTTCATCGTACAGCGCATGCTTGGCCAAAAGGGCGGCCGCGCGGGCATGGTAACAAAGCTCCGCGTAAAGAATATCGTCACCGGCTCAACACAGGACTTGGGTTTGGACGCTGGCGAAAAGTTTGAGGAAGTCGACTTGGTAGAAAAGGTCGTAAAGCTTTCTTATATTGACGGCGACGACTACCACTTTATGGACCAGGAAACATACGACGACATTCCGCTCACAAAAGACGACTTGGGCGACTATGCCGGATACATTTCTCCCGATGACGAAGACATCGAAGTCAAAATCACTTACTACAACGAAAAAGCCGTTGGAATTAAGCTTCCGATCAACATCACTCGCGTAATCACATACTGCGAGCCTGGAATCAAGGGCGACACTTCCGGCAAATCTTTGAAGCCGGCCACTCTCGATACAGGCGCCGAGGTAAAGGTTCCCCTTTACTGCGACACAAACGACCGCATTGTTATCGACACGCGCGACGGCTCTTTTGTTGAACGCGCCAAAGACTAACAGTCTTTTATAAAAGAAACGGGACGGCTTAAATGATGAAAAAGTTTTTTGCTTCCAGCGTAGTTTTCTTTGTTTGTCTTTTGGCCGCTCCCGCTTGCTTTTCTGACGCCGCTCCCACGCCTGTTTCCATTTCTTCAAAGCAAAGCGAAGGCTTTGTTCTCCCGTTAAGAAAAAACACGAAATCAATTGTTTGCGTAAACCGAAATTTTTACGACACGCAAAAATTTGGAAACGCCTTTTGCTCTTTTTTGGACGAGTATTCCAGCGACTGCAGGGTTTTGCTTGCGGAATTTGTTCCAAAAGAAAAAGTCGCTTACTACGATTATGTTTGGACTTTTCAAGTAAAAAAATGGAATGACAAAAATCTTGACGACATTCCAGAAAGCGTAAGCGTTTTGGTTTTGCTTTATGACAAAGACTTTAACTTGCTTTTAAAGTCAAATTTAAAATCAAGCAAAAATAAAAAGGATCCAAGCGCTCCAAATTGCCTTGAGGCGCTTTTGGCGCAATACACAGATTCTTTGTTTAACGACATTGTGCAAGTGAGCGAAGAAGTTCCAGCAAAAGAAAAGCCGGCAAAGCAAAAGAAATCAAAGAAGAATGAAGAACAAGCTGAATAACGAGTTGGCCGTTTGCGGATTCGCCGCGGTCAAATCTTTGGAAAAGAAAAATCCCGACAGAATCACCCGCCTTTATTTTACGGCGGAAAAGGCTCCTCTTTTTGGCGGCTTGTGCAAAAAGCTTGCCGCGCGCAAGGCTCCCTACAACCAAGTCAAAGACGCGTCCGAACTGGAAAAGCTTAGCGGCACCGTCCACCATCAGGGCGTTGTGGCGATGATAGAGGCGCCGCAAATTGTCCGCCTTAACACCGACATCGTTGACGAATGGATAGAAAAAAAGCAGAGCGCGCTTTTGCTTGACCGCGTTGGAAACGCCAACAACCTTGGCGCCATCGTCCGCAGCGCCGCTTTTTTTGGAATGAAAAACATCATCATTCCCGAAGACGAGGCGCAAAGCTCAATTACAACCAGCAGCTACCGCGTCGCCGAGGGCGGAATGGAATTTGTCAACGTTTATTCAATCAAGTCAATTCCCGCGCTTTTGGAAGCCGTCAAGGACAAAATGGTCCGCGTTGGAACCGCCGTTGACGCAAAAACTCCGCTTTCAAAACTTCAATTGATTTGCGGACAAAAGCCCAGCCTTATCATCTTGGGAAACGAAGAGCACGGCATCAGCGACGCGGTAAAGTCCGCCTGCGACGAGCTTATCGTAATTCCCACAAACGCCCGCTTTGTAGGCCACGTCGCGCCGGTGGAAAGCCTTAACGTAGCCCAAGCCGCCAGCGTCATCTTGTACGAATTGAACCGATAAATTTAGATTATTAAGGTAAAGAGAAAAAGCGCGAGGGAGCGTGGCGACTGGCGGCAACACTCTGCTTGCGCCTGCCGCGATAGCGGCAGAGATAAATAGTTTCAAGGCGCAGCAGCGTGTAGCGACGCTAGCTAGCGGTGCCGATCAGGCGCAGCCGCGACCGGGAGCTTTTTTGTTTTTTCCTTTTCTTGACGATTCCCGCAAATTTTATTACTTTTAAAGTATAACATCTTGGCGGGTCAGCGCTTGGCGCAGCCGCCCCAAAAATCAGAGGCATAAAATGGCAAAACATCAGTTCCAAACAGAAGTCAACCAACTTCTTAAACTTATCATTCATTCAATGTATTCCAACAAGGACATTTTCTTGCGCGAGATTGTGTCAAACGCAAGCGACGCCTTGGACAAACTCAAGTACCTTACGGTAAGCGACGACGCTTACAAGCAGATAAAGTTTGACCCCCGCATCGACATCACCTTTGACGAAAAGGAAGCCGTTCTTACGGTTCAGGACAGCGGCATCGGAATGAACGAAGAGGATTTGACCAACAATCTTGGAACGATCGCCCGCTCGGGAACCAAGGCCTTTTTGGAAAAACTTTCCAGCGACGCGGCCAAGGACTCGGCGCTTATCGGCCAGTTTGGCGTTGGCTTTTACTCCGCTTTTATGGCCGCCAAGGAAATCGTCGTTTACACCCGCCGCGCCGGCGACCAAAGCAAAAAGCTTTACAAGTGGTCAAGCGACGGCACAAACTCTTACGAGATTGAAGAAGTCGCGGCGGACAGCGAGGCTGCCAAAAAGTATGGCTTTGACAACGCCGACAAAACCGGCTCGGCGATTGAGATGCGCCTGAACGACGAAAGCAAGGAATACGCCGCGCGCTGGAAGATTGAGGAATTGATCAAGCGCTACAGCGACCACATCGCCTTCCCGATTTACTTGCATTACGTTCAAAACAAGTACGACGACAAGGGAAACGTAACTTCTTCCGAAAACAAAGTGGACCAAGTGAACTCAGCCAGCGCCTTGTGGAAGAGAAGCAAGTCGGAACTTAAGGAAAAGGACTACAACGACTTTTACCAAACAATCGCCCACGACGGCCAAGATCCGCTTCACTACGTTCACACGCACGCGGAGGGAACGCAAGAATACACGACGCTTTTCTACGTTCCGCAAACAGCGCCCTTTGACATGTACCAAGCCGACTACAAAAGCGGCGTAAAGTTGTACGTGAAGCGCGTCTTTATCACCGACGACGACCGCGAGCTTTTGCCGGCCTACTTGCGCTTTGTGCGCGGCATCATCGACAGCGAAGACCTTCCGCTCAACGTAAGCCGCGAGATTTTGCAGCAGAACAGAATTCTTGAGACAATCAAAACCGCTTCGGTAAAAAAGTTGCTGGGCGAGTTTAAGAAGATGGGCGAGGAAGCCGACAAGGCGCGCAAAGCGGAAAAGCCGACCGACGACGAAAAGAAGGCGATTGAAAAATGGAACAAGTTCGTAAAGAACTACAACCGCCCGATGAAGGAAGGCCTTTACGGCGACTACGCCAACCGCGACGAAATCGCCGAAATCATCCGCTTTAAGTCAACCGACGCAAGCGGAACTGGCGAGGACAAGTGGACAAGCTTTGCCGACTACGTCCAGAGAATGAAGCCTGACCAAAAGGCAATTTATTACATCACAGGCGGCGACGAGGAAAACTTGCGCAAGAGTCCGCTTTTGGAAGCCTACACAAAGAAGGGCTTTGAAGTTCTTATTCTTGACGGAGACATTGACGAAATCGTGATTCCGGGCTACGGCAAATACAAGGACTTTGAGCTTAAGGCCGTAAACCGCGCCGGAAGCGACGAAGAGCTTGGCGTTGACAAGGCCGAAGCCGAAAAGAAGGAAAAAGACTTTAAGCCGGTTGTCGAAAAGCTTAAGAAGGCTTTGGGCGACCGCGTAAAGGACGTAAAGCTTTCAAACCGCTTGACCGACAGCCCCTGCTGCATCGTCATCGACGAAAACGATCCGTCTCTCCAGATGGAACGCATGATGAAGGCGATGGGCCAGGGAATGCCCAGCATGGTAAAGCCGATTTTGGAAGTAAACGCCGACCACGCGATTTTGCAAAAGGTCAAGGCCACCGACGACGAGGCGCTTATCGGCGACATCGCGACGGTCTTGCTTGACCAAGCGCTTTTGCTTGGCGGCGCCGAAATCAAGGACCCCGCCGACTTTGTCAAGAAGTTGAATAAGCTTATTGCGGCGCAATAATAGTTGTCGCGCAAAAAAAGGCCCGCCAAACGGCGGGCTTTTTTAGTTTCTAGTTTACGCTATCGATTATAGATCTCATGTCGTCCGTCAGGCGCTTGGCGGCGATTGTCTCGCTAAGGCCCGCGTACTTTGACATTTGGATTTGCGGCAAAATTGTGAACTCGTATTTGTAGCGCTCGGTGTGGTTTACGCAGAGCATAGATTCGCCCTTGCCAAGGCCGTATTTGTCGTTGCCTCCGATATGCATAGGCTGAACGTTGGCGCCGGCCGCAAGCGCGATTCTTGCCGCGCCCTTTTTGTATTGGTTTGTTCCGTGGCGGGGAGTGCGCGTTCCTTCCGGGAAAATGATTAGGTTTCCGCCGTTATGCAAGGCCTCGACGCATTCCTTTTGCATTGTTTCAAAGTCAATGTTGTTCGTTATGTAAAGGTTTTTGACGATGACGCTGACCAAGGATTTTTTGAGGCCGGCTTTTACGATGCAGTCGGCGTCGCGGACAAAGGCCAAGGTGTAAATGACGTCCAAAAGCGAAGGGTGGTTGGCTACGATTACGCAGCCGCGCAAATTTCGCATGGCCTTTAAGTCGCTGATTTTATAAGTTGAGATTCTAATCCAAGACATCAAGTGAATGTAAAAGTCCAAGACCAACGAAATGAATTTATGGCCTGCCTTTTTAAATGCTGTCTTTTTGGGATTGAACAGCCGCAAAATCGGAAAAACGATGGCGCCGATTATTACTGTTCCGATTCCAAAAAAAACAACTACAAAAACTTTTCTAAAAATTCGCCAAAGCCAAGCGGGATAATTTTTGATTGGCGGCAAATCGTTTGCGCTCATGTTACCTTTACCTTTTAAAAGCTTGAACAAATTCACGCGGCGAGCGCGGAATCTTTTCCAAATCCAATTCTACACTATTATCCGTTTTTTGTGAAGAAAGGAGCGCGGCAAAGGCCAGCGGCTCGTTTTGGCCTTTTAAAAATTCCTTGTAATAGTCGGGAACGTTTTCGTCGGCGTAAACCAAAACTGTTTTTGTGTCGCCGCCTTGCGCCAAAACGGGAGCGGTCGCCGACAAAACGCCGCTTGCAAAATCCGCGCCGCTTGGAAAGACGCAAGTGTAGCCGCCCTTTAATCCCAGCGCGATTGTGGCCTGCGCGATGGCGGCGTTAAAGACAGACAAGGAAAAGGCGGCGGGCAAGATCGACTCTTCCTGAATGAGCGTTTTGTTCACTTTAAATTCCCGCTCCAACTCGCCGCGGAAAGAAACAAAAACTAGTTTTGTGTTTTTGTCCAGCGTTCCGTCGAAAAAAATGTCGTGGACAACTTGGACGGTCATCTTTGTAAGCTGGCTTAAGCGGCGGCGAAATATAGCTTCTGTCCATTCAAGTTTGGGAGAAGCGGCAAGGTCGTCCGCCGGCGGCTCCCAAACGCAAAGCTTGCTTACGAACATTATTTTTTCCTGAACACAAGCAGGGAGTAGCAGTTGCTTCCCAAATTGTGGTGGGCGGTCTTAAGCTCAAAGCCGCCGGCCTCGATCGCGTCAACCAATTCTTGGTAGCGGTACATTTTGCTGTTGCCGTTGGCCATGCAAGTAAAGTAAAGGCTTGTGGCTTGCAAGGCGTAGGATTCCGCCTCAAAGCGCTGCTGGTCCCAAAGCGGCTCCAAAACGTAAACGAGCGTTTTGTCGGTCGCGGCCTCGTGGACTTTCTTTAAGATTTTTGTAACTTGATGAAGGCTAAAGCAATCCAAAAATTGGCTCATCCAAACAGCGTCGGGAGCTGGCGGAAGAACAGTGCTTTCCGACAAAATGTTTCCGGCGTAGGTTGAGATGCGGTCGGCAAAGCCTGCGTCCGCGGCGTTTTTTTCGGCGACGGCAGTTTGGCCTGGCAAGTCGATTATTTTTACGTTGACGTCGGGATCGTATTTGCAGGAAGCGATGGCCCATTTGGCCGTGTTTCCACCGATGTCAAAAAGCAATTTTGGCTTTTGCGCGTAAACGATTGGAAGCGCCTGCGGAAAGGCTATGTCGCTGTAAAAGTGGTCAAAGTCAAACCAAGATTTTTTTTCCCGGTCGGGAAGGGTGGAAAGCGCTTCGTAAATCGTCGTCCACTTGTCGCCAAAAACTTTCAGGCCCTCGGGCTTTGAGTTTTTGACCGAATCAATCATGTCAAAGGCGCCTTTGTAGCAAATGTCATTCGTAAAGTTAAAGTTGACTTTTGTCAAATTGTCTTCAAGCAAAAACCAGCCGATTTTTCCAAGGAAGAGTTTTTCGGCGCCGCCCTCGTTCCGCAATTTAAGAACGTTCATGCCGACGGCCATTTCGCTAAGGACTTTGATTCCATATTCCGATATTTTTGTTTTTTGGCAAAGGTCTTGGACGCTGATTCCCGCGTCGCCAGCGTCGCTTATGGCCTGCATGATTCCCAGTTCAAGCAAGGCCCGGACGGCCTGAAAGCACAGGGGCGCGAACGCGATTTTTTGCGCCTCAAATTTTGCGTCTATGGCGGAAATCTTGTCTTCCGCGAATTTTTGCATGTCAAAGGCTGAGTTTTTCTTCATGCGATTATATTATCAGTTTGGCGGAAAGTTTTCAAGTTTGCGCGGAAAATGCGAGCGGATGTTGCCACAGAATGAAATGCGCGGTAAAATTGCGCGATGCTTGACAATAATCTTGCGGCCCTTTTGCGCTCGCTCGCCGACAAATACGAAACGGCCTCTTTTATGGACGGCGACCCCAGCCAGTTTTTGCGCCGCTATTCCCAGCCGCGCGACCAGGAGCTTGCGGCCTTTGTCGTTTCGACGCTTTCGTTTGGCCAGCGGGAACAGTTCATCGCAAAGCTTGACGCGATGTTCGCCGCGGCGGACGGTTGGGCGCCCTCAAGCGGGAACGGTGGCAAGCCCAGGATGAGCGCGACCGAAATTGTTCGAGTGACTAAAACTGCGGGCGCGGCCAAAAGCGCTTGCAAGCCCAAAACTGGCGGCGCCTCGTTCGCCGATTGGCTTGCGACTGGCGGCTACAAAAAGTTTTTTCCAAAAAGCCAAAAAAAGTTCTACCGATTTTTTTCGTACGCCGACATGGCGGCTTTGTGCGGCCGCCTTGCTCGAATCGTGGAGGAACACGGCTCGCTCGGCGCCGCCGTCCGCGCGCGTTATGGTCTTGCCAATAATTGTGGCAATGCCGAAAGCGGCGGCGCGACAAAAAACGAAGGAGCCTCCGCGCGTTATGGCCTTGAAAAGCCTTGCGGGGTGGGCGGCCCAAGCCTTCCCCAAGAGCTGCGCCTAGTGACCGCACTGATAAGCCTTTTCCCTGGCGTAAAATGCGTTTCGCAAAACCCAAAAGGCGCGTGCAAAAAGCTGCATATGTTTTTGCGCTGGATGGTTCGGCGCGGCTCGCCGGTGGATTTGGGCTTGTGGGATTGGGCAAACGCGGCGGACTTGCTGATTCCGCTGGACACGCATGTTTTGCAAGAAAGCGCGCGGCTTGGCTTGATAGCGCCAAATGCCGTGGCCAGCGCCAAGACCGCGATTGACTTGACTCAAAAAATGGCGCAAGTTTTCCCAGAGGACCCAACCAGGGCCGATTTTGCCCTTTTTGGCCTTGGGGTGGATGATAGCGCTATTTAGAATTTTTCTTTTTTGTTGCTACTAATAACTTTTTTTTCGTATGATTTCTATATATTGAAAATATTTTTTCAAGCACTTCAACCGCTTTTTCATAACCAAGACTGCCATTTGTCGAAGCATATTCGGACGCGCATAAATCTATCCATTGAAGTAATTTTGTATCTTCTTTAACTTCTATTCCCCATTTCTCAGAAAGACTTTTTATAGATGTCTCGTTTATTGTTTCTTCAATCAAGTCTTTATACCTTGCAATTCTTCCAAAAGAAGCTGGCATTCTAACTAAAACCCCGGTTCTTAATGGCAATTCTTCTTGTCCGCCAGCAGAGAACATATCTCTAAATGATGGATTTACAACACCGTATCTAGTCATAAGATACAACGCTGGCTTATTATACTTGTCGTTACGTTTTCCAAGTATTTGAGGATACATTGCATATAAAATCACCCTAAGTTTCTCTTGTTCCTCACTCAACAGGCTCGAAAACAACTTAACCGTTATAGGAACTGACTGATCTTCTATTGTTGAGTCACTTGCCCACCATAAACTTTCACCAGGTCCTAATTGAGATTTATAGTATTCAGAAACTGGTTCAACTGGGTTCTTCATTTGTCTTAATTTGTCATAGCTAATACCAATTTTATCGAAAATTGTTTCCCCTTTTTTTAACTCCATATCGATTTTGTATCTTGGATAATGTGTAACAGCTATCTCAGATAAACATTCTTCATATGGTCTTGAACGAAATTCAACAGGATGTCCAAGTTTCCCAAAAGTCATGTATATTCTTTGAATATTTATATCGCGGGTTGATTCTAAAATGCTAGAGCCTGTAGAAGTCCAATGATTTTTAATGGTGCTTTTTACCTCAACACCATAAAAATTTTTTATTTGAATATCAGGGAAATGCGCGCCGGAAATAAGTTGTATTGTTTTTTCAAATTTTGTTCCTTTTGCGCATTGACTGAGAGCTTCATACACATCCTTTTCTAGAGGTTGACCAGCTCTTTGTTGATAATAGGATTCATGCCCCTTTGCTTCGTTGTTCAAATACTCGTCTGTTTTTTTCATTAATTGTTGGAACTCGACAAGTTCAGGACTTGAATTCTCGGAAACAATCATTTATTCTCACCAAAGTATAAATGCCATTTGCTCTCAATATTTTTTGCGATATTATAAGCAAGCAAACACGGAACCGCATTCCCAATAATTTTATAAGCGTCGCTAGAAGAAACCGGAACATTTTCCCCTATTTGTGGAAGAATAAATTGATAGTCATCAGGAAAAGTTTGAATTCTCGCGCATTCACGGACAGACAATCGTCTTTCAGCAAATCCCTTTTTTAATTCATCTTTATGTGTTCCACCATGTTCTGCGCTTAATCTTCGGAATTCGATATTTCCATGATGTTCGCTTCTAATAGTAGGAGCGACATCATCCAATTTTATTTCTGTTTGTCCTTGACAATGCTTGCCCATAAATTTAGCTTTTGAATATATTCTTTGTGATGGGTCATTAGATTTTTCCGGTTCAACTAAATCTTTAAGGATGTCATAAGATGTTACAATAGGGGCAATGTTTTCATTCGTTTCTTTTGCATGCGTAGGAATTGGATAAGGATTGTATTCATCAGAAATATCATCTTGACTTAACTCTTTTATTGCCTTTTTTGTCAAAGATGATTTCTTAAAACCAAAGAATAATACTCTTTCTCGATTTTGAGGAACGCCATAATTTGCTGCGTTAAGAACTTTTGCATTTACTACAATGTATCCGCCATTACAAGCATTAGAAAAATCATGTTCAATTATTGCTTTTGTATCAGCAAGATTTGTTAATCCTTTTACATTCTCAGCTATAAATATCTTTGGTTTTGTGAGCGTAATAACATCTCTCATCCATATGTAAAGCTGTCCTCGGCTTTCAACTGATGGCTCGTCGTTTTTCAATGCAGTTCCTAGATGGCTTTTTTGAGAATTGAAACCTAATCTCTTGCCTGCAACAGAAAAATCTTGGCAAGGAAAACCTCCTGTAACAATGTCGATGTTCTGAGGAAATTTAAATTTTTTTATTTTAGCCTGTTTTACTAAATCTACTATACTGTCCAAATGATAACGATCGTTAGCGTTTTTGTAGTGTTGTAAGAAATAAGAAACCCAAGCGGCTTTTGCGTCTGGTCTAATATCATTTGCAAATACTGTTTCAAAACAAGTAGGCGAAAGGAGAATTTTCCCATTAACTTTTTCTTTAACCCAATCAGGATGTTGAGCGACATTTATACTTTTTTCGTTGCAAATAAAATTTCCTGTGAATCCCAAGTCCATGCCTCCGCACCCGGAGAAGAGAGACAATAGACGGTGTTTTTTTTGTTCAGACATTAATGCGCTCCATTTTACAATATGCAAGGAATAATGAGTAAAATACTTGCAAATTGTTTACATTTTATCACTAAAAGACAATAAATTGCTAGTAATTTTATTAAAAAAACTTGCATAAAGTTATATTTATGACAGAAGATGAGTTGCAAACTCGAGTTATTGACAATATAAAAATCCTAAGGAAACGACTATCTTTATCTCAGGAGCGGTTAGCTGATAAAGCTGATATTTCAAGACAAATGATGAATGATATTGAAGGTCGTAGGCGTTGGCTTACAAAAGGGACTCTTGTAAAACTTGCTAATGCCTTAGAGGTGGATGTTCATGAATTATTTATTCCATCAGCGGGAGAGAGCTCTTCGACTAAAATTATTACAGAGAAAATAATTTCAAAGGTAAAAAATGCCGTTGAAAAAGCCTTGGAAGAAGTTTAAACAAATCCTTTCTGCAAAAATACTCTGAATAATTTCATTCATCAATAATTCTGCGTCAAAATGACCCACTTATACAAAAATTCTGACCCATATTTTGTAATTTTTTGACCCAAATTTCCGCCCCGCATTAAGGTCTTGCAAACCTTTTACTTCCATTTTCAACCATTCCACAGTAAAAAAACATATTTTTCGCGGCTTTTTTGGCCTTTCTACCAATTCCTTTTAAAAATTTCATAAATTTTTCCAAACTTGGCACGGTTCTTGCTACAGTATATAGTGAAAGGGGCCTTGAGGCTTCTAAAACTTAATTAAAAACGCGGCCGCCTGTAACGGCGCGAAGGAGTTTATTATGAACGAACTTTCACTTTTCAATTCACTTTTTGACAACGCGTTTGACTGCGGAATGCCGGATTTGACATGGAAAACAGCCCGCCTGCCAAAGGTAGACATTAAGGAAAACAAGGACAGCTACAGCTTGCAGATGGATTTGCCGGGAGCCACAGAAAAAGACGTTGACATCGAAATCGACCACGGCGTCATGACAATCAGTTCCGTCAAGACAGCCGAGAAGGAAGAAAAGAACGAAAAGAAAGAGGAAGGCAAGTGGCTTATCCGCGAGCGCGTTCAGAGCCAGTTTGCCCGCCGATTCACTCTTCCGGACGACATTGACGAGACAAAAGTCACCGCCAGCTTTAAGAACGGCGTCTTGAACGTAACGATGGCCCGCAAGGCCCTCCCCGAGCCCAAAAAGATTGCAATTGAAGTTGCGTAAAGACGACCTCAATTGTCCGCTTTGAATAAAAGCGGGCAAATAGGGGCGGGACGCAGAAAAAAAGAGACGGAAGGACCCGTCAGCGAAGCGGTTTGGCCGTAGGCGTCAAACCGCAAGCGAAGGACGGGAGGCTCCGTCTCTTTTTTTCGTCGCTGGGACCCGCTATTTAAGCCCGCGCTTATTCATCGCGGATAATCGCGTCGTCCGCGATGATGTCGCGGTTTTTCCAGGCCAAGAAGGTGATGGCCGCTCCCGCCAAAAGGAGAAGCGCTCCGCCAATGCGGATAATCGTAAAGCCAAAAGAGCTTGGCAGGGCGAACAAAATCACGGCCAAAACGATTGTGGCCACGATTTCTATTACATGGCGCTTTACGGGCAAGCCGTCCTGATGAAGGGTCAGCGTAATGGGAATCTGGCAAATCGCGGCGAAAATCGAATAAATCGCAAAGATGTAAATCAAGCTTTGCCAGGCGAATTGGGCCACGCGCAAGGGAAGAACGATGCACAGGATTCCTATGACGATTCCCGCGATTCCGCGAATGTAGCATTCAATCTTAAAATTCTTTTCCACGCTAAGGGGAGCCACAGCCGCCAGCATAAAGCCGCCGTCCAAAACCGCGGAAATTCCCAAAACAACGACCAAAATCTGGACCATAGATTCCGCCGCCAAAAGCATCATCAAGCCGACGATTGCCGTCATAATTCCCAAAAAATAGTTAGAATTGTTCATGCCTAAATTGTATCATGCTTCGCATGATTTTGCAAATTTGAAGTTATTGACGTTCGCGCCTTGCGGCGCGCAGGCAATATCACGCTTCGCATGATTTTGCAACTTTTGCGTTTCGCGCAACTTTTTCTTGAAAAAAATGGGAGAATGATGTATAATACTCTAATCATTTGGTTGGAGTTTACCTTGAGTAAAAACATACTGTTAATTGGCAACAATGAGCAAAGTTTTTTGATAAAAGCGTTGATGAAAAATTTAACGGACGCTTCCTATGAAGTTGACTTTTGCCCGCCGGAGGGAAGCTATGTCAACGCTAGGATGTTGTCTGGCAGTCCTCCAGAAATTTTGATTCTGTATCTAGAAAGGTTGGAAGACAGCGACAACGCCTTTTTCCAGTGGGTCAATTCTTTTATTACCGGAGAAGGAAAAAAGTGCCGTTTGTATTTTATCGGAAACGCCGGCGAAATCAACATGGCTTACGAATACATTCAAAGGGAGTATGTAAAGTACGCCTTTGAGCGCCCTGTAGAGATGCCGGAATTCCTTAAGATTTTGGAAAAGGACGGCGGCGACTATTCTTTCTCTGACGGCGTAAAAGAGTACGAGTTGGATCCTGCCAAAAAAACGATTTTGGTTGTTGACGACGAGCAAGTCCAGCTGCACGCTATGGACCGCTGGCTTAATAAATTTTACAACGTTCTTACCGAAAAGTCAGGAACCAACGCCATCGCGCTTTTGTCGCATTACAAGGTTGACATGATTTTGCTGGACTACGAAATGCCGGTTCTTTCGGGCCTGGACGTGTTCCAGTTGATTAAGTCGGATCCCTCCACAGCCAAAATACCGGTTGTTTTCCTGACCGCCAACGACGACAGCGATGTCGTAAAGCAGGTAATCGCCGCCCGTCCGGTAGGCTACTTGCTCAAAAACACTCCGCCTGGAATTTTGGTTCAGAAAATCGCTGACATATTCCAGCGCTTGGCCGACGCTAAAAAGCCCAAAAGACCATTTTAACGGCCCTGCATTTGGAGGCATGATATGACGATTGACACAGCCCATGGAATGGAATATTCGATGAACGACAAAGACATGTACAAAGACATGGTCCAAATGTTCATTGACCAACGGGACCAAAACCTTTCTGACATAAACGGAGCCTTTGAAAAAAAGGACTGGGACAACTATCGCATCAAGGTTCACGGCCTAAAATCCAATTCCCGCTTGGTCGGCGGAATGGACTTGGGAAGCCTTGCCGAAAAGTGCGAACACGCGGCCCGCGACAAGGACGAGGCCACAATCACCGCCGAGCAGGCCAATCTTATGTCCCTTTATGACCAAACAATTGAGGCCCTCAAGGCCATCAATTACGACACGCTTTAATAACAAAAGCGCTTGACACAATTCCCAATTTTATGTTATTCTTGTAGAACATTTTGGAGCGATGGCAGAGTGGTCGAACGCGGCGGTCTTGAAAACCGTTGTACCGCAAGGTACCGGGGGTTCAAATCCCTCTCGCTCCGCATATTTGGAAGCGTGGTAGAGCGGTAATACGCCGGATTGCTAATCCGTGGGTTCCAATTTGGGCCCGGCAGGTTCGACTCCTGTCGCTTCCGTTTTACAAGCTTCAGCTTGAATGAGATTGTAGCTCAGCTGGATTAGAGCGCCACCCTGCGGAGGTGGAGGTCGCACGTTCGAATCGTGTCAGTCTCAAATGCCTGTCCTTATGGACGGGCTTTTTTGTTTTAAAGGAACGGAGGAAAAAAATGAACTCGATTCAAAAAACGCTGCGGCAAATGGCCGACCCCAAAACCGCCGCCTTTACAAGCCGAATAATTCCCAACGTTGACCCTAAAACTATTCTAGGCATAAAAACGCCGGAACTGCGCGCTCTGGCCAAGGAACTTCGCGCAAATCAAAAATTTCTCTGCGACCTTCCGCACAAATACTTTGAAGAAAACCAACTGCATGCCTTTGTCGTAAGCGGCATAAAGGACTTTGGCCTTTGCGTCGCCGAGCTTGAGCGCTTTTTGCCCTGCATCGACAACTGGGCCACTTGCGACCAGACCTCGCCCGCTTGCTTTAAGAAAAACCGCGCGGCGCTTTTGCCCTTGATAAAAAAATGGATAAAGAGCGGGCACGTTTACACTGTCCGCTTTGCGATTGTAAACCTTATGCGGCATTTCTTGGACCAGGATTTTAAGCTGGAATTCTTAAAAATGGCCGCCGCGGTAAAGAGCGACGACTATTACATCAAAATGGCCATTGGTTGGTATTTTGCCGAGGCCTTGGCCAAGCAGTGGGACGCGGCTCTTCCGTACATAAAAGCAAAGCGCTTGGAGGCCTGGACCCACAACAAGGCCATTCAAAAGGCGCTCGAAAGCTTTAAGGTTAGCGACGAAAGGAAAGAATTGCTTGCGGGGATGAAAGTCGCGCTTCCTGGTTGACCGAGGGCGCAGCGTCCGAAAGGACGCGGTGACACCGCTCGAACCAGCAGTTAAGGTCTTGCAATCAAAGTTTGCGAGCGGCTTAGACCAAAGCCTTGTTCATCCAGCGCTTGCTTTTCCAGCGCAGCATCATTACAAGGCCGCGGGTTGTTTCGTCGGTTCCGATGCCAAGCCAAAAGCCGGCGACGCCAAGGCCAAGCTTAAGGCCCAGCAAGTAGCTGCCGCCAACCATGATGACCCAGTTGGAGAACATTCCGTAAAGGACCGGGAACTTGATGTCGCCGGCGCCTTTTAGCGCTCCGATGTAAATCAAATTTTTTGAGCGTCCAAATTCCAAGTAAATCGAAAGCAAGAGCAAAGTCTTTACAAGCGAAACGACTTCTTCCTGCCGCGTGAAAAAGCCGATGATTGGCGAGCGGAATAAGTTTATCAGCAAAATCATCGAAACCGAGCAAGCGGTGGCGACGGCGCCGTACTTGTAGACCTTTTTGTAAATCTCTTCCTCTTGGCCCGCGCCTACGCTCCAGCCTGTCTTGATTTGAACGGCGCTTCCGATTCCAATCGCCATCACAAATACAAAGCGGCAAATCGTGGCCGTGTAAACTTGCGACGACATCGCGAAGGTTCCCAAAGTTGAAATCATCGCCATGATGACGATTTGCGACACGTTGTAGGAAAGGTTTTCGCTTGCGGTTGGAACTCCGACAGAAAGGATAAGCTTGTAAAAGCGTCCGGGAATTTTGCAGCGGCAAAAAAAGTCAAAAGAAATGTCTTTCTTTTTTGCGATGATTATTTGCAAAATCACGCACGAGGCGATCATGGAAATCACCGACGACCACGCGACGCCCTTTACGCCAAAAATCGGAAGGCCGAAAAATCCGTAAAGGCTTATCGCGTTTCCTACGACGTTGATCAAGTTGGAAGCCAGGGTCACGACCATCGCTTCCTTTGTGTAGCCGTAGGAACGCAATATCGCAGACTGCAAAAGTCCGAACGCGATGAAGAAAGAGCCCGCTCCGCCAAAAATCAAAAAGTAGTCGTTGGCAAACTGGCGCACTTCAGCTTCCAAGGTGTAGCGGCCAAGAAGGGGCTTTATTCCAAAGATTACGGCAAGCGTCATCACGGCGGCGGCGGCCGTCACCATAATCGCGCTGGACTTTGCGATTGCGTTAAGGTCGTCCTTGCTTTTTTGGGCTCCCAAAAATTGCGAAAGCACGATGGACGTTCCAATCGCGATTACGTTAAAAAGAATGTTTATGAAAAAAACATACTGGGTCATCATTCCGACGGCGGCCACCGCCTTTTCGGAATAAAAGCTTAGCATGACGGTGTCGATTGAGGCGACAAGAATTCTAAAGAATTGTTCGACAATAAGAGGAATGCTAAGCTTTGTCATTGGGAGCGCGCCGCGTCCCGCGTTGGCTTTGTTCATATGGAAAAAGAATATTGGAGAGTTGACAAAAAGTCAATCGGACTATTCGCGCTTGATAATTGTATTTATCAAGCGCGAAAAGGAACGAGTCAAGGCCTTGATTGCCAGCGCTCGTAAGAGCGCAGTTGAATAAATTTCAACTAGCAAAACGGCACGTAGCGGAGCGTGCCTTGACCGTTCCTACTCCAAGCGCTTTTCAAAGTCTTCTATGGGGAGCGGTTTGTCAAAGAAGTAGCCTTGGGCCAAAAAACAGTTGTTTTCTTTTAGCATTTTAACGTGCTCGATTGTCTCAACGCCTTCCACGATTGTGTCCAAGCCGATGTCCTGCGCCAAGGAGATTATGTGTTTGAGCATTACGTATTGGCGGTGGTCGTTTTGGCTTTTTGGCAAAAAGCTTTTGTCGATTTTTAGAACATCCCAAGGAAGCTCGCGAATCAAGTTCATCGAAGAGTAGCCCATTCCAAAGTCGTCAACGCTGGTAGAAATCATTTGGGCGTGGAGCGCGTCGATAAGAGCGCGCAAGTCAGCGAAGCCTACGTCGGTGGTTGTTTCTGTCAATTCGATTTCTATGTATTCGTGCGGAACGTTGTGCTTGTCGATTGTTTGGATTATGCGATCCACCAATTTTTCGTCGCGAATGTGCGCGCGCGAAAGGTTCACGCTTACCTTTACTACGCGGCGGCCTTGGTCCAGCCAATGCCTCAAGTTGGCGCAAACATGGTCCAGCATGTAAAAATCCAGCTCGCAAATGCCGCCTTCTTTTTCCAGGGTTGGAATGAATTGGTCGGGAAAAATAAAGCTGTCGCCATGCTTCCAACGGACAAGCGCCTCCGCTCCAGCCAAGCGGTAGTTTCTTAAAGAAACCTTTGGCTGGTAGTACACGAGAAATTCTTCATTTTTAAGCGCGTCAGGAAAAAGCGCCAAAACGTCAACTGCCAAGTTCTTCCACCTCAACTTCCAGCTGCGGAATTTTTATTACAAATTCCATCTCTGTGTCGGAAATGATTTCAAAATTAATTTGGCCGAACATTTGCTGGACTATTCTGGCGATGGTTCTGTAACCCATGCCCTTTATGTTTGTGCCATCCAAATAAGATTGGTCGCCCGTTTCTATGAACATTTGCAAGGCTTCAAGATCGTTCTCTTCAAAGCCGTAACTTGTATCGGTAAATGTAAAAGTCAACAGCGTGGAGTAGGAAAATTTTTGCGCCGTTACTTTTAGCGAAGCCTTGCCGCTTTCCAACTGCCTTGCGCTGCTTTTGAACAAAAGGTAAACGATTTGCGAAATGCGGTCGTTGTCGCCAAAGAGATACAGGGGAACTGATTCGTCAATCGCAAATGAAAAGTCCGGGGATTTTTGGCCCATGACTTTTTTGGCTTGTTCGACGTAGTGGGGAACCAAGCGATGGACGCTGTATTCCGTTTCGACCAAATGCGTGGAGCCGATTTTGTCCTGAATGTTTTGCACGGAATCGCTTACGGCGGTGTATACGTCCGTTCCTGTTTCCAAGATTTGCTCGACTTGCTTTTTAATCAATTCCAAGTCGTTGGACTCCAGCGCCTCGCTCATGACCTCAACCCATTCCTGCATTGACTGCTTCATCTTGAGGGCCGTTTCCGTAACGGCGGCGGAGGCGCTGAGGGCGCTTTGCTGCATGGCGTGCGAGTTGTTTAAGGAAAGGTTGCTCGTGTATGCCATTTGCGATAGGGCTTCCGAAATTGTGGCCAAAAATTTTGAGCCGTGGGCCACTTGCGCTTCTGTTATGTTTTTTTCCGCGTCGGAACCAGCTCCGCAAATAAAAAGGCCGATTAAATCGCCCTCAAGCAAAAGAGGGCTGGCCGCGTCAAGGGAGCCAAAGTCGTTTTTTAGCGTGATGGTTTTTCCGGAGCGGAGAATTTGCGCTATTTCTTTTTTTATTACAGGCTCGTTGGCGTCTTCGTTATAGACAAGAATTTTGCTTATGAAGTCAGAAAAGTCGTTTCCTTCCGTAACTGGATTTGCCGTGGTGTCCGTGACAAGCGCGTTCAAGCCTGTGAAACGCGCGAAGCCGTCTTGAATTATTTGAAGAGAATCTGGATCCAATAAGTCAGTAATTGTAAACTTAAGCAAAATAAACTTCCTTAGTTTACTATTCTAGCGCGCTTTTTTTATAAACGCAATAAAAAAAGCGGCCGCTGTCCGCGTCCGCTTTTTGGATTTTTTTTGCGCCTTTTTACGCCTGCGGCTTGTTCCAAGTGACGCGGAAGCCCACGCTCTTGAACTGGCCCGAAGCGTAGTTGAGTTCCTTATTGTTGCACTTGCCGGCGCGGGCGGCGTCAAAGAAACTTCCGCCGCAATAATAGCGGCTTCCGTCGTTTCGCTCGCTCCAAACCCATTCAAAGACGTTGCCCGACATGTCGTAGATTCCAAAGGCGTTGGGCTTTAGCTGGGCCACTTGGTGCAATTTTCCGCCTGAGTTACAGTCGGTCCAGGCCACCGAGTCCAAGTCGTCGCTTCCGGAATACTTGTATTTTTCGCCGCCGCGAATGGCGATGTCCCATTCGTCCAGGGTGGGAATTCGGTAGCCGTCCGCGCTTGGGTCAAAGTCAATTTTTCCCGCGATTTTTTGGTTTTGGTGCGGAAGGTAGCCCCAGTCGTCGGGGTTTGTACTGCCGTTCACGCTGTAGCAGGGAGCCTTTTGCTGAATGGCGCTTAGCTTGTTGCAAAAGACAATCGCGTCGTACCAGCTTACGGATTCAACTGGGAACTTGTCGCCCTTTTCTTTTGAAGGGTTTTGGCCGGTGACGGCTTGGTAGACGTCCTGGGTGATTTCTGTCTTTGTTATGCAAAAATTGTTGCCGGGGATTTCGACGATTCCGATAGAAACACCGTTTCCAAAATCGATTTTCGCTTCTTTTTTTGCGCAAGATGCAAACGGGGCGGTTAGAAGAGCCAAAGCAAGGGCTGTGAAAACGCCCGCGATGTTTGTCATTTTTACAACTTTCATAAAAGACCTCCTTTTTGTCCTTTGTTAGGTCGAATTTAGCGCCAAACGGAGAATTTTCAAGCGGCGATTTTGCCCTTGTATATGTTGATTTTGATTTTTTTATCAAAAAAGCTCGCAATTTTTTAAAATATGATGTAGAATATTGACATGAACGAGTACAAGCACGAGAACATCCTTCACAAAAGGCACTTTGACTTGCAGTTTTCAATCCGCTTTGAAGTGGTTGACGACGTGAATTTTTATTCGCCCTTCCACTGGCACAACCACATCGAGGCGCTTTACGTTTTGGACGGAAAGATTGGCTTTAAGGTGGAGGAGCGCAAATACCTTTTGGAAGGCGGCGACATGATAATCGTCAATTCCGAAAAAATCCATTCGTCAAAGCTGAACGGACGCGCCAAGTACATTTTGCTGCAAGTTCCGCTAAGCGCCTTTGAGGGAATCTACGACGACATGGAAAGCGTCGTGTTCAAGGAAACGCTTTCCTCCGACGAAAGCCAAAAGCTTTTTCCCTTCCTTGAGCGGATGCTGGAATGCGTGGACTCAAAGGAACCCGAGCAAAGGGTTAAGTTTGTCTCGCTTTTGTACGAATTCTTTTATGTCATTCTTAGCGATTTTCAGGCGGAACGGAAGAGGGCCGCCGGCGGCTATTACGGAATCAACCGCATTTCGCCGGTCTTGGCTTACGTAGAAAAAGAGTTCCGCCAAAAAATCAGCCTGGGCGACGCCGCCCAAATTATAAACGTTTCGCCCGAGCACCTTTGCAGGCTCTTTAAAAAATACACCGACATGACCTTTAACGAATACCTTATGTCGCTGCGAATCTCGGCCTTTTACCAGGCGCTTCAAAACACCAACCAAAAAATTTCCGCGCTTTTGGAGGAATGCGGCATCGCAAACTACAAGGTCTTTATCCGCGAGTTCAAGAAAACGTTTGGAGCGACGCCAGAGGCGATTAGGAACGAACGCCGCTCGTGACAAAGATTGCAGGCAAGACTAAAATGCGGCGGCCCGCAAGGCCTTAAAGCGGCTGGAACGTCTTAAATCCACCGGGAACGATGCGCGCGTCAAGGACGCTGTCGTTGTAAATTTCGCCGTCAATCTCTATGGCGGCCGCGTTGAGGACCGTGATTTTGGCCTTGTCGCAGACGACGTGCTCGGCCCAAGGCTTTCCGATGTGCTGGCCGGCCACAAAGGCTGGCATCGCCATAAGGACCGGTCCTTTTGGCGGCTTTACGATCATTAAGTCCATTTTGCCGTCGTTGTTTTTGGCCGGCGGGCAAAGCTTTATTCCGCCGCCGAATTGCGTTCCGTTGCAAAAGGCCGCCATGACGCACTTGTATTCCTGCTTAAAACCGTCGCGCTCAACTTGGACCGTGTAGGGCTTGTAATTTAAAAGCAGTTTTGAAAGCGAAAAAATGTAGGTGTTCTTGTTCTCTTCGGTGAGCTTCAGCACTTCCACGTCAAGGCCGGTTCCGCAAACGTTAAGGCAGCGGCGGTCTCCGACTTGGATGTAGTCGCGGTCCACAGGCTTTCCGTGGACAATCGCCTGCATGGCCTCTTTGGGGTCAAAGGAAATTTTGGCTCCGACCGCGTAGTCGTTTCCGCGGCCGGCCGGAACAAGGCCCAGGCGGGCGGCGCTAAAGTCCATGCCGTTTAAAACTTCGTGGAAGGTGCCGTCGCCGCCGATTGCGATTACAGTGTGGAACGAGCCTGAATCGTTGGAGGCGGCCGCGTTTTGGGCTTGCAGAGCCTTGGCTTCTTGGCAAGCCTTTTGGGCCAGCGCGCGGCCGGAGCCGTGGCCGTTTATGATTTCTGTCTTAAAGGGAAGGTTGTTTTGCGTCAGGAATTTTTCCGCGGTCTCAAGGCACTTTTTACCGGCGCCCTTTCCGCTCAACAAGTTTGCGATAATGTAGTACATTTTTTTATAGTAACATTATTCACGCGGTTCGGCAACCTTGATTTTATGAAAATCTTGAAGTATAATTTTAGTATGGCCAGCGACGTAAAGACAATGGAAAAGCGCTTTAAAATATTGGAAACTCTCAATTGGGACATGGATGTAAGCAAAGAAGAATTGCTTGACCTTGTCTTGGGCAAAGTTTCTGATGTAGGCGGAATTACAAGGGAAACGCTTTTTCTTAGGTCTTTGGAACGGGTAGCGTGGCACAATCTTTTTGTGTTGTGGAACAGCGCGGAAGAGTGTTGCGGACTTTACACAGAAAAAGTCAGAAGGGGTTTGAGGAATGACGAGTCCAGACAGAAATATGACTTCATATTCGACCTATTACGAGGAGAACCTGTACAAACTCCAGAATGGGGTTCTGAATATTGTGAAAGAATTAGGAACGCCTTTTTATCTGACAGGTGGAACCGCCCTGAGCAGAGGCTATTACAAGCATAGATATTCGGATGACTTGGATTTTTTTGTAAACAACGATTCAAATTTTTCTAAGAGCGCGGACCGTGTGATAGACGCGCTTTCCGCCAAGGGCTATAGTTGGGATCCTGACACTGAGTTTTACAAAACAGTTGGATTTTACACGATGAAAATTCATCACAAAGATTTTTCTATGGGCTTGAAAATAGATTTTGTCAACGACATCGAAGCGCATTTTGGCGAAATCCGTGAAACAGATTTTTTTTATAGAACAGATTCCATCCGAAACATATTGTCAAACAAACTTTCAGCTTCCACTAGGTTTGCAGGAAAGGACATGGTTGACATAAGAGAAATTTGCTTGCATGAAAAATTTAACTGGGGAGAAATTTTTGAGGAAGTGCGTCAAAAAGAAATCGGACTAGATCCTGACACTGTTTCTCAAATAATTGAAGGCACTCCGCGTTCCGCTTTTGATAGAATCAAATGGATAACAAAGCCAAGTTGGGAGCAGTTTCAAAAAGACATAAAAACCATTTCTATGGATATGCTTAAGCTGGGCGAGAACAGTTTGAGGTAGTAAGTTCGTTGCAAAAGTGGGACTTGCCACGGCCTGCGCATGCAAAAATTTGTCTTGCTTTATGTTCCTTTCCATAATATAATGATAAGAATATAAGTCAGGCTTGAATTATGTTAAAAAACAACAGATTCTCTAAACAGATTGTCATGCTTGTCTCGGCTTTTTTGGTCGTTGTTATCGGGGTTTTGGCTGTTTTGTTGATAAGCCAGTCAAAGAACCTTTTGCAAAAGCACATGCGCGAGAGAATGTTGGACATCGCCAAAAGCGCGGCGGCCTTGCTTGACGGCGACGATTTGGAAAAGCTTCAAAAAGAGGACAAAGAAACTGAGCCATACCAAAAGGCCCTTGGAGTCCTTCGTTCCTTTCAAGAGCAGGTGGAGCTAAAATACATTTACGGAATCCGCGACATGGGCGGAAAAAAATTCACCTTTACTATTGACCCCACTGTGGAAGACCCGGGCGAGTTTGGCGAGCCTGTGATGTACACCGACGCGCTGTACCAAGCCAGCCTTGGAATTCCATCGGTGGACGAAAAGCCATATGAAGACGATTGGGGCCGCTTTTACAGCGCCTACAGCCCCGTCCTGAATTCCGCCGGAAAAGTCGCGGGAATCGTGGCGGTTGACATAGACGCCAATTGGTACGAGGACCAGCTGCGGGGGAACGTTTACACGACCGTTGTTGTTTGCGTGATTTCGCTTTTGGCCGGAGCGGCGATTGTTCTTTTTGTAGTCGCAAAAGTCAGAAAGCGCTTTTTTTCAATCAGCGAGGAAATGAGCCGCCTTGGCGAGGACGTTGAATCCCTTGCGGGCGAATTGCGGCTTGCGTCCAGAGCGGGCCGTTACAACGAGCGCATGCTGGATTTTAAGCCAAAGTATAACGATGCGTTTGAGCTTTTGGAAAGCAAGCTTCATTTTATACGCGACGAGTTAAAGCGGTACATTGCCGACGCGCGAGAGATGGCTTACACCGACGCGCTTACGGGGCTTAGAAACAGGACCGCCTACTTTGAGGAAATCAACCGCATTGACGCGCAAATCGTAAGCGGAAGGGCGAATTTTTCTGTGGCCGTTTTTGACATCAACGGACTAAAAAGCGCCAACGACAATTTTGGGCATGAGTTTGGAGACCTTCTGATTAGGACGATAGCCGGAATTTTAAAGGAATGCGTTGTCGAAGGAAAGTTTTACAGAATCGGCGGCGACGAGTTTGTCGCGATTGCCCAAAATTCCGGAAAAGAATTTTTTGAAAAAACTTTTGCCTTGATTGACCGCGCTCTTGCTGACAGGGGCGGCCTTTTGCGAAATGGCGAAAAGCAGGCGCCTTTGGCTGTGTCCAAGGGAGCGGCGGTTTACGAAAAAGGCGCGGACAAGCGGTTTAACGCCGTCTTCCACAAGGCCGACTGCTTGATGTACGACGACAAGGCCGCTTGGCATTCCAGGAATGAAAATGTTAAAAAGAAATAAGGCGCCGCGCGTCAGCAAAGTTCCATGCCATTGTCTTGTTGTTTGTTTAGCATAGCAAAATACTTATCTGGGTTAATGGCATGTTTAATCTCGTTAAGATCAATAATACAATTTGACGTATGATTCAAAATGTACTTGGTACGGTCGTGCATTGCCCCTAATGATTCGGTAGTAATTGCAATGTTAATTACTTTCCGTAAATCATCAACGGTAACGCCATGACCAATTTTATCTTTAACACTACCTAAATAACTATCCATAAAATTGGTTACAGCGGTGAAGTCATTTGTGTCATATGCTTGTTGTAAGTCAATTCCTATTCTATCTTTAATCAAGATATTGTTGGCTGTATCAATCAGCTCATCTTTTTCTTTTATGTAACGGCTTGTTTTATCATTACCGTCAAATTGGGAACCAGCACCAGCCTTGCAGGCTTCGTTTGCAATAACACGATAAAAAGTATTAAAATCATAACATTGGATTTCATCTTCTGCGTTTTTTGCAATATCGCCCATGATTGATGCTATTCCACGTGAAACGATATTAGTGTTATGGTCAAGGTCGCCGCCTTTGTAATGAGTTATATATTGAAAATCATTCAACTTTTCGTTAAAGTACGCTTGGGCAGCGGGGCGGTCTTCTAACGAGTCAATAAATTTGTCCTTCAAACCTTTAACGTAGGTTACGGCTTCGCTATTGTAAAAGTCAACTTCTTCTTGGTCATCAAAATAAGTATCTTTGCCCATGAAAGTGTGCAAAGTGTATTTGCCGTTACCAATGGTTACATCGTACGGTTTACCACCATATTCCGCATATTTGTCTTCTTGTTCATTGCCATTTGGATTGTCCGGATTAGTTGGTTGTGCGTAGGGGACCGGATTAATGCTGGAACCCGCCGGTTGTGAACAACTGGCGCCCATAACGGTCGCCATTGCAGCCGCGCCCAAAATAAATCCTTTACCAAATTTTTTAAATTGTTCCTTTATCATTTTTGTCCTCTTTATAAAACTTAAAAAATTGTCATGATTTTGCCGCCAACATCAATATATTGTTGTTATAAATTATACAACAATATATTATCGTTGTCAATTTTTAAACATCAAAATATTGATATTATAATCTTATGGGTTTTAAGGAACGGCTTAGAGATGAAATTGAATGGCGGGGACTTTTGGTAAAGGAAGTTTCAGCCGCCGTTGGAATAAGCAACAGCACTTTTCTTTCTTACATAGACGCGCGCGGCGTTCTGCCTAATGTAGAAACCGCAGTCCGCATTGCAAAGTATCTTGGAGTTACCGTTGAATACTTGGTTGACGGAGAAAAACCGTCAAAAGAAACTTTGTCAAAAACAAGAAAGGCCGCGCTCAATCCTGAGAAACTCCGTTTGTCTCAAGCCTACGATAAACTTTCCGCCCATGATAAAAATATTCTGCTAAAAATTGCCGCCGCTATTGGGGAATAAAAAACTTTATTTCCATTGACAACGCTTCAAATTCGTTCCCGACAGAGACAATAAAAATCGCCGCCTTTGATTTTTGGTAAAGCGCGTCAAGACTGCTGAGAAATTGTATTTAATTCGACAAAAAATGCCGATACCTTCAATAAGGAAGAGTGTTTTTAAAGCGTTGGAACACGGAGGTTTTATGAAAGAGAATTCTTTGGCCGCTTTTTGCGCGCTTTTTGTTTTTGGCGCGGCTTTGTTCGCGGCCGACACACAGTTTGTGTATTCGGGAAGCCAAAATTATTCTTTGGTGGAACGGACGGACTTGCGCCGCTACGACAACGGAAAATACGTTGGCCTTATGAGCCGCGAGGCGCGCTCCTTTATTGTATGCGAGGACGGCGTTTACGACGGCGATTTTTTTGTCCATCAGGACACAGTTCACAATCAAAAAATCGTAGTGAACGGAATTCACGACAGCATTCGCTCTGTCTTTAAAATCGGAAAAGACGGAACGCTTACGATGATAGAGGACAACGGCTATCCCAGCTTTAGAAGCTTTCCGACCTTTCCGCAAAAGAAAATCCAGCAAGGCCAGTCATGGCAAGCCCGAGCCGTCCGCGCGATGGATCCGCTCAGCAAAGGAAGGCCGACCCGCGTTCCGATTTACGTTGAGTACACTTACTTGCGCGACGAAGTTTTTGGCGGACAGGAAGTTTACGTTTTAAGCGCGCGCTGGGCCACCCGCTACGGCTATTCGGAAGTCGACCCAAACGGCGACCCGGACTTGTTGCGCGCCAACGGTTCCAACAACGCCACAATGTACATCCGCAAGGCCGACTGCGCCGCGCTTGTGATTCGGGACAGCGTTGACGAGTTGTACGAATTTTCCGACGGAAGCAAAGTCGCGTTTAAGGGAACTATTAGTTTGTTCACCGAATACCCGCCGGCGATTGACAGGACAAGGCTTTTGCCCGCAATAAACCGCGTCGCAGCCGCCGACACAAACGCAGGCGGAACTGTGGCAAGCGCGAAAGGCGGCGCTTCCGGAAAGCAAAAAAGTTCCGGGGCAACTGGCGGCGACGAGGACCGGCCTCCGCTAAACGAAAGCAAGTGGCTGGAAAAAGTGCGCGTTGTGGGAACGTCGGGCGGCGCCGGAGAGTCTTCCGTAAAAATCAAGGAGACCGCTGGCGGCATAATGCTCACGCTGGAAAACCTTCACTTTAAGCCCGACAGCGCGCAGCTTTTGCCTGGCGAGGCCGCGCTCTTGGACAAAATCGCCGCGATCCTAAAAGAGACCGGCCAAAACAAACTGCTTGTAAACGGTCACACCGCCAGCGTCGGAAACCCCAGCGGCGAGATGGCGCTGTCAATCGAGCGCGCAAAAGAAGTAGCCGCCCAGCTTTCCAAGCGCGGAATCGACGCCGACAAATTCATTTGCCGCGGAAGCGGAAGCAAATACCCCGTCGCCGACAATTCCACCAAGGAAGGCATGGCGCAAAACCGCCGCGTCGAGATTACGATATTGGAGTAGGCCGCTCGTATTTTTTTGTTAAATTATGTGTTAAGCGTTATTTATGGCGTATAGAATTGTAGAAATAACCAAACCTGCGGAATGTCATGTAACAAAGGGACAGCTTGAGCTAAACGACCTTCCGTTTTCGGAAAGTGATACAACTACAATAGACGATTAATTACACGAGGTATGAATATGAAGATTTTTAAATCACTTTTTTTCCTAATTTTCTCTTTTACGCTTGCAAGTTGTACCAAAAATCACGACACAAATTTTTATGAACGACTAAAATCTGCTGTAGAAGCAGGAAATGAAAAAAAAATTGAAAAATTATTGACAAAATCAGCGCATCTTACAAATACAGAATATGAGATATTGCTGAATATTGCTATGAAAGATAAATGCAACCTTTCTATTCCAATCTTATTTATAAAAAGCGGTTATCCTGTGGACAAATATCGTCTAAAAAGGGATAAAAAGGAAATGTCTTTATTATACTTTGCTATTAATGAACATGACTTTTCTTCAGCGCAAGAATTTTTAAACCTTGACGCTGACATTCTTATGGCGGTAAATGTGAATGGCGAACCTTTTGATTGCCCGCTTTTTTGTGCTATGAAGACAAGAGCGAATGATTTATTGATATATATGATTGATAAACTTTTGGAAACCGAAGAAGACACACAAAAAACATACGACATATTATTTCAAGGCTTTCAAAAATATACAGTAAGTGAAAAAATATTTGAACATATTTTAAAAAAAAATAATTTTACTTATGATGAAGAAAGCGTAAATAGGATTGTTGAAATAATTTCTAGCTACATAGGTCCATATGGAACGATAGATTATATTAGGCTCATACTTGAAAACAAAGGAATAATCATAACTCCAAATCAAGCAAATAAAATTTTCACCGCCATATTGGAAAATAAAAATCAAGAAATGCTTGACTATTTTTTCTCATTTCAAGATATATATGAAAAAATACGATTGTCGCCTAAAACCCCAATAACAATCATTAATTATTTTAATTCTTCATTTGGAAAAGAAATAATATATCGATTAAAGAATGAGAAATTGAATTTTGAAGACGGTGAACCATATTTTCACATAGCGCTCGACATTCAGGAATTTAACTCTATCCCATGGTTAGTGAAGAAAGGTGCCAGAGTTGATGTAGCAGCTGATTATTATAATGTAAGACTTGCTCCTGAAGAATTTGCATTATATCTTTCTGAGAGATTATCACACGATTATACAGGGGAAGGAATAACAGATTCAGATTCGCAATTAAGCGAAGAATATAAAAAATGGGCGAAGTATTTTGATGATATAAAACAAACCTCAACCCATAGTAAATAATTGGAAAAGATTACTTTTGGCCGCCTCTTTTGTTTTTAGGAGTGAACCTTACAAGCAACACAGGAGAAGGCCCGCTTCCAAAGCTGGAGCATGGCGAACATTCCGTGACCACGCTCTATGAATACGACGGCAGATATTACGACAGGAAAATAAAGGATTTCTTTGGATTCCAAACTGTAAAGCTAAACGACCTTCCGTTTTCGGAAAGTGATGCAACCAAGAAAAACAATTTACACTAACTTGAAATTACTTTGAATTTGTGTAAAATCATAACTGTGAAAACCATAAACTACCGCAGGCAAAGAATTTTCCGCTCAAAGCGTTTTAAATTACTTTAACAGCATAATATGTATATGATTAAAAACCGAACATTGTCTTTTGCCGTAATTGCGGCGGTGTACGCTTTGGCCATCGCGGGCGGAATTTTTTGCTACGATTGGATTTGCGCGCGGCATGATTTTTGTTGGCAGCTTTCTCTTTTGGCGGCGGACGTTTTTGCAACCGTCATCGTCTTTGCCTTCAGCGTGATTTTTGGGAACGCTTCGGTATACGACCCTTATTGGAGCGTCCAGCCGCCGGTCATTTTGCTTGTCGCTTTGGCGCGGCGGGGAGGAAGCCCATTTGCCTGGATTTTGTTCGCGGCCGTTTTGTTTTGGGGAATAAGGCTGACGGCAAACTGGTGCTATAACTTTAAGAGCTTTGAATACCAGGATTGGCGCTACGTTATGCTAAAAGAGCAAACCGGCGTTTTTTATCCGCTGATAAACTTTTTGGGAATCCATCTTTTTCCGACGCTTGTGGTTTACCTGTGCGTTTTGCCGGCGGCCACGGTGATTTTGGATGGAGCGGCTTTTAAACCGATTTGCGCGGTCTTTTTGGCGCTGGCTTTTGCCGCTCCGACATTCCAAGGAATCGCGGACATTCAAATGCATAGGTTTAGAAAGAGTGGAACGGGAGACTTTTGCCGCGACGGCTTGTGGAAGCGTTCCCGCCACCCAAACTACGCCTGCGAAATTTTAATGTGGTGGAGCGTGGGCCTTGCAAGCTTTTTCGCGCTGGACATGCGCTTGCCCTTGCTAGCCGGAGCCGCCGCCAACACCGCGCTTTTTTTGTTCGTAAGCGTTCCTCTTGCCGACAAAAGGCAGTCGCGAAAGCCCGGCTTTGACGAATACAAAAAGCAAACGCGAATGCTGTAGAAAAAAATCGCGAAATGCGGTATTGCCAGTAGTCCGCGCGAGCGGACATGTAAATATTTCCACTAGCAAAACCACGCGAAGCGTGGTATAATAAACAGCAAATGACACGCAATGCAAAAAGCATAAAAAATGCCGCGCTGGCCCTTTTTTTTGCCGCGCAAATTTTTTTCTCTTGCGGACGGAACGCTTCCAACGCGCTTTACGACTATAAAGAATTTCCTTTGGAGCGGAACGGAATCGCGCTGCATTTGGATTGCGTCCAGCTTGCCAAAAACAGTTCCGCCAAAAGCGACAAAGGCCAAAAGAACATTTTGCTTGTCCACGGCGTGACATACTCCTCCCACGAATTTGACATCGACTACAAAGACTACAGCCTTGTCAAAAAGTTGGCGTGCGAAGGCTGGGCGGTTTGGCGCTTGGACATAGCGGGCTTTGGCCGCTCGCAGGAAGTTTCCGACGGCTTTATGCCTGATTCCGACTACGCAGCGCTTGACATAAACGCCGCCGTCCAAAAAATCGTGGAGTTGACCGGGCAGGACAAAATAGACGTCCTTGGCTGGTCTTGGGGAACGGTGACAGCAAGCCGCTTTGCCGCCGCCCACAGCGAGCGCGTAAACAAGCTTGTGTTGTACGCTCCAATCATGAGCGGAGTCGGCGAGACAAAAGTCAACGAAGCCTTCCACCACAACACTTGGGAACACGCGGCGGACGACTTCGTGCGCGACAAAAAAGGCGGCTTTGACTATTCGATTGCCGAGCGCGAGCTGATAGAAATATGGTGCTCCAGCTGCTGGAGATACGACGGCGAAAAAAGTCCCAACGGCGGCAGGCGCGACATTTGCGTTCCCCAGGCAAAAGAGCTGATTGACTTGGCAAAAATACAAAATCCAACGCTTGTGATTTGCGGCGACAAAGACCCTTACTTAAATTACAAGCTTGTGAAAAAGTCGCTCAAGAGCCTGCCAAAAGGCTCAAGGCTAGAGATGATAAAGGGCGGCTCGCATGTCGTTTTTGTCGAAGCGCCATATTATCGCGACTTTCAAAAGCGGCTTATGAAATTTTTGGAGAAATGAAAAATGTACACGCGCGAAATTACGCCGGCCCCAGAAAAGTTGGTTCAAAACGGAAAGCCGGTTTTTGGAACGTTCGACACGCTTCCCAAAAAGCTTGACATAAAGGGCGTCACCACGCCTTACTCAGGTATCCCCTATCCGCCGATTTTGTCGCGGCTAAGAATCCGGGCGCGCGCGGTTTACGTCTTTAGCGTGGGCGACTACGTTGGCGTGGTCCAGTTTTTTGACAACAAAATTTTGAACATGGCCGAGTTCGCGCTGTGGAACACCAAGCGGGGAACCAAATACGTTTACCGAAAATTTTTGGGCGTCCGTCGCAAGATGATTCCGACAAAATTGGGCGCGGGCCGTTGTTCCACTAGAACGCCGGGCCGCCGCATCCGCTTTTCGTGGAACCATCAAAGCGGCCGCTTGCTTCTTGCCGTAAACGTAAAAGGCTTTAGCCACAGGCCGGAGATAAAAATTTTTTCGCAAGGAAATTTTAACGACGCGGCCTCAAAGGAAATAGTTTCGGTAAAGCCCGCTCCGACGACGCGCCGCTGCTCTGCCAGCTGGTACGCTTCCGTTCCTATAACGACAAAGTTTGAAGTTAAGGGCGTTGAAAAAGTCGCCGCCGAAAGCGCCAAGGGAAACAGCCTGCTTTTTGTGAACCGTGCCTACTACAAATTCATCACGCGCGGCGAGTCGATCACCGCAAGCGGCGTGGTTGACGGAAAGAACGTTTCGCTGCGTCTTTCAACCACAAGCCTTGACGCGGCCAACACCAGCCGGCACAACGACAACGCGCTTTTTGTGGACGGCTCGTTCACTCCGCTTCCGCCCGTATGCATAACGCACCCATTTGGAATCGCAAAAGACTGGAACGCGCAAGACTACGAAAGCATGGTTGACTTGTCCTTCGTTCCGCAAAACTCATATTCGCGCAAGGCCAACTTTATTTTGGTCAACGCCAGCTACGACACCGTCTTTGGCTTTTTAAACGGAAGCGTCCTCCGCGCCGACGGCAGCAAAATCGAGCTGCGCGACTTTCCCGCCGTCGCGCAAATCAGCAGAATACGGCTGTAAGATGCCAGAAATCTTAATCGGAACAAGCGGCTACGACTACCCGGAATGGCGCGGCGTATTTTATCCGACCGGCCTAAAGCGCGCGGACTTTTTGCCTTACTACGCCACGCAATTCAACGCGCTGGAGCTTAACAGCAGTTTTTACAACATGCCCACGGCGGAACGCTTGCTAAGTTTTTGGGAACGGAGCGGGGGCGCGCTAAAGTTCAGCGTAAAGGCCAACAGGCTTTTGACCCACGAGATTGGCCGCGATTGGAAAAGCGCCGCCCAAGAATTTTTGGCCGCCCTAAAGCCGCTTGTCCAAAACAAAAGCCTTGCCTCCGCGCTTTTCCAGTTTCCGCAAAGCTTTCATTACACAGACCAAAACCGCCTTTACCTTTCCGCGCTGCTTGCGCAGTTCAAGGGCCTTCCTGTGGTGGTGGAATTCCGCCACGCAGAATGGATCCGCCCTTCCGTTTTTGAGGGGCTTTTTGAGCGCGGCGCAAGCCTTGCCTTTTGCGATCTGCCGGAACTGAAGAACCTCCCGAACAAAAACTTTTTGCAAGCCCAAGAAGGCAGCTTGCCCTTTGCCGGAAAAATCGCCTACATCAGGCTGCACGGCCGCAACGCCTGCACCTGGTACGCAAAAGAAAACGACGCGCAAGAAAAAGAATGCCTTCAAGACCATGGCGCGCTGCTGGGATTGGCCGCAAGCCCCAAAAGCGCCGCCCATGACCGCAACGGCTCCGCTCGCTACCGCTACGACTACAGCGACGCCGAGCTTTCCGAGTTTGCGCCCGTCATCCAGCAAGCCGCCAGCCAAGGCCGCCAAGTCCAAGTGTTTTTCAACAACCACCCCGACGGCAGCGGCGCCAAGAACGCGCGTAGGATGCGGGAGATGGTTTTATCCAAAGATTGAATTTTCAACTGAATTGTGGTATAATAAAGCGTAAGGAGGAAGCTTATGCGAACAATAACAAAAGAATATTTGAGCGAACAAAGAAAACCGACAAATCCTCTTTCATATATACTTAACACGCCTCGTCCTGACTTTACGCAAATGCATAGGGAAAACTTGAAATTCGAAAAGGCGATGCAGAAAGCCCAGGCTAAAGACAGAAAACGAATCTTAGAGGCGATTAGAAAGTGATAGTCGAGTTTTCTGTCTTTGACACAAATTCCTATACAGTTGAACATCTATCGGATTCCGAAGAAAACAAGGAACTTATTGAACAGTTCGAAGTCTCTAAAAATGCGGAAGGGCTTGCTAATTATTTAAAATATGTTTCTGCAGATGACGAAGCGAATAATTTTTGCCGCACATATTTGGTAAAGGACAAGACGACAAAAGAGTTGGCTTGTTATTTTTCGCTTAGGACTGGATTGATTACAATGCAAGTTCAAGGCGACAAATTTGATTCAATTCCCGCTTTGGAACTTTCCAACTTTGCCGTCAATCATAATTATAGAAAAAAGCATCCAGATGTAAGCAAATTGGGAACATATGCTTTTGAATATTTTATTCTTCCGCTCGCAAAATGCATGGCAAAGTACATTGGAATACACGCCCTTTACATCTACGCTTTGCCTAAAGACAAGCTTCTTGACCACTACGGAAAGATGGGTTTTTCCCGTTTGCCGCCAGAGCAAGAAAAGTTCGTGCAAGTTCATGTAAAGCCCAAATACGACGACGGCTGTATTTTTATGTATCAAATCTTATAAATTGCCAGTTTTTTTGCCAGTAGGGGGAAGTCTCCCCCTCGGCTGCAATTCGGCCGCTCTGCGCCCTCATTTCCGCCTGCCCCCTCTGCGGGGAAACCCCGCAACGCCCCCTAATCGAACAATAAATATTAGTTAAAATCTTCCTGAAAGTTTGCCGATGGAAAGCGTTGTTCCACCATTTCCTTGACTTTTGGCGAAAGTTCGTTGTTAAAGAAATTAAGCACATCCTCGCGATTTTTGCTGGCGTTTCGCAAGAAAAGGTCTGCTGGGTGAATCTCCAAGGCATAGGCCATTTTTAGAATAAGGTCAAAAGAAGGAAAGTTTTTCCTTGATTCAATACCGCTTATCGTGCTTTTAGAACAATCGCAAATGCCAGATAGTTCCAATTGCGACATTCCTTTTTGCGTTCTGTAAAAAATCAAGTTTTCTATAAATTCACTTTCTTTGTAGTTCATATGTTCAAAATAGCCGTATTGACTACTTGAAAGTTGGGGTAAACTGTGCGATACTACCTAAAAGACCAGTTAAACCCACTTTTTATGTATAAAAATCGGTTTAGCAAGACATATGGATATATCTATGAATCGGGCAAATGAAGAAAAGAAAACTTACAAAATTTGCAGCCTGTTTTCTGGCTGTGGTGGAATGGATTTGGGGGCGATAGGCGGGTTTACATTTCAAGGCAAAAAGTTTAAACGGCTCCCAACGGAAATAGTTTTTTCCAATGATATCGACACCGATGCTACCAACGCCTACAACACAAATTTAAAACTATTTCATCATAAAAATGACTGTAGACTTGGCGATATTCGAAAAATTCCAACTACGGAAATTCCTGATTTTTCAATCCTTCTGGCTGGATTCCCATGTCAACCTTTTTCCAATGCCGGAAATCGAAAAGGTGTAAACGATGATAACGGCCGCGGCACCTTATTTGAAGTTTGTGAGCGTGTCCTAAAAGAAAAAATCAATTCGGGACATAAGCCAAAAGCGTTTATTTTTGAAAATGTTAGGGGAATTCTATCTTCAAAAATGGCGGACGGTACAACGGTTCCTGATGAAATAAAAAAAAGAATGAACGCCCTTGGATATACGGTTTCACAGCAACTTATATGTTCAAGTGATTATGGCGTGCCGCAAAAGCGATATCGTGTTCTGATTATTGGAATCGATAAAAATATAAAAGACTTTGAATTTGATTTCTCAAAAGCAGATGAACTTGTCAAGAAAGAAAAGTTGCCATCGGTGAAAAATAATAATTCAGACGCTTTGGTTCTTGGTTCAATTTTGAAAGACATAGATGAGCCTGGGGAATATTGGGAATATTCAAAAACCACTCAAGATATGATAGAAAAGATTGGAATTTGTGAGCATGGTAAAAAAGCGATTCAATTTTTCAAAAATAATATTCCACTCTCTGAAATGCCAAAAAATATTTTTGAAGGTCGTTCATGGAAAAATGTTCCGCCAGAACAGCTTACGCCGAGATTTTTAAAAATTTACAACGAGCCTAAAAAATATCATGCCCCAAAGTTCTTTAGAAGATTTGCATACGGAGAAATTAACGGGACGATTACTGCGTCTGCACAACCGGAAAACTGTGGCATTACACATCCTGTGGAAAATCGCCGCTTTTCAGTAAAGGAAATTAAACGCATACAATCATTTCCTGATGAATTTGATTTGGATTCAATACCTTTGCAATCACGATATAAAGTTGTTGGAAATGCAGTTCCACCTGTAATGGCATGGGTTTTTGTAAAATCACTGATAGATACTTTGGAGAGCTAGATATGTATTTTGAAAGAGACTTTTTGTTGGATCTTTATGGGAAAATGTCATCTCTTTATTCTGGTGATAATATTGAGGCTCAGGGTGGAACTCAGTTTGTTAGTGAACTAAAATATTTTCTTGCTGCAGATGAATTTAAAAAAGAAACTTCAGGTCCATGTAATTCTAGGTTGAAAGAAGATAAAGATTTATTTATAGATTGTGTTGGCACGGTTGTATTTCTTTCAGAAACTGTGAATGATGAATATTTCTATACAAAGAATTTTGGTGCATCGTTTGGCGAATCAAAGGATTATGATGTTGGAAGTAATTTTTTTAGTGTTAATGTTGTAAAAACATCCCTGCATTCCAGTTCTCCGCAACGTTTTCCCTCGCGGCATCCACAATTGCTTGAGGTTGTAAATGGTTGTATTGATGTTGCTGACATTGGGTATCAAAATATAGCTGAGGATTATAACTATCTTGGTGGTGATAAAGAGAAATTTGCTTTGCTGTTTCTTTGGCTTAATCGTTATACAAATTTTATGTCAGAGCAGTCTGTGTATGATGTTTGTTTGAAAAACTTAAAAAGGATTTATTCATCAAAACTTGTTAAAGCTTTTGAATGGGATAAAGATTCTGTAAGAAATGAAATTGAATCTTTGTTGGATGGTGCAAATTTTTCCGAAGACATATATAATATTCAAAAGGGCGATTTGCTTGAAAATAATGAAGACGTTGTGCATGAAACAAGTGGGGAGAATGGGGCGGATGAAATTTCTGAAGTTTATGCACTTAACTTTTATCAGTGTATTTATTACGGTGTCCCTGGTAGCGGAAAGAGTTATATCATTGACGAGATAATAAAGGATTATCCAGAGTATCAAAAAATTCGAGTGGTTTTTCATCCAGAGTACACAAACGCTGACTTTATAGGACAGGTATTGCCAAAGCTTGAGGAAGGAAATGTAAAATACGAATTTAGACCAGGCCCATTTACAAAGATTCTTTATCGTGCATATCATAATCCTAGTGAAAAATATTTCTTGGTAATCGAAGAAATAAACCGCGGAAATGCGGCGGCTATTTTCGGTGATGTGTTTCAATTACTTGATAGAATAAAAGATGGAGAGCCGCCCGAAACGCTCGAAGGAAATGTTTATGGAACAGGCTGGAGCAAGTATTTTATTGAGAATGATTTTATTAATAATTATTTGAGAAGCCCAATTGAATATAATCAAGATGAGTTTACAGAAAAACATGAAAAAACAAATGTGCCTTTTGGTAATAGCATAACTTTTACTCCAAACACAGGAATTCGTCTTCCTCCAAACCTTTCCCTCTTGGCCACAATGAACACAAGCGATCAAAATGTTTTCACTCTTGACAATGCCTTCCAGCGTCGTTGGGATATGGTCCTTGTTAAGAATGAATGTAATGACACAAATCAAATGGATGCCGGGATCACCGTAAATGGGCAGGCTCTAACATGGAAAGATTTTCAACAAACAATTAATGCCGTTATTGGTGAAAAATCAAATGAGAGCGGTCTTTCTAGCATGGAAGACAAGCGTCTTGGTTGTTGGTTTGTAAAAGCTGGAAATAAAACAATTTCAAAGGAAGTCTTCGCAAATAAAGTCCTGAAATATCTGTGGGACGATGCTTTTAAGTTTTGTCATCAAGAAATATTTGGCGATGTTAAAAACTTTGAGGACTTGCAAAAATCATTCTTAGAAAATGGGTTTGATATATTTTCTGACGAGTGCAATTTGCGGGATAAAATCCAAACGGTGAAAAATACAGATTCTGAAGCAAGTTCGGAATAACACGCCATATGCCTGATAAAATTGTTGTGGACAACAAACAATCATCTCTTTATGATATTTGCGTCTATTTTGACAATGTTAATGCTTACAATGAAGAGCGTGGCCAAGTTGATAAATTTGTCGGGCTTAGATTTATTGACGGAAAACTTTCAATTTATTTTCCTGTAGGCTATAAAAAACCGAATAAAAATGATGAAAAGGAAATTCGGCGAGACATACTCAATTTAATAAGCGTGTTATCATCTTTTGGAAAAAAGGAATCTGCATTATATCAAAGCAAGTTTTTGGACGCTAAAAACGTTGAATTTCCAATTCACGCATATTTATATATAATCAATGATTTTTTGAATCATGGCTATTACAAGCAAAAGGGACGGATTTATAAGCGTTCTGTGAATGGAAAAATATCATGGGCGCGTACTATAAAACAAATTCGTCCTGCCCTGATAAATGAAAACCCGGTTTATTTGGAGTTTATAACTAGCCGGACAAATCATAATGAAAACGAACTTATCACCTTAATTCATAAATTTTGTGTTCGCGAGTGTTTTGAAAAATTAGGCTATCTGTTCAGTTCATACATTCCAGAAAAATCTCCGCTTGCGTTTAATAAATCGCTTTTTGTCTCTGTCATAAAAACAAAAGCCGCTTCAACTTTTAACGAGTCAGAATTGTTGCTTTTTAAAAATATGTTTGATGTAATTAATTGCATGGATAGCAGCGGCAATAAAAAAGAATTTACTTTTGGAACGGATAATTTTCATAATATTTGGGAGCAACTTGTAGATTCGGTTTATGGAGAAAAAGATAAGGAAAAATTCTATCCAAAAGTTTTCTGGAAATTGAAAGGGAGGGATGGAGTTTTTTCCTTTGGTTCTTCCGATAAGAAAAATTCTCTTAGGCCTGATACAATAATGATTCAAAATCGGGGGGATGAGAATCAAAAAATTTTTGTATTGGATTCAAAATACTATCGTTATGGTTCGACAAAAAATCCTAACCACCTTCCAGACAGCGGAAGCATTGTAAAGCAATTTGCTTATGCTGAATATATTGACAACAATGATAATCGTGAAAGACTTCCAAGCGATGTTAGAGATTATGTAAGAACAGAAAATATTTATAATGCGTTTGTTATGCCTGCTGAAAAAACAGAAATTGAAAACATTGGCTATGCCTCTGCTAATTATGTATCAGGTAAGCCTGAAAATTATTACAAAATTCAGGGCATACTTTTGGATATAAAAACTTTAATGTACAAACATATTCCGCATGATAAAAAACTAATCGATGAGTTGGCGGAAAAAATTAGCAGAAATTAATAAAAATCTTATCTAATAAATTTTATAATTTGAATTTCTATTCAACAAATCATTATTCTTGCGCTATAATAAATTGTCGTATCGCTGCTACGACAATCTAAGTTTACCCATCCGGGGCGTTACATCGCTTCGCTCTGTTTTGTTTTTGGAAATTTATTAAACTGCGCTCTTGCGAGCACTGACAATGCGGGGTTTTAGGGGCGGAGCCCCTAGGGGTAGCGGAAGACCGCGGATTGCGGGCTGGAGCGAGGGGAAGTCCTTCCCCTAAAAATATAAAAGGAGCGTCGTCAATGGAAAACGGAGCTTCTTCGTGAGGCAACTATAAAGAAATTCTTTATAGTTCAAAAGGAGTTACAGCATTGGAAAACGGTGAGGCAACTCACAAGGATTTCTTGTTAGTTCATAATCTGCAAACAAACGCCGTGACCCCCAAGGAGCGTAAATGAAACTCATCCGCGTCGTCGCCGCAGTCATATTCCGCGCCACTGCCCAAGGACAGCGCCAGGTCTTTGCCACGGCGCGCGGTTACGGCGACTGGAAGGGCTGGTGGGAGTTTCCGGGCGGAAAGATTGAGGCAGGCGAGTCGGCGCAAGAAGCGCTTGTCCGCGAAATCCGCGAGGAGCTTGCGTCAAAAATCAGCGTGGGCAAAAAAATCGCGGACGTTGAATGGGACTACCCGGACTTTCACCTTAGCATGCAATGCTTTGAATGCGCCCTTGTCTCCGGCGGCTTGGACTTGCTGGAAGCGCAAAGCGCGGCCTGGCTTGGAGCGGACGACTTGCGCTCGGTCAAATGGCTTCCGGCCGACGAGGCGATTTTGGACAAGGTTGCCGCGCTCTTGTAGCCCGCGCCTTTTGGTCTTGCAAACGATTTTTTGCGGCGCTATCATTTGTTTATGCAAAACATTTTGACGCCAAAGCATTCCACCTACACAGTTTCGCTTTGCTTTGAAGGAGGAGCGGCCCAGCGCCTTGTGGACGCGCAAAAACGCCTTGCGCAAATTTGCGGAAACAATTTTTTAATCGAACATTCAGTTCCGCCGCACGTCACGTTGGGAGCCTTTCACGCGGAGCCCGGCGCTCTGCCTGGCTTGCAAAAAGCCTTTGACGGTTTTGCAAAGGCGGCGCGCGATGTCTTGGGTGGGCAAGGCCTTGACTTGGAATTTGGCGGAACGGATTCTTTTTTGGACAAGGTGGTTTTTCTTGCGGCAAAAAAAGATTCGCCAAGCTTTGTTTCTTTAAAAACGCTGAACGAAATCCTGCACCAAAAATTTCTTCCGATTTTTGAAGCGGGAAGCAACAAAAATTATTTGCCGGAGCGCTGGCTTCCCCACGCGGCGCTTGCCGTAAAGCTAAGGCCCGACCAGTTTAAAAAATGCGCCGCGTTTCTGGGGCATGCGTCCGATTTTGCTCTTCCCCAGTCGGCGCGAGTCGCCGCGCTTTCGCTTGCGCTTTGCAAGCCCTACACGGAACTTTGCCGCGCCGCTTTTTAGTCAGGAATAAATTTTAGGCATCCCGCCGCTTCGTTTTTAGTCTCGCGCCAGATTAACGCTCCGCATCTTCCTTACCGCCGCCGCGCGCTTTAAGGCCACGTGCGCAACGATGCAGGCCAAAATCACTAGCCCTCCAAAAACGCTGGAGGCGCTGGGAACTTCGCCCGCAAAAAGCGCGACCCAGACCGGGTTCATCATTGGCTCTATCATCGTGATGATTACGCTGCTTAGCGCGGGAACTTTTTCTATTCCGATGGAAAGAAGGACGGCGGGCATTCCTATTTGAAAAACGCCCAGGCACAAGAGGGCGGGATATGACATGGCGCTTTGCGGAAGGCCCGCTTTTACGATGAACGGAATCGCGAACAAAAACGACAAGAGGCACGACAAATTTAACGAATCGGAAGGCCGCGTGTTCTTTGCCCGCCGCAAAAAAATCGTGGTTCCGCCGTAAGTCACTCCCGATAAAAGCGCCAAAATGTTTCCGGCCATTTGCCCGCCGCCAAGGTCGCCCCACAAAAGCAAGACCATTCCGGCCAAGATTCCGGCCACGGCGGCGATGTCAATCCAGTCGCTTTTTTCGCCGGCCAAGAGCGGCCCAAAAATTATTATGTAAATCGGATTTGTATATTGCAGCAAAATCGCGTTGGCGGCGGTCGTCATTTTTGTCGCGGGAACAAACAAGAGCATTGTGGCCGCGTAAAAAAAGCCGCCTAGCAAAAGGTTTGTCGTGGCGCGCCAGTCGATTTTTTTGGGCCGCGCTTTTTGGGCTTGAACTGACTTTTCGTTTTCGCCCGCGTTTTGGTCTTGCCTGCAATCTCCGTTGCCCGTTTTTTGGCCTTGCAAACTATTTTCGTCGCGGCGGACAACAAGTTTTGGCGGCCGCCTAAAGGCGATCGTCACTGTTATCATTCCCAAAAGGCTTCGGACGCCGGCGATGGCAAGCGCGTCCCACTTTATCAATTTTATGACAAGGCCGCCAAAGCTCCACAAGAGCGCGCACAAGGCAAGCGCGGCGATAGGGTTCAGTGGCGGCTTCTCAGTCAGTGAACTATTTCCGCTGGCGGCGGCATTTTTGGCCTTGCCTACGCTCTCTGTCGCGCCCGCAGTTTCAGGCTTGCCATCACTCCCTGCCGCGCGCGTTATGGTCTTGCAACCGTTTTCTGTTTGGTCCATTCTATTCTTCTTTCGCAAACAGCGCCTGGATTTCAAGCTTTTTGTGCTTTCCCTGCAAGTCGCTGGGAAGCGCGTCCAAAAAGCGCCATTTTTTTGGAATCACGACGTTTTCAAAAAAGTCCATAAGATAGTCGTGGAAGAACATGTTTATGTCAAACTTTTTGGCGCCCTCAAACTTTTTCTTTCCTTCGTCGTTGAATTGAATTGCGGCGGCCAAGTACTGTCTTCTGTCGTTCATCGCCACTACGCAAACGTCGCGGACAAGGCCGGACTGCAAAAGGCGGTTTTCAACTTCCGCAAGCGAAACGCGCTTTTCTTCTATCTTGACGATTGAATCCGCGCGGCCCTTTAGAATAAAGCGGCCGTCTGAGTGAATGTCAACCAAGTCTGCGGTGGCAAAGCCGGCCGGGTCTTTTATGTAGGGCGACTTTATCACAAGGCAGCCGTCCTCGTTCTTCCAAATTTGCGCGTTGTCAAAGGGCGTCCACTCCAAGCCGTTTTTGCTTTGCCTGTATGCGATGCCGCTCGTTTCGGTTGAGCCGTAAACTTCCACCGGCCAAAAGCCAAAGACTTCGTTTGTCCGCTTGGCCACTTCCGGCAAAAGGACGCCGCCGCTTGTAAAGATAAAGCAGTCGTTCAAGGGAAGCTTTTCTTCCGCCTCGTTGGTTCTCTTTAGGAAGGCTGGAACGGCGATAATAATGTAGCGCTCGTCGGAAAGCTTTTCAAACTCGTTTGGAATTTCTATTCTCTTCCTGCGGAACGGAACTCCGGCGGCAAAGGGGAGCGCGATAGTGAACAAAAAGCCGTAGATGTGGTGCTGGCTTACGGTGGCCACAAGCTTTCGCTTTTGGAATTCCGCTCCCCACTTGCTGAATACAAAGGCGTTGTCTTCGTTAAACTCGGTCATGCGCTGGATCACGTCCTTGGGCTTTCCGGTGCTTCCCGAAGTGAACATGTGGATGCGCGTGTCGTCGGCGACAATTTGCGGCGCGGTCCTTATTTCTTCCTCCGTAACTTGCGGAGCGTTTTTAAGCAAGTCGGGAATAAAGTCCGAGTCGGCGACGCCTTCCGAGTCGGTAAAAAAAGCGTAGCCAGGCTTTCGCATTTCCTTTAAGAATTCCGGCGTGATGTTCGCCGTAAGCATTACCTGCTTTTTGCATTGCAAGAGCGCGACAAAGGTGACCAAAAAAAGCCAGTAGTCGTTGCAGTGCAAAATGAACTCGTCGGCGTTCTTGGCGGCGATGACCTTTCGCATCCGCGCGCTGTCGATCAAAAAGTCCAGCCAAGTCTTGTATTGGCCCTTGGACCAAACGTCGTCGTAGCAAAGAATGTAATCGTCCGCGCGGCTGTCCGCCTTAAATTGCGTGATTGGAATGTAAGCGCCCATTTTTTTGTTCACCCTCTTTCTTACTATAAATTCTATCGCAAAGATAAGTCCCATTATTATATACGAAACGCCGCCGTTGTAAACCGCCCAAACGCGCTCGCTTGCCCAAAAAGCCGTCCATACAGCCGCCGCGCTGTTCAACACAAAAAAGCAAAGCCACACCAGCGTCACTTTTTTGCAATACGCTTCCACGCGGCCCTTAAACGGTGAGCCCAAAATCGATTTGTCCTGCAGCGTGGCAAACCTAAAGATTATGTTGGGCGGCGAGGCCAGGCTCATCGCAAAGACAAAGAAAAAAGTTCCGCACACCGCCAGCGGATAAAGCTTTAAAAACAGCGACGAGTTTGTGGCAAAGCAAAGAGAGCCCGCCAGCAAAAAGAAAATCGAAGAAATTAAATTTTTGGGATTAAGCTTGCGCCTTCCGCCCCTGGCCTTGGAAGCGTTGCCCGTGGCGGACAAAAATAGCACAAGGGCCAGCGCGATGGCGCACAAAGAAATAATCCTGACCGGCGCTTTGTAAACTACAAGGAGGACAAAGACCAGTACAGGATATAAGACGCCCGCTATGGCGAGCAAGATTTTCATGGTTACGCGATGAGCAAGTCGATTACGTTTTCGACTGTCTTGGCGTTCTTGAACATCTCCGGGTCAATCTGCTTTCCGGGCATGTACTGCTTGATTTTAGAAAGCAAGTCGACGGCGTCGATAGAATCCAAGTCCAAGTCCTCAAAAAGCTTTGAGTCCATCTTCACTTCGCTTTTGTCGATTTCAAAGTCGCTTTCAAGAACTTCCTGAATCTTTCCGAACAATTCTTCCTTTGTCATTTTGGTCTCCTCCAAATTTTATTTTCCGATTTCGGAATTGATGAATTCCGCCAATGCGTTGACGCTGGCAAAATGCTTTTTGCTGTCCTCGCTTTCGGCGGAAAGCTTTACGTTGAATTTCTTTTTAAGGGCCACGCCCAACTCAAGGGCGTCAATCGAATCCAATCCCAATCCGCTTCCAAACAAGGGCGCGTCGTCCTTGATGTCTTCCGGCGTGGTGTCTTCAAGTTCCAGGGAACTGATGATCAACTCCTTGATTTGTTTCTTAAGCTCTTCCATAATGATTTTTAAAGTATAAAGCGCTTTTTGCCCTTTGTCAAGGAAGGCTGAGCTGCGCGGCGTCAAAGGCGGAACGGAGAAAATTTTCCCAAAATTCGCTTTTGTTGCGCAATATTGGTGAAAATCGTTATATCTTTTTAGAAAAAATGCCCTTATAATTAAAAAAAACTGAAAAATAGTTATGTTTTTTGCAACAAAAAAAACATAAAAAAAAATTTGACAAAAGGCGAAAGCCGCGCGATAATGAGGAATATGGACAACCGGTTGCGCAATGCCGACAAGATTACGATGGACGTAATAGCAAAGAACCTTGAGGTTTCAAAGACGACCGTTTCCCGGGCGATTTCCGGAAAAGGGCGCGTTGGCCGGGAAACTCGCGACAAGGTTCTAAGATACATAGAATCCTTGGGCTACAAGCCCAATTCTATGGCCAGGGCGCTTGCTGGTTCAAAGACATTCAATATCGGCGTTGTGATTCCAGACACTGGCGACCGCGGAGATTCGCCCTTCTTTAAGGACTGTTTGATTGGCGTTACGGCGGCTTCGGCCCGCAGGGATTACGACACGGTTTTGGCCGTCGTTTCGGAAGGCAATTACGGCAATTTGGAACGTTTGGTCAACGGCCGGCGGGTTGACGGGATAATCCTCACTCGCCAAGACAAAAGCGGCAAAATGCTTTCGTATTTGCGCCGGCAGGACATGCCCTTTGTTTTGATTGGAAGCGATTCCGACAGCGGCGTCTACCAAATCGACAGCGACCAAAAGGACGGCTGCTGCGAGCTGACGGCAAAGATGTTGCGGCAAAGCCCCAAGGGGGTTGCCTTGCTCGCCGGCCCAAAGGATATGGGAGTCGAGCGCCTGCGTTACGAAGGGTACGCCCAGGCTTTTGAATTGGCCGGCCTAAAGGTCAACGAAAGCTTTGTCTTTTGGAATTCCGAAAGCCGCCTTGACGGGGCTTTGGACAAAATATTGAAGGCTGGAATCAAATGCGCGGCTTGTTCCGACGATTTGATTTGCCTTAAGGTTATGGAGAGGCTCAAGCAAAAAGGAGTTTCTGTTCCGGATCGACTGCAAGTTGTTTCCTTTTTTGACAGCGAGGAGCTGGAGAACAACGATGTTCCGGTCACCTCGCTTCATGTCGACACAAAGTTCTTGAGCCAAAAGGCCGGAGATTTGTTGATCGACATATTGGACGGCAAAAACCCGGACGTTTGCAATTACGCAAAATGTTCGGTTTTGTATAGAAGTTCATTCCGCTCTAACGCGGGTTGAAAAATTTAGGCTTTAATTTTCATAAGGAGGATATTTATGAAAAAGTCTTTGGTACCGGTATTGTTCGCTTTGATTCCGGCTTTGGTTCTTGCTGGATGCTCAAAAAAAGCTTCCAAGGCTGAGGGACCTGTAACGCTTAAAGTTTGGGAATCAGACAAAGGCCCGGATGAGTTCATTCAGAAGGCTGGAGAAGCTTACACAAAAGCCCATCCGAATGTAACAATCGAGTACGTTCACGTAGAGCTTGGCGACGCCGCCGGACAAATCGCTCTCGATGGACCTGCCGGAGTCGGACCGGATTTGTTCGCCGCTCCCCACGACAAGCTTGGCGAGTTGGTAAATTCTGGCCATGTCGCTCCTACAGTAAACGCCGCCAACGTTAAGGGAAAAGTTCTTGGCGCCTGCGCCCAGGCTTTGACTTACAACGGAACAATGTACGGCTATCCTGTTTCTGCCGAAACATACGCTTTGTTCTATAACAAAGACCTCATCAGCGAAAGCGAGCTTCCCAAGACTTGGGAAGACCTTGCCGCTTTTGCAAAGAAGTTCAACGCCGCCAATCCTGGAAAGTACGGCTTTGTAATGGATGTTGGAAACGCCTACTACACAATCGTTTTCACAACAGCCAACGGCAACCGCTTGTTCGGCGCTTCTGGAACTGACACAACAGATACAAAAATCAACTCTGCCGATTCTGTAAAGGGAATGCAGTTCTTCCAGAAGACATTGCGCCCGGCTTTGAACGTTCCTGCAGCCGACCTTTCTACATCTGTAGCCGACTCTGCCTTCGCTTCAGGAAACGCCGCCATGCACATCACCGGCCTTTGGAACGTAAAGCCCTTTGTTGACGCCGGCGTGAACTTTGGCGTAGCCGCTCTTCCGGCCCTTCCTGGCGACAACAAGCCTTGCGCGTCATTCTCTGGAACTCGCGCCATGTTCGTTTCAGCCTATTCAGAGCATCAGGAAGCCGCCGCTGCCTTTGCCGAGTTCTTGCTTTCTCCCGAAATGCAAAAGCTCCGCTTTGACATCACAGGCGCCATGCCGTCAATCAATGTAAAGGTTGACAGCCCCTACATGCCAGGCTTTATCGCGCAGCTTGACTACGCTTTCCCGATGCCGTCTATCCCGCAGATGGGCGCTTATTGGGACGCCATGGGCAACGCTTCAAAGAACATTTGGGACGGAGCCGACGTTAAGAAAGAGCTTGACGCCGCCAACGCCGCCATTCTTGGACTTTAATTCGGCGCGATACTTGTAGCCGAGCCGAATAACGAGCGGGGCAGGGCCTTGGGCGAAAAGCCCTCCTTGGCCGCTCGTTATTCGCCGTTATTGTGTTTTTGACGTCTTTTGTTTAGGAGGAAACATGGCAAAAGAATTGCCCGCAGATGGAAGCGCCCTTAAAAAAATAAAAATAACTTCCCGATGTTTTATGGGCCTTAGCCATTTATTATATTTAAAGGAATACATAAAGGGATCCTTGTTCGCGGCGCTTGAAGTTTTGTTCATTTGCTTGCTTCCAATGTTTGTCCGCAAAATCATTCAGTTGGTTACGCTTGGAGACCCGCATCCGGAACTTCCGTTGCTTAAGCGCGACAACTCGATTTTTATGTTGATTGACGGAATTTTGGCTTTGTCAATCATCGCGATTTTTGTCATCGCATACATTCTTTCGGTCAAAAGCGCCGAAAAGTCTTATAAAAAATATTGCGCCCTCAAGCGCTTCTCTAATCAGAAAAACGCCATTCAAGAGCTACTCGGCAGTTCCTTTACCGTTTTAGGTTTGACGCCTGCCGTGATTATGCTCATTATATTTGTTGTCGTTCCATTGGTTTTCTCGGTTGCCGTAGCCTTTACAAACTATTCGGCGCCAAACCACATCACGCCCAACAACACCGTTGACTGGGTTGGCGTGTCCAACTTTAAGTCTTTGCTTTCTGGCGGAACAAACTGGTCAGTGGGTTTTGGCCGCGTGGCTCTTTGGACAGTGATCTGGGCTTTTGCCGCGACCTTTACCTGCTACTTTGGCGGTTTGCTAATCGCCGTAATGCTAAAGGAAGCCAAGATAAAGTTTGGCTCTATATTTAGAGTCATCTTCATTTTGCCTTACGCGGTTCCTGCAGTAATCACAATGATCACATGGAGGAATTTGCTTAACGGAACGTTTGGAACGGTAAACAAAACCCTATTGTCGCTTGGCTTGATAACGCAGCCAATACCTTGGCTCGGCTCGCCCGTTTTGGCGCAAGTCATGTGCATCGTCATAAACCTTTGGGCCGGCTTTGGCTACTTTATGATGCTTTCTATGGGTTCGATGACCGCCATCAACGGCGACCTTTACGAAGCCGCCTATATCGACGGAGCTTCCGGCGGACAGGTTCTTAGAAAGATTACCCTGCCTTTGGTTTTGTTCCAAACGATGCCGCAAATCATCATGTCCTTTACCCATAACCTCAACAACTTTGGAATAATCTTCTTTCTTACTGGCGGAACGCCGACAGCAAAAGACTCCTCGACGACTCTCGCCGGAGCGACTGACATTTTGGTCACTTGGATTTACAAGCTTACGATCACCTTGCTCAAGTACCACTACGCGTCGGTAATCGCGGTTTTGATCTTTGTCGTTATGGCGCCGTTTGCCATATTCTTGTTCAGAAACACAAGGTCTTATAAGGAGGGCGAACTATGATTAGAGATCCGATAACAGTTTCCGCAAAGAACTACAAGACAACTCAGTACATTCTAAAAGTCTTTATGGTGTTTTTCTTCATCATTGTCTCTCTTTCCGTTCTCTATCCGATGGTGTACGTGATTTCCGGCTCTGTAACGCCCGGAAATTCCATCGCGGACATGGACCCCAAGCCCTTTTCCAAGGGCGTCACATTTGAGCATTTTAAGTATTTGTTCTTCAAGAGCGATTACGGCCTTTGGTTTATGAACACTCTTAAGATCGCTGTGTCGACTTCTGTCATAACAATCGCGATAACGTCGCTTTCGGCCTACATTTTCTCCCGCTTTAGATTTACCATCAAGCAGCCGCTTTTGATGAGCCTCTTGATTTTGCAAGTCTTTCCTTCTTTTGTAGGAATGATCGCCATCTATGTAATCTTGCTCCGCATTGGCGGCCTTGACACCTTGTGGGGCTTGGTCTTGGTTTACGTAGCCGGAAACATTCCATACAACGTGTGGATGGTAAAAAGCTACATCGACACGATTCCCAGAAGCTTGGACGAAGCCGCCCGCATCGACGGCGCGAGCCACTTTAGGATTTGGGCAACGATTGTAATGCCGGTGGCCAAGCCCATCATCACCTTCTTGGGAATCACGACGTTCACAGGACCCTGGATGGACTTTGTCTTCCCAAAAATGGTTTTGCGCTCGGTCAACAAGCAGACGCTGGCCTTGGGCTTGTTCAGCTTTGTCACCGACAAAAAGAACGACTTTACGACCTTTGCGGCCGGCTCTTTGATAATCGCCATTCCCTTTGTAATCTTCTTCATCTTTGGACAAAAGGCCATGATGATGAGCATGGGCGGCGGAGCAGTCAAAGAGTGAAGTGCTTTGCGCTTCACTCTTTGACACGAGTTTTGGGCGTTGCCCAAAACTCGCAACCTGGTTGTAGCGGTTTCGTCACGCGCGGCCGACATCGGTAGCGGTTTTTATTTATATTTTTTTGGAGGAAAAATGAAAATGCAAACTGTCGCGGCAACAACGGCCGCTTTTATTTTGGCGATATGCGCAACAAGTTGCGCAAAAAAGGCGCGCGTATACACGGAAGTTCCGAAAGAAAATCCCGGAATCTTTTTGCCCAAGTCCGCCACGGCGCGGCTGGACTTTATCCGCGGCGTTGACGTTTCCACCGTAATCGCGCAAGAGGAAAGCGGCGTAATCTATCGCGGTTGGGACGGGCAGCCGCAAGACATTTTCAAGACCCTGCGCCAAAGCGGCGTCAACTACATCCGCGTCCGCGTGTGGAACAATCCCTGGACAGAAAGCGGCGCCTCCTTTGGCGGCGGCCACAACGACGTTGACACGGCAGTCCAAATCGCAAAGCGCGCGGCCAAGTACGACTTGCCCTTGCTTGTAGACTTCCATTACTCGGACTTTTGGGCCGACCCCAACAAGCAAAAGGCGCCGCGCGTCTGGGCCAGCATGAATATGGAACAAAAGCAAAAGGCGCTCCACGACTTTACCAAAGAAAGCCTAAAAAAAATTCTTAAAAGCGGCGCCGCCGTCGGCATGGTTCAAATCGGAAACGAAACGACAACCGGCATGGCCGGCGAAAAAAACTGGATGAACGTCTGCAAGCTTATGAACGCCGGCAGCCGCGCCGTCCGCGAAATTTCCAAAGACATAAAGGTCGTCGTCCACTTCACCAACCCGGAAAAGGCCGGCGAGTACGAGCATATCGCGGACATACTGGCCCACAACAAGGTTGACTACGATGTCTTTGGCACCAGCGACTATCCCTACTGGCACTTGGGAACAAAAAACTTGGCCGCGCTCTTGGACAAAATCGCCGACAAGACCGGCAAAAAAGTGATGGTCTGCGAGTTTTCCGCGCCCTACACATACGCGGACGGAGACGAAAGCGGAAACTCGATTGGCGAAGATTCCTACTTTTACGGTGAAAAGCGATACTCGGTCAGCGTCCAAGGCCAGGCCGACGTGATTTACGACTACATAAACGACATGAGCGAGCTTGGACAAAAATGCCTTGGCGTCTTTTGGTGGGAGCCGGCCTGGATTCCGGTTCCTGGAAACAGCAGGGATGAGCGGCAGGCGCTTTGGGAAAAACACGGATCCGGCTGGGCTTCCAGCTACGCCGCGGCCTACGACCCCGACGACGCGGGAAAGTACTACGGCGGCTCGGCTTGGGACAACCAGGCGCTCTTTGACTTTGAAGGAAAGCCGCTCGCTTCCTTGGCGGCTTGGGGCTTGGTTTCCGTCGGCGCCCAAACTGACGTCCGCCCGGACTTCGCCCAGCCGATAGAAGTCCGCGCCCGCCTGGGAGAGCCGGTCGTTTTGCCTAAAGAGGTAGCGGTGACCAACAACGACGGAAGCGCGGCCACAGTCCCGGTCGTTTGGAACGACAAAAGCGATGACGGCGTTCCCCTTTCGGAACTCACTTCCCACGGGCCGCGCGACTATAAAGTTCACGGACAGGCGGGCGCTTCTTTGTCAGCGAACGCTTCCGGCGTTCCTGTCTTGGCGCGCGTCGCGGCGATAGAATTAAATTATATAGAAAATCCTTCGTTTGACGAGCGCGACCTTTCGATGTGGCAAATCCAAGACTTGAACGGCAACTGCAACGAGCTTTTGGTTGTGGAAAAGGCCGACGACGCCAAGACTGGAACAAAGGCCTTGCACTGGTGGTCTGAAAAGGAAGTTCATTTTACGGTCCAGCAAAAGGTCGCTGGCCTAAAGCCCGGCCGCTACAAGGCTTCGATGCAAATTCACGGCGGCGACAACGGGCCGCGCGACAAGCAAAAGATATTCCTCTTCGCCAAAAGCGGCGGCAAGGAATGGAAGGCGGACGCCTTCACCGACGGCTGGAGAAATTTTTTCAATCCTTCAATAAATGGCGTCGTTGTCGGCGCTGACGGAACGTGTACGGTCGGAGCGGAGGTTCATGGAAAGCCGGGGTCTTGGGGAAGCCTTGACGATTTTGTTTTAACTCCGCAAAAATAAGCCCAACTCGACTCAAAAAAGCGCTTCAAACGGCGTATAAACGCTCAAAATGGGCTAAAAATGCCTGTTTGGGCGTTTTTTTTAAATTTTTTTTACGAATTTTGTTGACAAAGTGAAAAAACAGAGTGATAATGTTAGTTACAAAAAGGGAAACCGATTGCCTTGACAGTCGATTCCTAGTCATTTTATTAAATCATATATCCTGGAGGAAATATGAAGAAAAGTCACGTTATTCTTGCATCGGTTGCTGCCGCTGCAATGCTTCTTTCAGTAACAAGCTGCGGAAAAGCCGGCGGAAAGGAAGAAGCCAAGAAATTGGTTGTTTGGTCTTTCACAGACGAACTTCAGACAATGATCGACAAGTACTACAAAGTTGATCGCCCCGATGTTGAAGTTGAGTACTCTTTGACACCGACAGACCAGTTCCCCAACAAGTTGGACCCCGTTTTGGCCTCAGGCAACGGCGCTCCTGACGTTTTCGCTTTGGAAGACGCTTTCGTACGCAAGTATGTTGAGCAGGGCGACAAGCTTATGCTTGACCTTACAGACGTTTACAACGAAGTAAAGTCTAAGATGATTCCGTATCCTGCCGAAGTCGGAATGAAGGACGGAAAAGTTTACGGACTTTCTTGGCAGGCTTGTCCTGGCGCCTACTTCTATCGCCGCTCATTGGCCAAGAAGTACCTCGGATCTGACGATCCCGCCACAGTTCAGAAGGCTTTCGCCAACTGGGACACATTCCTTGCCACAGCCCGCGACCTCAAGAAGGCCTCTGGCGGAAAGTGCGTTATCCTTTCTACAACTGGCGACTTGTTCAAGCCGTTCCAGGGCGCCCGCAAGGGACCGTGGATCCAGGGTGGAAAATTGGTTGTTGACCCCGCCATGGAAGATTACATGAAGATGGCCAAGACTCTCAAGGACGAAGGACTTGAAGGACGCCAGGGACAGTGGTCAGAAGGTTGGTTCGCTGGATTCAAGGGCGAGCTCAAGGACGAAGCCGGAAAGCCGGTTGAAGTATTCGGAACATTCCTCCCGACATGGGGACTCCACTACGTTCTTAAGCCCAACGCTGGCAACACAGCCGGTGACTGGGGCATGATCGCTGGACCCGCTCCCTACCGCTGGGGTGGCACTTGGGTTGGCGCCTACAAAGGAACAAAGGTTCCCAAGTTGGCCAAAGACTTCATCAAGTACGTTGCCACAGACGACGGCTTCTTGACAAAGTGGGCCAAAGACACAGGCGACGTTGTTTCTAACAACAACGTTATCAACGCCATCAAAGACACATACTCTGAGCCGTTCCTCAATGGACAGAACCACTACGCTGAGTTCGCCGCCATGGCCAACAACGTAGACGGAAAGCTCAACCAGGGAACTGACCAGGCTGTTGAAGGATTCTGGGGCGAAGCTGTAGGATCTTATGTAAACGGCGAAAAGTCTATGGATGATGCTATTGCTGATTTCAAGCAGCATGTTAAAGACGAGCTTGGATTCTAATCCAGCTTAAAATTCAGGATGCGGTCCGTTCTATGAACGGATTGCCTCCGCCAAAGGGCGCAGGAAGATTAATCAGCGCGATTTGTCGGACTGCGCCCTTTTTTTAACCTATTATTTGAAAACAAAACAATAAAATTTTATTCCCTCAAGCGATGGATTCACAAAATGGGTTTTTTAGGAGAAAAAAAACATGCCTTTATTAAAAACTAAAAAAGCGAAAGGATCCGAAGCGCGTCTTGCAAAATACGGCGTGTTCTTTGTTCTGCCCTTCCTTTGCGTTTACGCGATATTCAATTTGTGGCCTACGGTCTACACAATTTTGCTTTCCTTTACGGATCTTAATAAGTTTGATACATTGAAAGACGCCGATTGGGTTGGCGGAGCCAATTACGCGGCGCTTATAAAAGACGGCAACTTTTGGGGATCTGTAATCAATACTTTCATCATGTGGGGCTTTAACTTCGCTCCGCAGTTGGGAATCGCCCTTATTTTTGCGGTTATCTTTACAGATCCGGGAATGTCCGGACTTAAAGGAAAGAACGCTTTCCGCGCGATTTTCTATCTTCCAAACTTGCTTACAGCGGCTTCTGTAGCGATTTTGTTCCGAAGCCTTTTTGCATATCCGATTGGACCTGTAAACCAGTTCTTCACAAAGATTGGAATCCAGGCAACAACTATTCGCGATGGCGAAGTTATCAAGGAAGGAATCAACTTTTTCCGCAGCGTCGCTTGGTCGCGCGGAATCGTTTCCTTCATCCAGTGGTGGATGTGGTGCGGACAGACATTGATTATGTTGATGGCCGGCATCACTTCAATTTCTCCTTCATTGTATGAGTCGGCTGTAGTTGACGGCGCCACCCAAAGCCAGCAGACTTGGTACATCACTTTGCCGCTTTTGCGCCCGATGATGCTCTTCTTGCTCGTAACTTCAATCATCGGCGGAATGCAGCTCTTTGAAATTCCCTTCTTGCTGACAGATATGCGCGGCGGCCCTGACTACAGAATCCGAACGATGGTTCTTTACATGTACAACACCGCCTTCCAGGGCGTAAACAAGTACGGTTACGCTTCGGCAATAGCCATGGGTGTATTTGTAATTACAATGTTCTTCTCTGCGTTGGTATTCTTCTTTATGCAAGACCGCTCAGAACCCAAAGGCAAAAGGTAGGAGGTAAAAAATGGATTATAAAGCTGCTAAAACTGCCAAACAGAGCGTAGTTTACTTTTTTATGGTTCTGTTTATTTTGATTGCTGTAATTCCTGTTTGGTTGATGCTTGTAAACGCTACAAGAACAACCGAGCAAATAAACGCTGGCGTAACATTGTTCCCTGGCAAAAGCCTCATCAACAACTGGAATATTTTGATTACAACAGGTTCTGGACTTAAGGTTGCCGCCGGCGGACGCTTGATTGACGAGCTTACAAAGCACGCAAAAGAGTATGCCGGAAAGTTCGCGAAAATCGGCGATTGGATTATCTTCTTCAAGGCTGGTAAATTCCAGATTTGGCAGGGCTTCCTTAACTCGGCCATCATCGCGATTTGTTCAACCGGATTGAACGTGTACTTCTCTTCTTTGACAGCCTATGCCTTGCACGTATACCGCTTCAAGGGACGCGCCTTCATCTGGGCCTTTATCATGTTCGTTATGATGATTCCGGCTTCTATTTCGTTCGTCGGTTTCTATCAGTTTATGTCAAGCATCCACTTGGTTGACAGCTTCATTCCGTTGATTGTTCCTGCGATAGCCAGCTCCGCCACGGTATTGTTCATGCGACAGTATATGGCGTCAGTTCTTTCTTTGGAATTGATTGACGCGGGCCGCATTGACGGAGCGGGCGAGTTTAGGATTTTCAACCAAATCGTTCTTCCGATTATGTCTCCCGCCTTGGCCACGCAAGCTATCTTCTGCTTTGTAGGTTCTTGGAACAACTTTGTAACTCCTATGATTTTGCTCCAGACCGACAGCAAGAAGACATTGCCGATTTTCGTTCAGCTTTTGCGCGGCGACATTTACCGAACTGAGTTCGGCGCCATCTACATGGGTATCGCCGTTTCGTTGATTCCGATTATCATCTTCTACTGCTTCATGTCACGCTTCATCATCTCGGGCGTTTCAATGGGCGGCGTAAAAGAGTAATATCGCTAAAAAAAACCGCGGCAGCGCGGTTTTTTTTAGGCTTTTTTTTTTTT
>OCVV011356605.1_pt1 | contig 100078 bp, 80 predicted proteins | sample 1539721 | NCBI WGS metagenome assembly OCVV01 (sample SAMN02144230, study PRJEB22623) | gut metagenome | biome: sheep rumen | host: Ovis aries | place: New Zealand
TTGCCGTTGGTTATACAGGTTGAATAGGCAATTTTCCTCTGCAAGCTCACCCCCACATATAGCGTTTTTTGTCCCAACCAAAATCGCGCCGCTTACTCCCACAAATAGCAATTTGTAGGCGGAAAAAGTTGTGTAGAAACGGCTAGCAATAATTTTCCGGCCTTTATCCCTAGCAAAAACGCTGTTTATGCGCTATAATTATCAAAACGGAGCGCACAATGATACCATTCCTTATTGATGGACTCACTCCATGCCTGAAAAATGTTAAGACGGGCGATGTGGTTGAGACAGAAGTCGTACGCGTCAAACGAAAGAGCTTTCTTTCTAAGTTTAATGAAAGAACAGGCTGGTATGTAGATTGGAGTAAATTTGACGCGGAGACCGAAATTTACGCTCTTGTCTTAAAAGGCACGGTTGACATCTAAGGATTGATTGCGCTTACAGATGACGAAAAAAGCAATGCCGTGTATATAAATTGGGCATGCGTTTCGCCGGAAAACAATGTATGGCGAAACGGCTCAAAATTATACGAGGGCATCGGCGGACATCTTTTTGCGATTGCGATAAATATATCTGAACAACGCGGGCACGGCGGATGCGTCCACGCCATTGCAATGGATAAAGACATTTTGAAACATTATGTTGATTCGTTTGATGCCATTGTAATAGGCATTATGCATCCATTCCATTTTGTAATTGAGGAAGAAAACGCAAAAAAAATTAAGGAGGTTTACAAATATGAATGGTCTGATGAAGAACTTTAATATTGCGGAATCTTCGGCCAAGGATAAAGCCGCTCAAGATTTTATTAGAGCGGTAAATCCATATAGGGCAAAGCCTTCTCTTGGCATAGATTTGCGGAGACTTTCAAAATACGCAAAAGAATCAAAACAGTCCATGTCGACTATTGAAATCCAAAAATTTAAGATGGATTAGATTTTAAGTTGAGGAAAAAGAGGCAAGCAACATCAATGGCGATTTGTATGCCTACGCGGGGAACAATCCTGTTTCTTAGTCTAGTTCTTTGCTTCTGTTCCATCATCTACCACAAAAGCGCAAAATGCGCTAAAATGCGCTTATGGTTACAAACGACACTGGGATTGTATGGTTCAAGCATAAAATAATGGAAGAGGTTTGCCGCCTTGCGTGGGAAGGCAAGCTGGACCAAGAGGAAAAGGACAAGCTGGTTTACAAAATGGTTCCCGGACCAAAGTCCGAGTATTGCTGCGTTTACAAGGAGCGCGAGATTGTCCGCCAGCGAATCCGCCTTGCCTGCGCCGAATGCCCTTCCGACATGCCGCCTAGCCAAAACGTGGTCCAAGTGATAAACGCGGCCTGCGACGACTGCCCGATTTCGGCGTATTCAGTCACCGACAACTGCCGCTTTTGCATGGGGCGTCCCTGCCTTAGCGCCTGCCATTTTAACGCGATCGCGCCCGGCGAAGTCAGGATGCACATCGATTCCGCCAAATGCAAGGAATGCGGCCTTTGCGCCAAATCCTGCCCCTACGGCGCCATAGTCCATTTGGAGCGGCCCTGCAAAAAAGCCTGTCCTGTCGGAGCGATTACCTACGACGACTGGGGCTACTGCAAAATCAACGAAGAAAAATGCGTCCAGTGCGGCCACTGCATCCACAACTGCCCCTTTGGCGCCATCGGATCCAAGACATACTTGGCCGACATAATCCAAGACATCAAGGCCGGAAAAGAAGTCGTCGCGATGTGCGCCCCGGCCACTGAAGGCCAGTTTGGCGACAAGGTGAACATGGCTTCGATAAAAAAGACTTTGCTGAAGCTGGGCTTTAGCGACATGGTGGAAGTGGGCCTTGGCGGCGACATGACGGCGGCCTTTGAGTCCAAGGAATGGTCGGAAGCGCTCTCCGAGGGCCGAAAGATGACCACTTCCTGTTGCCCGGCCTTCATCAACTTGCTTAGGCAAAATTATCCCGAGCAGTACCATAACAACAAGTCCGAGACTGTCTCGCCGATGTGTGCGGTTTCGCGCTACTTAAAATACACAAGGCCCGGCTGCGTGACGGTTTTCATCGGCCCCTGCATCGCAAAAAAATCCGAGGCCAACGACAAGTCGATTCCCGACAACGCCGACTACGTTATGACTTACGGCGAGCTTCGCGCGATGATGCGGTCAAGGGACTTGGACTTTGAGGAGGCCGATGCCGGCTACCAGGAGGCGTCAGTTTGGGGAAAGAGATTCGCGTCCAGCGGAGGAGTGGCCAACGCGGTTTTGGAATGCATGAAGGAGCGCGGCGAGGACGTTGAGGAAATCAAGCTTTTGCGCTGCGCGGGCGGCGACGAATGCAAGAAGGCTTTGACCCAGCTAAAGGCCGGCGTGTTGAAGGAAGACTTTATAGAAGGAATGATTTGCCCGGGCGGCTGCGTCGGAGGGCCTTCCCGCCACAAGACTGAGGCCGAAATTTCGAGAGCCCGCGAGACGCTTTTAAAGAGCGCGGACGGGCGAAAGGTTTTGGAAAATTTGAAAAGCTATCCGATGGACAAGTTTTCGATGAAGCGCGACGGGCGAATGGACTAGAAAAATTGCCTAGACTTTGATATAATAGAAAGATATGAACATCGCGCTCTTTACAGACTCTTACCTTCCCACAAAAAGCGGAATTGTCACCGTTGTGTTGCAGCATAGAAAAATTCTTGAGGATATGGGCCACCATGTTGTCGTCGTCACCGTCAACACAAAGGAAGAGGAAAAAGCCTTGGCCGAGCGCGACAAGGACGAAAACATTTTGCGCGTCCGCTCCGTCCGCGGTGAATGGTTCGGCCTTCCTGACCAGTACGTAGGCTTTCCGCACGAAAAGAAAATTCTGAAATTTTTGGTAAAGCACAACGTTCAGCTGATACACTCGCACACAGAGTTTTTTGTGGCGCACGCGGCAAAGCTTTCCGGAAAAAAATTGCATATACCTGTAATCGCAACTACGCACACTCTTTGGGAAGACTTTTACAAGTATTATCTTTTGGGCGGAAGGTTGATTCCTGTCCGCTTGATTAGAAGAATCGTAAAGCGCTTGTACAAAAAATTCTACGCCTTGATAAACGTTTCGCAAAAGGCGCGCGACTACTTTAAGATGCCATTCATGCTGCCAAACACGCCGTCGGCGATAATTCCAAACGCGCTTGACTCCGACTCGTTTTTGCAATGCTCGATTTCGGAAAAGGAAATTCAAGCCGTGCGAAAACAGTGGGGAATCAAAAAAGACGACATCGTCTTTTTGTTTTTGGGCCGCGTTGTCGAAGAAAAGCGCGTTGAGGAATTGCTTGACATTTGCATGCGCGTCATTCAAAAAAACGCAAAGATAAAAATTTTGTTTGTCGGAGCGGGGCCAGCCGTCCAAGCGTTGGAAAAAAAGTCGCGCGACGTCAGCGACCGGATTATTTTTACAGGCTACGTTCCGTGGACAGAAGTCCATTCCTACTACCAATTGGGCGACGTTTTCATCACGGCTTCTTTGTCAGAGATGCACTCGATGACGATTTTGGAAGCCTTGCAGTCGGGGCTTCCGATTGTCGCGCGACGGGACACTAGCTTTAGCGACACGATTTTTGAAGGAAAGAACGGCTACATGGCCGACACTGACGAAGAAATGGACCAATACATTTTGGAGCTTGCCGCGGACGCAAAGAAGCGCGCCGCTTTTGGCGACTACAGCAAAAAAGTGGCCAAAGGATTTTCGCTTGAAGTTTACGGAAAGCGAACGGTGGCCTTTTACCAAAAGGTTTTGGACACTTTCCCAGAAAAAATCACCGACGAAGACTTGAAGGCCGCCGTTGACAGCGTCTGCCTTGATTAGCGGCATAACGGCATTATATGACGAAGGAGCGAATTATGGAAAAACTTGGAATCATCGGCGCGATGGAAGTGGAGAACAAAATCATTCTCGACGCGCTTAAAGCCGAAGGAAATGTTAAGGAAACAAAAGCCGGCGGAACTGTTTATTACGAAGGCTCGATTGGCGGAATGCGAATTGTTTTGGCCAGAAGCGGAGTCGGAAAAGTCAACGCGGCCCTTTGCGCTCAAAGAATGATTTTGCAGTTTGGCGCGGACTTTATCGTAAACTCTGGAATCGCCGGCGCGATTGGAACGGGCCTTGGCGTTTTGGACGTGGTTCTTTCCAGCGACGCGGTTTATCACGACATGGACGCGAGCGCTTGGGGCTACAAGGTGGGCCAGGTTCCGCAAATGGACATCTATTCTTTTGAGGCTGACAAAAAAATGGTTGAGGCGATTCAAAATATTTTTCCGACTTTGCCGGAAGCCAAGGGCCACAAGCTTGCGGTTGGCCGCGTCGCGTCCGGCGACCAATTCATCGCGGACAAGGAGTTAAAGGCCCGCATCGTTCAAAACGTAAATCCCCTTTGCGTTGAGATGGAAGGGGCGGCAGTCGCGCACGCTTGCGCTTTGAGCGGCGTTCCATTTGTGATAATAAGAACGCTAAGCGACATGGCCGACGACAATGAGGAAACGACATACACTTTTAACGAGGAGACCGCCGCGCATTTGAGCGGCGCGATTATGCTTGCGATTGTGCGCGCGCGGTCAGCGGCATTATAAGGAGGACAGAAATGAGCGAGGAGACGCAAAAAGGAGCTTTTGAAAGTTCTGCGGACGATTTGGACGAATTGTATCTTTACGAAGCCTACCGCGAAGGCGTGCACAGACTCCATTCAAGCGAATATCTTTTTGACTTTAAGACAGGAAAGTACCACGCCTTTAGCGTAGCCCGCACGACTCCAGGATTTTGGGAGAACGACGGAAAAATTTCCGACGCGCTTCCGGTGTTTCTTTCAAAGTTTGACAACGAAGATCCTTACAGGGCTTTGGTTCAAAAGCATTTGGACAGTGAATGGCTTAAGGAAACCTTGGCGGATGGCCATTTGGAAGAGTTTGACTACTGCCGAAAGATTGACGGCGTTGACCGCTGGTTTAGAATGGCCTTGACCGCCGTTTGCATGCAGCCTGGCGAAGAGGTTCGCTTTGTCGTGATCGCGACAACCGACATCACGGACCTTATCAGCGAGCGCGAAAAGATGAGCGAAGAGCTTACGATAACAAACGCCCGCCTTAAACGCGAGATGTCGATTTTGCGCGCCTTTAAGAACATTTACTTCCTTTCTTTTTCGATTGACATCAATTCCGAATTGGCGCACATCATCGAGGCTCCGGAAGACTACAAGGACTTTGTCGAAAAGGTGAACGGAGACTTGCGCCAAACTATCCAGATGATGTCGCAAAGTTTGGTCGCGCCGGAATACGCCGAAAGCTACGCAAAGTTTTTGGAACCCCGCGACATCGACAAGCGCCTGCCAAATTCCAATTTGCTGACTTATGACTTTTTCACAAAGACCGGAATGTGGTGCCGTTGCCATTTGATTGTCGTTTCAAAAGACAGAAACAATAAAATTGAGCTTATGATTTGCGCGACTCAAAACATTACAGAAGAAAAGGAAAAGGAAATTCGCCTTAAGCAAGCTTTGGCTGAGGCGAACGAAAAAAGATAATTATGGTTATTTCATCTATCGACTTAAAAGACGGACACGTCGTTCAGCTAAAGAACGGAAAGGATTTGGTCTTGCAGCGCGACGACGCGGACGCGCTTATCAATGACTTTAATTTTTACGGAGACGTCGCGGTCATCGACCTTGACGCCGCGATGGGCCACACTGACCTTAAGGGCAACACGGTCAATACGCCGCTCTTAAAAAGCCTTTTGCGAAAGGGCAACGTCAGGACCGGCGGCGGCGTTCGCAGCGTAAAGCGCGCGAGGGAATTGATCAGTCTTGGCGCCGAAAAAGTGATCGTCGGAAGCGCCGCTTTTAACAAAGACGCAAAGGGCCAGGACGACATTCTCAACAAAGAATTTTTGCAAGAGCTTTGCGGCGCGATCGGAAAGCAGCGTGTCATAATTTCGGTGGACAGCGTAAACGGAAAGATTGCCGTTCACGGCTGGAAAGAAACGCTCGACATACCTTTAGTCGCCGCCGCCAAAGCCGCCGAACAATATTGCTCGGAGCTTTTGTGGACTTGCGTTGAAAAAGAAGGCTGCATGCAGGGAACGGACATGCAGGCCGCCAAGGAATTGCGCGAGGCCGTTAAATGCAAGGTTGTCGTTGCCGGCGGCGTTTCAACCGTTCAAGAAATCGCGGAATTGGAAAAGCTTGGCTGCGACGTTCAGCTTGGGATGGCTCTTTACACCAACAAGGTTTCGCTAAAGGATTCCTTTATGGAATGCCTTGATTGGGAAAAAGTCGGCGGAATGGTTCCGGTAATCGCGCAAAGCGTCAACGGCCAAGTCTTGATGATGGGCTACGCAAACCGCGAGGCCTTTGAAAAAACATTCGCCACAAAAAAACTCACATTCTGGAGCCGCACCCGCAACGTTCTGTGGACCAAGGGCGAAACGAGCGGCCACTTTTTGGAAGTCCAAAAATTGCGCGTAGACTGCGACCGCGACACGGTTTTGGCGACCGTCATTCCGCACGGAGGCGTTTGCCATACGGGAAGCTTTTCTTGCTTTGGAGCGGAAGCCGACGAAGCCTCCAGCCTTGAGCGCTTGTACCAAACGATCAGCGAGCGCTTCGCCAATCCCAAGCCCGGCTCTTACACCGCGACGCTTGACGACAAACGCGTCCGCGAAAAGGTCATGGAAGAAGCCGGCGAGTTGTGCGAGGCGCCAGACCGCGACGAGGCGATTTGGGAAGCCGCCGATTTGCTTTACTTTGTCAGCGTCTTGATGTACAAGGAAAAAGTTTCTTGGAAGGACGTGTTGGATGAGTTGGATCGCCGCCACAAGGAAAAATAAAATAAAAAAACTCCCGGTTGTGGCTGGCGAAACCGCTAGATTATCTCGTTTCCGTTGGAAACGAGGCCTCTAAAGGTATTGCAGTCGCGCATACGCGCTCCGCACGGCTCGTCGCTCTTGAGGTTAGCCTAGGCAAAATGATTGCCAGCGCTCGAGAGAGCGCAGTTGAATAAATTTCCTATAGCAAAACGGCGGGCTTGCCCGACGTAGTGTTTTCGCCAGCCGCACCGCTCCCTCGCGTTTTTTTCATTCTACATTTATTTGTCGTTTAAATGCGAATCGAGATTTCGCCGCTGGAAAGAGCGCGCTCGCTTCCGTCGTTTAGGCGGACAAGCAGGCGCGCTTTTTTGTCGATTCCTAAAACTGTCGCGCTGTAGGCGGAATTTTCGTCGCCGATTACTGGAATAACCGTTATTGTTTTTCCTACGATAAATGAAAGCGCGGCGTATTCGTCAAGGGCGGCGCGGATTTTTGAAGCGTCGCCGAGGATGTCAAAAAGCTTTTGGCTTACGTCGCGCGCCAAGTCCAAGCGAATGTCGCCGGCCTGATTTTTGGCTTCCTCGCGATTGTTGGAGGCGCCAAAAGTGTCGGGCAGGACCGAGCCCGCGCGGCCTGCAATCTCCGCCGGGAAATCGTTTGGATAAATGTTTATTCCAATTCCGATTGCCGCCGCGTCGATTTTTCCGTTCGGGCCTAGGTGGCCTTCCGCCAATATGCCGCAAACTTTTTTGCCAGACACGTAAACGTCGTTGACCCATTTTATTTTTGCGTCCGCTCCAAAAAATTCTTTTAGCGAGCGGCAAACTGCCACGGCGGCGCTTGCGGTCAACAGCGCGGGCTCTTGGATTTCTTTTTGAGGGGCGTAAATCGCGGTAAAGTAAACGCCGGTCTTGGCGGGAGAATAGAAGGCTCGCTTTAGGCGGCCGCGGCCTGAACTTTGTTCGTCGGCGGCAAGGACGGTTTGGTCAAGGCCGCTCAAGGCGGCCGCGCCTTTTTGGCCGGCACTTCCAAGCAGGCGCAGGGCCTCCGCGTTTGTTGAATCGATTTTTTTTAAGTGAATGAAGTTCATGGCGTTTTTACGCCGCGGCCGCTTTTATGTCTTGCAAGTCCTTGACTCGGGCGGCTAGGCGCTCATTTTTTTCCAAGCAGGGAAAAGCCGGTTGCGTCTGCGGTGAAAATAATTCCGTTTCCGTCTTTTGAAAAGCAGGCAAGGTTGTTTATCGCTTCTATAATTTGGGCTGTTTTTTCGGTTGGGGCTAAAATTATGAGCATTTCTTTTTCAGGAACGATTTCCACTCCAAAAAATTTTGCGTCGCCCTCTTTTGCTGTTCCGCGTCCGTTAAGCACAGTGCCTCCGCTAGCTCCGGCTTTTCTTGCGGCGGCCATTGCGTCTTCGGCATAGCCCTTGTTCATGATGATATTGATCATTTGGAATTTTTCATTTGACATGGATTTTTCCTCCGCAGAAAGATTGTTTTTGCTTCCGCTTTTTATAAAGCATGGAACATTCAACGAAAATATTACTCCGCGATGTTGGCTTCGATTTTGACATTCGTCTTGAATCGCTTGTCGGACGGATTGTTCGGCGGATTCAGGCACGATGGTTAAGAGAATGTCTTTTGGAGTGTCTCCAAAGCCCAAGATTGAAAGGAGGCTGTTGCTTGAACTGCCTGTGGCTGGCAAAATTGTTCCTCCTGGGGAACCGGCTTTTTTTGCCGCTTGCCAAACGCTTTGAGTTTTTTCAACAGGGATGACGCTTATAATTTCTTTAAACATTACTTTGCCTCCTTGGAAGCGGCGCTCTTTTTTTGAGCTTGCTTGGCCTTGTAAATTATTCCCATTATTTGAATCGCGCTTAATGGCATCATGGCCACAAGAGCGATTACGCCAAAAGAGTCGGCCGGGTTTGTCGCGGCCGCGCCAATCGTGAAGGAAAGAATGAATGTGGAAGTAAGAGGGCCTGACGCGACTCCGCCTGAGTCAAAGGCGATTCCAGTCCAAAGGGACGGACAAAAAATCATCAGCGACATGCTGAGCGAATATCCGATTATTAAAATCCATTTGATGTTAAAGTTAAAGACATTTGCCAGCAATGAAATCGCTATGGCGATTGCCGTTCCCGCTGAAAGAAAAACTAATAGAGCCTTGCGTTTTATCGTTCCGCCTGAAACTTGTTCCACCTGTTCGCTCAAAACCCAAACCGCCGGTTCCGCGCAAACGATGACCGCGCCAAAAGCCACTCCTGTCAAAATCAATAGCAAAAGCCAAGCGCCTCCGCTTTGCATCGCTAAGTTTCCAAGAGTTTTTCCAAGCTCTTGGCCGGCGTCGCTAAAACCTCCGTTCACGCCTGTCAAAAAAATCGAAAGCCCGGCGTAGGCGTAAACAAAGCCGATGATAATGCGGATCGCTTGGCGGGCGCTCATCCTTAAAAGCGTCACTTGGAATATTATGAACAAGACAAAAAGCGGAGCGATTGCAAAAAGCGATTCCCGCAAAAAAATCGGAAGGACATTTATAAAGGGGACGAATGTTTGGGCAAAAAATCCGCTTGCGGACAATGCGTCTAGTTGGGTTTGCGCGATTTCTTGCGAAAGGTTTTGTGGCGCTCGCAAAAAGATTGAGTAGGCCAAGACGGCCATTACAGGGCCTATGCTTGCCGTTCCTGTAAGTCCAAAGGACGAGTCGTTTTGCTTTGACGAGCGAACTGCCGAAACGCCCAAGCCTAAGGACATTATAAATGGAACTGTCATTGGGCCTGTTGTGGCTCCGCCTGAGTCAAAGGCGATTGGCCAAAAGTTTTGCGGGGCGAAGAAGGCCAGCGCAAATAGCAAGGTGTAAAAGGCAAAGAAAAAAATCTTGATTGGAAAATTTAGGATGGTTCGCAGCAAGCCTAAAAGTAAAAAGATTCCTACGCCGCCAGCGATGGCGAAGGTAAAGACCAACTTGTTCACATAAGGAAAGATTTCTTTAACTTGGTCGGCAAAAACTTGTATGTCCGGCTCGGCGGCCGTCACGATAAAACCGATTGCAAAGGCGCAAGACAAGAGGAGCGTCAAATTCTTTTTAGCCAGCAAAGACGCTCCGCAACGTTCGCCCATGGGCTCTATTCCTATTCCAACGCCCATCAAAAATATTGTCAAGCCAAAAATCAATATCAAGCCGCCAAGCGCAAATCTGGTCAGCAAAGTTTTTTCCAATGGAACGACTGTCAGCCCCAGCGCGAGAACGATTGCAATGACAGGAAAGACCGATTTTGCGGTTTCCTTGAATTTTGCGGCTATGTCCATTGAATTATCTTATTGTATTTCAGGCGTTTGCGCAAGCGCCGCGCTGTTTGAAAAAACGACAAAGGCTTCCTTGTCCGCCGCCTTTCGCTTGTAGCGATAAGAATGCGACAGCCAATCGGAAGCCTTTTTTTATGCGCAATTTAACTTTGCGGTCAGTCTGCTTTATTCAACTGTTTTGTCTACGATTTGGGCCTCTGGAGCGTTGTTTTTGATTGACTCGATGCCGTTTTTGACGCTTTGTTTTGTGGTGTAGCCTTCGCCGCTTGCAATGATTTCTCCGTTTGAAGCCTTTAGGCGGTAGCGGAATTCACCGGCTTTGTCCTTGTAGATTTCAAATTTTGGATTTGCGATTGTTTTATAGCCTTCCAAAGTTTGGTCTTCAATTTCTGCGACAGAGTTTTTGCGAACGCTCTCAATGCCGTTTTCCGCGCCTGCTTTTGACTCATAAACTTCTGAAGTTGCGATGATTTCGCCGTTTCCTGCAACCAAATTAAATTTAAAGCCGTTCTTTGCTTTGTCGATAATGAATTTTCCAGCCATGTAAGCCTCCTTGTAAAATGATGTACTTGGTATGATATTGTATGCTTGACGGTTTGTCAAGTTTTTTTAGAACTTGACAAACAGAAGACGCTCGGATTATAATATCTATGCTTTTTTAATTATGGAGGTGTGTATGACATCAATGAACAAAGAGATTAAGGAAATTCTTTCTCGCGTCGATGCGGCCGTAAAGGATTTGGAGAATATTGAAGATTCTAAAATTGACATTTTTGAAGATTTGGGTGTTTTGATTTCTGACGTGGCGCAGGTCCTTTTTGCAAAGAGCAACAAGACAAAAGAACTCGAAAAGAAAGACGCAATCAACACAATTGTCGCTGTCCTTTCAAAAGTTGTAAATCTATAAGAGCGATCTTCTTAAGTTCCGTGCTTTTGTCGCTCTACAAAGATGATAGCGCAGGCGATGGCGAATAGAGGCGATAAGTTGGACAGAACGAAGGAAATAATAAAAACAAGCGTTATAGGAATAGCGGCCAACATAGCCTTGGCTTCCTTGAAGCTGGGCGTTGGCCTTAGTTCTGGTTCAACGTCTATAACGCTTGACGCTGTTAATAACTTAACTGACGCATTGGCTCCTCTGATAACGATTATCGGTGTAAAGATGTCGGCTAAAGATCCTAACAGGCGGCATCCTTATGGGTATGGCAGAATAGAGTGTCTTTCCACTATGGCCATAGGAATGGTTATCAGTTGTACGGGGTTGTTTTCGATAGTTGAATCGATCAAAAAGGTTGTTCATCCCGCGGTTCCAAATTACAGCGCTCTTGCGCTTGTAATAATAGGTGTGACCGTTGCCGCGCGCATGATTCTTGGTCTATACACAATAAAAGCGGGAAAAAAACTTGAGTCAGAGTCTCTTGTCGCTTCTGGAAAAGACGCGCTAAATGATTCTTTCATTTCAATTTCAACTATTGTGGTAGCCGTTGTCTTTATTTTAACAGGACTCAATGTAGAAGCTTTTTTAGGCCTGGTGTTTTCCATACTAATCCTTAAAGCGGGTTTGGAAACGCTTGATGTCACGGTCAGCAAAATTTTGGGCGAACGTGTTCCTGTAAAATTGTCAAAGGCTGTAAAAGAATCAATCAAAACGTTTCCAGAAGTTGACGGCGTATATTGCCTTGTCATACACGATTATGGAAGAGATCGGCTTTTGGGATCCGCGCACATTGAGGTCCCCGAGTCGTTGACGGCTTTGTATCTTGACTCGCTTGAACGGAGCATCGCCCAAAAAGTCTTGCAGGACACAGGAGTCAATCTTTCGGGAATAACGGTGTATGCGACAAACGGCAGAAGCCAAGAGGCGGCAAGTGACAAAAACAAAGTAAAAAGCGTTCTTTCCGAATATAAAGACGTCTTGCAGATGCATGGCTTTTATAAGGACAAGGTTGACATGGTTGTCAAGTTTGACATAGTGGTTGACTTTGACGCTCAAAATAAAAAGGCGCTGCGCGACGAGATTGCGCAAAGGGTCAAAAAACTCTTTCCAGAATATGACGTTTCCATCACTGTGGACTACGATTATTCTGAATGACGAGGAGAAAAAAATGAAATCAGAAGTTTTTAAACTTTCAAAAGATATAAGTTCGCTGACGGCCTTGCTGACAGAAACAAAGGACGCGGCGGAGCGCGCGAATCTTGATAAAAAGGAAGCGACGCGCCTTTCCCTGCTTGCGGAAGAGCTTGTTGGAATGTTGCCTGAATTGCTTGGATTTTCCGACGGATTTTTTTGGATTGAAAGCGAAGGAAAAAAGTTTGAGCTTCATGTTTCGCTTTGTCCCAATGAATTTCTTAATGCGGAAAAACGCAAGAAACTTATATCCGTTTCTTCCGACGGAAAAAATTCGGCGGCTGTCGGAGTTATGGCAAAAATAAAGCTTGCCGCGCAATTTATGCTTGCCGATTACCAGCAGGGCAGAATGAAAATTCCAGCCATATATGACGAGGTTTTAAAAGATGACAAAGACACATCGTCGGTTGTATGGTCATTGAATGATTATCAAGACAAGGCGCGCAAAGAAAAAGGGGAACAGTGGGACGAACTTGAAAAATCAATAATTTCCAACATCGCCGACAATGTGCTTGTCAATCTTCAGGGCGACAAAGTTGAAATCATTGTAAAAAAAGACTTTAAGCAATCCCGTTAATCTGAAGTTGAGTTCAAGAAGGCTGTAGAATTTTCCCTTGCTTTGATTTGCGCGTAAAATTCCCTTGAAAATTTTGAAAAAGCGCGCTAGCATTGACTTGTGGCAGTCCTTTATATTGTTGGAACGCCTATAGGCAACTTGGGCGACATAACTATGCGAGCGTTGGAAACTTTCCGTTCCGTTGACTTGGTGGCGGCGGAAGACACGCGGCATACGTTGGAACTGCTGACGCACTTTGAGATACGAAAGCCGATGCTTTCTTGCCGGGCCCAAAACGAGGACGTCGCGGCCGGCAAAATCATAGAGGCGTTAAAAAAAGGCCAGAACGTGGCCTACGCCAGCGACGCGGGAACGCCGGGAATCAGCGACCCAGGCTCGGTTTTGGCCTACATGGTCAGGCAGGCCGGCTTTGCGGTTGTTCCGATACCGGGCCCCAGCGCCTTTGCGACTTTGGTCAGCGTGGCCGGGCCTGGCGGAAAGACTTTGGTTTTTGAAGGCTTTCTTTCGCCAAGCCCCGGAAAGCGGCGCAAGCGTTTGCGGGAGCTTTTGGAGGCGCAAAAGGCCTTTGTTTTGTACGAATCGCCGTTCAGAATTGTAAAATTGTTGGCGGATATTGCCGATATTGACAGTGAGCGGAGAGTTGTTGTCGGCCGCGAGCTTACCAAGCTCCACGAGGAGATTGTGGACGGCCCGGCGGCTCAGGTAAGGGACGATTTTGCGGCGAGGCAGTCCATAAAGGGCGAATTTGCCGTTTTTGTCGCCGGAATTTTAGGGAAGGGAAGGCCGTCGGACGACGAGTGATAGCGAAAGCGCTTTTTACTGTTTTTTCTGCAAAAAAACAAGAAATTTTGCTAAACTTGCCGCTGGAAAAGGCCGATAATTTTAGTAAGAAGGCTTAAAACGCCCCCAAAAGGGCTTTTTTAAGGCAACCATAAAATTGTTAGAGGTGCAATATGAGAATAGATCAAATTGGAGGAATCAATCCTCTCAACAACGTTCAGAACACAAAGCGAACGCAGAACGCCGGCAGCGTAAAATCGGCTCCCGACTCAATTTCTGTATCCGCTGAAGCCAAGGAGATGGCCGAAGCCTACTACCTCAAAGGCATCGCCGACGAGACTCCTGACGTTCGCGCTGATTTGGTTGCCCAAATCAAAGAAAAGATTAAGGACGCCAATTATCTCAATCCGCAGACAATTAGCGCCACAGCCGACCGAATCATGCAGGCTTACGGAATATAATCCAAAAGCCTAAGGCTTTAGACTGAATTTGATAATTAAGGCGGAATTTGCGTTCCGCCTTTTTTTATAGATTGTCGGGTTGCGCTCGGCAATGACAGGAACGGGAAAAATGGCAGATTTTATATTTAAAGTTTCGCCCAACATCGTTTTGGGCTCGTATTCGCTTAGCCGCCTTGGCCAGTTTGCCGGCGAAATTGGAAAAAAATTCATGGTCATTCTTGACCCGATGCTTCGCGAGGTTGGAATCGCCGAAAAAGTCACAAAGTCTTTGGACGACCACAGCATAGAATATTTTGTCTTTGAGGAATTGAGCGACGGCGCCGCCACAAAAACAATCGAGCAAGCCTTGACTTTGGCCCGCCAGGCCCATGTTCACGGAGTCATCGGAATCGGCGGAAACAAGGTGCTTAACGTTTCAAAAGCGGTTTGCGCCCTTTACTACGAAAGCCACGACTTGTACGAATTTGTCGAGGGCGCCGTTCCCGGAGTCGCGCCGCTTCCCTTGATTTGCGTTCCGACTACAATCAGAAGCCCCTACTTGTTCTCAACATTTACGCCGGTCGTGGACTCGCGCTCAAAGTCTACAAAAATCATCAAAAGCAAAAACTCAATTTGCAAGCTGGCGGTCTTTGACACAAACTTGACTGTCTCGCTTACCGAAAACCAAATCGCTTCGATGGCGCTTGAAGTTTTGTGCCTGGCCACCGAGGCCTACCTTTCTCCGCGCGCGTCCTTCTTTAGCGACATGGTTGCCGAAAAAGCGGTGGAGCTTACAGGCTACGGCCGCGACGGCGCTCCAAGCTTGATGATCACTACGCCCAGCGAAGTTTTGCTTAGCCAGGGCGGCTGCATGGCGGGCTTGGCTTCTTCAATAGCCTCGCAGGGAGCGGCTACGCTTTTGGCTTTGAGCATCAACACAAAGTTCAAGATTTCGCAATCACTTGTAACGGCGATTTTGTTCCCCTATATTATAGAAGACCACGCCAAGTTCAAGGGCGAGCGCATCGCCCGCCTTGCAAAGATTTTGCGCGCCGCTCCGGAAACCGCCACGGTGGAAGAAGCATGCGCGGCCTACGCCGAAAACATCCGCGAGCGAATCGCCAAGGCGAACCTTCCGGCGCGCCTTAAGGACTTGTCGCTTAGCGTGGACGAGTTGACCTTGGCCGCCGAAGACGCAGGACAATTGGACATGGTCAACTACCTTCCGCGCAGCATGACAAGCGACGACTTGTTTGACCTAATCAAGCTGGCATATTAGCTTGTAAAGCGGCGCGACCTCAACTCGGACAAAGTCGCAGGCGGCGCCGTTTGTAAAGCTGGGCCGGTCTTGCAAGTAAATTTTTTCGCCTTCCTTTAATTCTTGGATTTCCAACTCGTATTGGCCTGGCTCAAAGCGCCGCGCCGCAATTTGCCAGGGAACGCTGTTTCCGCAGAACAAGTTGTCGGCGACAAGGCGGCCGTCTTTGTAAAGGCGCGCGTAGGAGCCCTTGTAATAAATGTCGATGAGCGCGTCGTCAAGCGCGGGAAGGCCTTCCTGTCCAATAACGCCGCCGCGCGCGGTTGGCGAACCATTGGCGTTGGACGCGCCCGCCTCCTTTTGGTCTTTCCCGCAATTGTGTTGGCCGATTGTTAGCGCGTAGAATTTTTTGCCGGCCTCTTGCCTTGCGCTTGGCGTTACGCTGACTGCTGGTGCGGCGCTTTTTGGGCTTGCGTCCGATTGCGCGGCGTACTTGGTCAGCGGACCGCAAGCGCTTTTTGTCCAGCCCGCGGCGGTTGGCCAGCCCGAGGCGGCGGGAAGTTCCGGGTAGGAATAAAATTCAGCGAAAGCCTTTTTTTCGCCGCGCAGGGAGACGGCCGCGCCGTCGTCTGCAATCTCGCCGTCAAAAATTACAAGCCATTCTTTTTTGCCGCGCCGGATTTTGTAGGCGTTTAAAGCCTGCTCGCGGCTAAGCAAAATTATGCGCGCTGTCGTGGGCCATTTGCCGTCCTTAAAGTTAAAGCTGGCCGAAGCGGCGGCGGCTTCTTTGGCTTGCGGGGCGTTTTTGTCTTGCGAGCGATTTTCTTCCTGGCCAAAAGGCGCGGCGCTTTTTGGGCTTGCGTCCGATTGCGTTGGCGCGTAAAAAACATAGTCGCCGTTTATCTTGCAAAGGGGCGTGGCGGTCGCCGTTTCTAGAATCGCGTCGCCGACTTTCATATTGAAGGGAAGGAAAAAATAGTCGCCGTCCTTTATGTCAAGGGGGCCGAATTTTATCGGCGCGGCTTTTTGGCCTTGCGACGCTTCCGCCGGAACTTCCAGCGTCACGCCCTTGTGTTCCGCCTGCTTTTGGTGTCGCACGTAATTATTTACGAAAAGATAGCCCGCCGTGCCGTCCGCTCCGGCGCCGCCATCTTGCGCGACGCGGAAGGAGTGGCGAAGGTTTTTTGTGTCGGCGGGGTCCAGCGGATTGTTGGCCGGAATCACGCTTTTCATTTTGCAAAAGTCTTCCCCAAAGTCCGCGGCAAAGAGCGCGTAAAGCTTTAGCTCCTTGTAGGTCGGGCTGATTTGTCCGTACTCGCGGACGGGCGCGAAAAAGTCGTAGCTTTTTTCGCACAGGTCGTTGAGGGAGCCGGTGGCCTTGCTTTCTTGCAGCGTCGAAAGCTTTCCGTCGGGATTTGTTCCGCCGTGGTACATGTAGTAGCCCAAAAGGTTGGCTCCGCTTGCCATCTTTACAAGCGAGCAGGCGCCGATGTCGGCGCTTGTCGGAACAGTTCGCCGCAAGAAAGTCGGTTCAAGGCCGCCGCCAAGTTCCGCCGTAACGTATGGAAACTTTGCCGGATCAAAAGTGATTCCGTGGCCAAAGCCGTAGTCGCTTCCGATGTTGTGGTCGTTGCGCTCGTAGGTGATGACGTAGTTTCCGCTAGGCTCGATTTCCGTTGGCCGCTGGTCCCAGGGCGCGTCGACGTAGCCGCCCATCACAGGAAGCATTCCCGCCGTGACCGCGCCGCCCCAGCCGGTGGCCGTCCACAAGGGAACGTCAAAGCCAATTTCCTTTGCCATCGCCTGGAGCGTTTTCATGTGGCGCTCGCCTTCTTCGCCGGTCAAGCCGCCGCAATGGCCAAACTCGTTTTCTATTTGAACGCCGATTATCGGACCGTCGTCCTTTAGTTGAAGGCCCTTTGCTTGCTCGAAAATTTTTTCGTAAAAGCGGCGGACTTCAGCAAGGTAGGCGGCGTCGTTTGTTCTGACCTTGTAATTATGCTGCAGCCAGTCGGGAAAGCCTCCGTTCCTGACTTCCGCGTGGCTCCAAGGGCCGATTCGCAAAATCATGTAAAGGCCGCATTCCTTTATTTGCTGAACAAAGGCTCGCAAGTCTTTTTGGCCGCTCCAGTCCCAAACGCCTTTTTCTTCCTCGTGGTGAATCCAAATCACGTATGACGAAACGATGTTAACGCCGCCGGCCTTCATCTTTAAAAGCGACTCGCGCCAAAATTTTTGTGGGTAGCGCGAATAGTGGAACTCTCCCATAATCGGGAACCAAGCCTGGCCGTTCTTTGTCAAAAAGTCGGGCGTGTAAGAAAAGCTTTCGTCATACATAATTTGCTTCCTCCTGGCGTTATGTTGAACCGGCGGCCGCGCGCAGTCACAGGCGTGAATGGCATTTTGGCCGCGTTTTGCTCAACCGGTTGAGCAATTTTTAGTTTACAGCGTGTTTTTCCATTTGTCAAGGTCCGCTCGCGTTTTTGCGCGCAAGATTGCAATGTTTTGTTCGAGCGTTTTCGCCGCGTCTTGCAGACGCTGCCGGGTTGTGATAGAATGTTCCGCATGGAATTTGAAACGCTTATCGACAATATAATGGATTCGTACAGCGCTTTGGGCGGAATAAACCGCAGCGGGGCCGAAAACCTTCCAAACCGCGCGAATGTCGTGACGGCCCTCAGCGACTTGCAGGCCTTGATTTTTCCGGGCTTTAAGTACGACGAGCAGTTGGACAGCGAGAACCTTCGCTATATTGTCGCAAAGCACGTGAACCGCGTGATTTCAATCCTTACGCCCGAAATCCAAAAGGCGCTTTTGCGGGCGCTTTCGCAAAAAAACGGCGGCTGCGACGAAAGGCGGCTTGAGGAACAGGCCGAAAATTTCAAGAATTCCCACTGCTACAAGCTGGCGCAAAAAACCGTCGAGGCCCTTATCGCCGCCATTCCCGCCTTGCGCGCGACGATTAAAAAGGACGCCGCCGCCATCACCGCCGGAGACCCGGCCGCCCGCTCGCTTGGCGAGGTCATTTTGTCGTACCCAGGGCTTGAAGCGATAATCGTCTACCGCATAGCGCATTTTCTTTACAAGGCCGGCGTTCCGACAATTCCGCGAATAATGACTGAGCACACGCACGGAAAGACTGGAATCGACATCCACCCGGGCGCGGAAATCGGCGAATCCTTCTTTATCGACCACGGAACCGGAATCGTAATCGGCGAAACGACCGTAATCGGAAACAACGTAAAATTGTACCAAGGCGTTACGCTGGGCGCGCTCAGCCTTCAAAAGGACTTGACAGACAAAAAGCGCCATCCGACAATCGAGGACGACGTCATCATCTATTCAAACGCGACGATTTTGGGAGGCCAAACTGTAATCGGAAAGGGCAGCGTCATCGCCGGAAACTCTTGGATCATCGAATCCGTTCCGCCCGGAACAAGGAACTAGCCGCGGCTTTTTAGGCTTGCGGAAAAAGTTTTGGGCATAAAAAAACAGAGCTTCCCAACAGCACCGCCGCCAAGAAGCTCTGCCGTCCAGCAAGCTGGACATCGGAGAGAGTTTATCAGCTTATTTACAAGCTTGACTTTAATATACATCGCGCGTAAAATTTAGTCAATATAAAATGGCGGAAAAACGAGGCATTTTAAGTTTTTTTTTTAATTAGTTGAAAAAATCACTAAAAACGCGCGAAAAAAAGCGCAAACTGTTGTATGATATATACAGAGGAAATATGGCAAAAAAAGGAACGATAGTGTTTAAATGCTCGGAGTGCGGCTACAGCCAGCCAAAATGGTTGGGCCGCTGTCCCGAATGCGGCCAATGGAACACGATGCAGGAATCCATTGAGGACCCCAACGCCGTCGCGGCTTCTTTGCGGGGCGCAAGTTCGGCTAAAATGGCGAAGCCTATTCCGCTTTCGACGGTTCAAGCGGCGGAGGGGGAACGGATGCTAAGCGGCATCGGAGAGTTTGACCGCGTTTTGGGCGGAGGGGCCACAAAGCGCAGCGCCATTTTGCTTGGCGGCGAGCCGGGTATCGGAAAAAGCACGCTGTTGATCCAAGCCGCGGCCAACGTAAGCCAAAGCCAAGCGGGCCGCGTCCTTTACATAAGCGGCGAGGAGTCCGCCTCCCAAATAAAAAGCCGCGCCGACCGACTTGGCTTGGACTGTTCCAAAATAGAAATCCTTTGCGCGATGCGGCTGGAAGACACTTTGGCCGCGCTGGACAAGCTTAACCCGACCTTTGTCGTCGTGGACTCAATCCAGACCGTTTATTCGGTTGAAGGCGGAATAATTCCCGGAACGGTCAACCAGCTGAAGTATTGCTCCAACGAGCTTATAGGCTGGGTAAAGGAGCGCGACTCGGTTTTGGTTATGACCGCCCATGTCACCAAGGACGGAAACATCGCGGGCCCCAAGGCGTTGGAGCACATGGTGGACACTGTCCTTTCTTTTGAGCGCAACAACGACGAGACGCGCTTTTTGCGGGCGCTAAAAAACCGCTTTGGCTCGGTTGACGAGCTGGGCATTTTTGAGATGGGCGCCAAGGGCCTCCTTCCGGTAAAGGACCCAAGCGCGATGTTCATAACCAGGCGCGACGGAGACCAGCCGGCCGGAATCGCCTGCGCCGCCGTCTTTGAAGGAAGCCGCGTCTTTATGGTGGAAATTCAGGCGCTGACGGTTCCCGCAAAGGCTTCGTTAAGCCGCGTCTACTCGGAAAAGATTGACAGCGCCAGGGTAAGCCGCGTGGCCGCCGTTTTGGAAAAGAGGGTTGGCGTTAGGTTCAGCGACCAGGACATTTACGTGAATGTGGCCGGCGGCATCCGCCTTACCGAAAGCGCGATTGACGCGGCTTTGGCGGCGGCGCTTTATTCGGCCAGAAGCGACTTGCCTTTGCCAAACGGCAGCGCGCTTGTCGGCGAGCTTAGCTTGGCCGGCGAAATCAGGCCTGTTTCAAGAATCAAGCAAAGGGTAAAGACCGCAAAAAGCTTGGGCTACGACAAGCTTGTCGCCCCCGAAAAATGCGAGGGCGCGCTTTTTGTCCAAGACATAAAGGGCCTTGTCGCGGCGATGTTCAGCGGAAAGAGCGGCGAGAAAAACGGACGCAAGGCTTAAAGCGAATGACGCCGCATAAGCGGCAACATTTTTGCTACGTTCCGTTTTGCTATTGGAAGTTTATCCAACTGCGCTCTTGCGAGCGCTGGCAATCGCAACCGGGCTCGCAAAAACAGCCGTAATTTAGGCGAACAAGCTCATTATTTTTGCGGTCAGCTCTTTTACGATTGCGGCGCCGGCCGCGAAAGTTCCGATTGAGCTTCCCAAAGAAGAAAGGACAAAGACTAACAAGACGCGCGTGATTCTGTTTGAGTAAAAACCCTTTAGCGTCGCCGCGTCGTCAGACAAGCTTTCCATGTCGCGGACTTTTGGCTTTTTAACAAACGCTTGGACGATTCCCGTCACAAGTCCCACTCCGACTAGCGGGCAAAGGGAAGTGATTGGCGCTCCCAAAAAGGCGGCCAAAATCGTAAGAGGGTGGCCCGCCGCGATTAAGGTTCCGATTGCGGCGAGCGCTCCGTTCCAAATTATCCAAGAGCCGACAAACTGGCCGCCCATCTTTTTTCCGCCAAACCAAAAGCCCGCGGCGATTAGCGCCACGATGAGCGCGGGAATCGCCCAACCGATAATTTTCGATCCTATTCCCTTGGGCGGAACTTTTGAAATTTCTTCTGTGTCCGTCGTTTCAGTTCCGGCGGCGATCGCTTCCAAATGCCTTTGAACGCCGGGAAGGTGGCCCGCTCCCAAAATCGCGGTGACGGACTTGGCTTGGTCGCAGTATTCGTTTTTGCATTCCCAAATATGGGCGGCAAGGTAGCGGTCGCGCTCGTCGATCAAAACTTCCTTCACTTTTGGAAGGTATTCCGAAAGCTCTCCCATCATCGAGTCCATTTCGTTTTCTTTTTTAAGCGACTCGATTTCCTCTTCGCTGATTTCCTCTTTGCTAAAGGCGGAAGAAATCAGCGCCGCTAAAAGCTTGCATTTTCCCCAAAAGGAATTTTTTGCCCAGGCGCGGTTAAGTGTGGTTTTAATCGGGCGGTCAACCAATTCAAACGGAATGTTTTTTTCTTGGGCAGCGTCTATCGCCGCGCGCATTTCGTCGCCGGGCTGGACGCCTATGTTTTGTCCCATCCGTTTTTGGAAGGAGCTTAAAATCAAGTTGGCCAAAATCAAAAGCGCCTCTCCGCGCTTCAATACTTTTATGATGTCCAAGTCCTTGTATTTTTCGGGATTGGCCATTGACTCGTAGCGCGCGCTGTCCAATTCTATCGCGGCGCATTGCGGGGGATTGCTTTGTATTTCTGTTTTTACTTCTTCAACCGATTGGGCGGAAACGTGGGCCGTTCCGATTAAGGTAATCTTGCGGCCCGCAAGCTCCAAGACTTTTTTTGTCGACGATGATGTTGTTGCCATTTATGGTTCCTAAAAAATTATTTGTTGGTTCAATTTGCCGCGAGTTTCGAGAGCCGCAAGGCGAACAAAACTCGACAAGTTCGCGGAGCCAAAGGCTCAGCGAACTTTCCATTCCGCCAGGCGGAATTCAAAGAACATCGGGCTTTGAAGCGCCGCGACTTCGTTGTACATTTTTTTCGCCAGCTCTTCGCGGCCCTTTATTTCATCGTAAAGCGCCATGTAAAAGCTCATCTTTCCTTTTTTTGTGGAATTGTCTTCTTTGATGATTTTTTGCGTGATCAAGTTTTCGGCGTTGGAAGGGCCGAGGTCGTGGTAAAGGCGCAGCATCAAGTATTCCAAAGACTCGTGGTCGCCGTAATTTTTCATCACCTTTTGCAAGAAGGGCTTTACTTCAAAAGCGCGCTTGTCCTTGTACATGCAGGCCGCGATGATTAGCGGATACGAAATGTTTTGCGGGTAGTAAGAAAAAGCCTTTTCAAAAGAGGCGCGCGCTTCGGCGAAGTTTCCCTCGTGCCAGGCAAGAATTCCCAAGGCTTCGTAGGCAAAGTAATATTTTGGGTTTGTCTTTATGACCATGCGGTAGTCGTCAAGCGCCTTGGCGTACATGTTTTGCTCGTCGTACAAGCCGGCCCGGTAGGCGTAGGCCAAAAAGTAGTCGGGGTTGATTTTTGTCGCGCGCGTCCATGCTTCCTCCGCCTGCTTGAACTTTCCGCGCATTCTTGAGTATGTTCCCAAGTCCATGTAAAAGTCGTATGAAGCCGGGTCCAGTTCGATGGCCTTTGCTACGCTTTCTTCGGCCAGCTTGTAGTTTTCGTCTTCGGCGTAAAGCTTTCCCTTGTAGGCGTAGGCGATCGCGTTTGTCGGGTCTATGCGAAGGATTTTGTCAAAGGCCTTTTTCGCGTCCTCGATTTTGTTCATGTAGTAGGAAGTTTGGCCGTAGCCAAAAAGCGCGTCCTGGTTGTTTTCGTCGCCTTTGAGGGCGGTCATGTAGTAGCCGCGCGCTTCCTTGTATTTTTTCTTGAGAACGCGCTCTCCGCCCAGCTCGACGTTGGCGCTGGGATTTGTCGGATCAAGCGCGAGGATTTCCTTTATGGCGGCGCTTTTTGCGGCGGCGTTGCCCGAAGCCTTGGCCAAGACTATTTTCATTTCCTTTATTTCTATGTCGGAGGAATTTTTTTGCTCCAATTCTGCAATCACTTTTTGCGCGTCGGCGGTTTTTCCCGCGCTGATCAAAAGCGAGGCGCGAAGCTTTTGCAAGTCGGCGTTTGAGGCAAGCGAAGCGGGCATAGAGTCAAAAAGCGCTATGGCGTTTTCCAGCGAGCCGTCTTGCAGGGCGGCCTGCAATTGCAGCGCGAATCCCGCTTCCTCCGTGGGAGCGTTTTTATTCTGTTCCGCGGCTTTTTTTTGGTCTTCGTTGATCTTAACGTCGGCCGCAAAGAGATTGCCCGCCAAAGAAGCGCAAAAGGCTAGGGCTAGAAAGGTCTTTATGTTTTTCACAGCAAATTCTCCATTAATATTATGGAACGATTATATCAAAAATCGCTCTTGAATTTAAGCGCTTTTTGGAATAAAATCATCCAATATGCTTAAAAAATCCATTAGAAAGATGTTTGGACTTTTGGTCCTTTACGCCGCTATTATTGTCGGTATTTTTGTATTGCAGTTTAGAAGCGACTCTATTATAAGAAAAAACATTAGGGCCCTAAGGGTTACGCTTGCCGAATTGAATGACGGCAAAGGCGGCTCTGCGTTAAAGAACAGCTTTCAAGTAAGTTTTAACGGAATATTCTTTAGCGCCGACGAAAAAAAGCCTGTCCTTTATACAAGCTCTTCAGGCCATGACGTTCCTGTAACGCTTGTTTCTTACAGCCAGCCGGACAAGCTTTCCTACGCCCTTGACTTTACAAAAGGAGTAAGGCTCACTTTTTCTTTGAGCGACGATTCCGACTCCGCCTCTTTGTGGGTGGCGGCTGAAATGCCTTCCGACGCTTCGTCGGTAAAAGTGAACTACGCTCCTTATTCAGGCTTTTCTGTGAGCGACTTAAAGTCCAAGTCCGCGATTTTCACGGGAAAAATCGATTCCTATTCTTTAATCGCTCCTTCCTTGTCGGACGGAAAAATTCAATTCCAAAAGAACTCAAAGTCCGCGCATTATTCCATGATGAAAAAGCAAAGCGACTTTAGCTTGGACAGAGTGGGCGACTTGGCCTTTGCCTCTAGGAACATTTACGACCAAACAATCAGCTCGCTTTCAAAAGAAATCGTCAATAAATTTATTTCCGCCTCGCAGACCGAGGCCAACTTTGCTATGACAGTAAACGAGCAGAGCGTCATTTCTTTTGTAGCCGCGATGGCCGAGGCTGGCCGCTACAACGAGGCGCTTAATTCCGTTCCCGAAGCGTTTATAAAAGGCAACCGCCGCACTTACCAATCGGCTCCTTTCTTTGGCTCGATGGCGGACTTGCTTCCGACGCTCACGATGCAAATCGAAAACTTGAACAACATGATTTTGCGCGCCGTGCAGGAACGCAACCTTGACATTTGGACTGTCGACAATTTGGCAGCCTACATGTACACGCAAGGAAACCGCGGAAACGTAGCCTTGCTCGCGGCGATTCCCGCTTCGATGACGGAATTGAATTTGACGGTTGGCCAGGCCGCCGGCATCTTGCGCTCTTGGGCTTACTTTGCCGAGCAGGATTCGTCGCTTGCCAAGCCCTTGGAGCCGGTGCTTGAGCTTTGCGCGCAGAGAATCGTAAAGGCCTGCTCGCTTGACGGCGAAAAAGTCTTGCTTATAGAAAACGACGCTCCGATTTCTGTCTTGAGCGCGGCGACCGCCGGCGACGCCCTCGCGTTTTACGGAAAGGCTACTGGCCAGAGAGCGATTGAAAACTGCGGCTACTTGATCGTCAACTCTTACGCCGGCGACACTGCGGCCTTGGACTTGCGCGCCACCGCTGAGTTGTATCCAGTTTTGGTTCACGGAAACAACTTCTACCCGCATTACCTTTTGCTTAAGACGATGGAAGGCGAGAACGTTTGGGCGTGGACAATCGCGACGAACATTCAATACTACCGCGACGAAAACCTTACGATTTCTCTCAACATCGATTTCCCTGTAGGCCTTTCGCACTACATGTTCGTCCGCGGAATCACGCCATTCTTGCGAATCCAAATTTACAACATGGACTTCCGCACTGACCCGCGCTTTGAAATCTACAACTCTTCCGGATATATTTATCGTTCCGCCGCGCAAAGCTTGTTGCTAAAATCCCGCCACCGCGACCAACACGAAGTTGTGCGTCTCTACTACCGCGACGTTGTTGAGGATTACGAGGAAGAAGAAGCCGCGGAATAACGCAAAGGAACAAGCATGAAACAAATTCGCGTGATTGCAGAAAGCAAGAACAAGTTGGTGCTGGACGAGGACGCCCAAAAAGGCGACTGGATTGACTTGGCGCAAATCAATTCTGTGGACACGGGCTTGGTTGAAAAGGCGCTGGCCGCCGGGGCGGACAAGGTTTACCAAGAAAAGCTTCGCGCGGCAAAGAGCGAATTTGAGTTGCAAAGCCAAAAGCGCATTGCGGAACTTAACGCCAGGATTTCTTCATTTGAAAACGAAAAAAAACTTGCGGTGGCCGAAGCGCTTTCCAAAAAAGATTCTGAAATTTCCGACCTAAAGCAAAAGCTTGCGGCGGGCGAATCGCAGAGCCAGCTGCAATTGCAAAAAGTTCAAAGCGAAAAAAATCTTGAGCTTCAAAAACTTTCCAACCAGCTTGAAAACGCGGCCAGCAAGGCCAAGCTTAACGAGGACAGCCTAAAGCAAAATTTTGAAAACCAGCTAAAGTTGAAGGACGAGCAAATAGCCTACTACAAGGACTTAAAGGCCAAGATGTCAACCAAGATGATAGGCGAGTCGCTTGAAGTCCATTGCAAGACGCTTTTTGAGCAGTACCTAAGGCCTGTCATGCCCAACGCTTATTTTGAAAAGGACAACGAAGTTTCGCGCGCGTCCGGCAGCAAGGGCGACTTTATTTTCCGCGACAAGGCTGACGGCGTTGAGTACATTTCGATTATGTTCGAGATGAAAAACGAGGCCGACGAAACGGCGACAAAACACACTAACGAATCTTTCTTTAAGGAACTGGACAAGGACAGGCGCGAAAAAAAATGCGAGTACGCCGTTCTTGTTTCTTTGCTGGAAAAAGACAGCGAACTTTACAACGGCGGAATCGTTGACGTTTCTCACAAGTTCCCAAAGATGTATGTGATACGCCCGCAATTTTTCATTCCGCTCATCACGCTTTTATGCAACGCGGCCAAAAATTCTTTGGAGTGGCAGAGGCAGCTTGAAGTGGCGAAGAACCAGTCGATTGACATAACAAACTTCGAGTCGCGGCTTTCGGAATTTAAAAGCGGCTTTGACAAAAACTACAGGCTGGCCAGCGAAAAGTTTGCCACGGCGATTGACGAGATTGACAAGACGATTGACCACTTGAACAAAATAAAGGCCGCTTTGATTGGAAGCGAAAACAACTTGCGCCTTGCCAACAACAAGGCCGAAGACCTTACGATAAAAAGCCTTACGCGCGGAAACCCAACGATGACTGAAAAGTTCGCCGCGCTAAAGTCGCAGGACGCAAAGACGCTTCCTGGCGCGAAAGGCAAATCAAGCGCGAACGGGGCGGCCGCCTCCAGCGATTCCGGCGAGCAAGGCGGCTTGTTTTAACCTATGAAAAGCCAGCGGGCAAAAAACAATCGGACGCTCACTTTGAATGAGGAAGAAATCCCCGCCTTGCGCTCAAAGTTTTTGACCGAGGCTGATTTGCGCGCGGCCGCGATTTCTGGCGTGGAAACAAGCCTAAAAAGCGGCGGCGCCAACAGCGCGAATGACAGCGCCAAATGCGGCCTGGATGGCAGCGCCAAAATCGGCGGCGTCCTCGCGGACACAATAAAAAACAAAATCATAAACGCGGATTTGTTCGAGGCCCTTCCGCTTTTGCCGGACGCTTTTGCCGACCTTATAATAATCGATCCGCCCTACAATCTTAGCAAAAATTTTGGCGGCCTAAAATTCGCGGGCCGCTCCGACGCTGCCTACGACGAATACCTTGACTCGTGGTTTCCGGCCGTTTGCAAAAAACTAAAGGCTAACGGAAGCCTTTACATTTGCGGCGACTGGAAGTGCTCGTCGGCCTTGCAGCGCGCGGTGGCCAAAGAACTTGCGGTTATGAACAGAATCACTTGGCAGCGCGAAAAAGGCCGCGGCGCAAAAAGCAATTGGAAAAACGCGATGGAAGACATTTGGTTTGCCGTGAAGAATCCCGACGACTATTATTTTGACGTTGAGGCCGTGATGCAAAAGCGAAAAGTTTTGGCCCCCTACACGCAGGACGGAAAGCCAAAAGATTGGGAGCGCGCCGCGGCCGGCAATTTTAGGCTTACGCATCCCAGCAATTTTTGGGACGACATTTCGGTTCCCTTTTGGTCGATGCCCGAAAACACCGACCATCCGACGCAAAAGCCGGAAAAGCTTTGCGCCAAGTTGATATTGGCTTCGTGCCCAAAAGGCGGACTTGTCTTTGACCCTTTTTTGGGAAGCGGAACTTCCGCCGTCGCGGCAAAAAAACTGGGCCGCGCTTTTTGCGGAATAGAAATAAACCAAGAGTATTGCTTGTGGGCGCAAAAACGCCTTGAGCGCGCGGAAGACGACCCAAGCATTCAAGGCTACGCCGACGGCGTTTTTTGGGAACGGAACACGCTAGCCGAACAAGCGCGGCAAGGTTCGCGCGAACAGCGGTAATGGCGGTAAACATTGGAGGTTGTTATGAAAAAAATATTCGCATTGTTTGTTCTTTCGTTCGCGCTTGTTCTCGCTTCATGCGGGCGTCGCGGCGAAGTTTCCATCGTTTACACAAACGACGTTCACTCTTACATAACGAAGGACTTGTCCTACGGCAATGTGGCCGCGTTAAAACAAGACCTGCTTGCGCAAGGAAAAAACGTCGCGCTCGTTGACGCGGGCGACTTTATACAGGGAACGGTTTTCGGCGCGATGGATCAGGGCGCAAATGTCGTCAAGTTTATGAACGCCGCCGGCTACGACCTTGCCGTTTTTGGAAACCATGAATTTGACTACGGCATGGAGCGCGCGCTTGACGTTATAAAGGAGGCGGCATTTCCGCTTGTCGCCTGCAACTTTGTTCACGCCAAGGACAACAAGCCTGTCGTCGCGCCCTATAAAATTTTAAAGCTTGGAAAGTCGCGCGTGGCCTTTGTCGGAATCATGACGCCCGAAACTTACTCAAAGACTTCGCCCAAGCATTTTATGGACAAAGACGGAAAGACCTTTCTTTACAAAATTTATGGCTGCGACGATTCGGAGGAACTTTATTCGAGCGTTCAAAAAGCGGTTGACCAGGCCGCGCGCAAGGCCGACTATGTGGTTGCCCTTGGCCATTTGGGCGTTGACGAAAGTGCCGCCCCATGGCGAAGCGAAGACGTAATCGCGCGCACGCATGGCATCGACGCTTTTATCGACGGACATTCGCATACGGTGATGGAACAAAAGTTTGTCAAAAACGACAAGGGCCAGGACGTTCTTTTGACGCAGACCGGCTGCTACTTTGGAGCGATTGGCCTTGTGGAATTGAATGGCGATCAAAAGAGTTCGCGCCTGATAAAAGAGTATAAGCCTTCCGACGCGCAAGTTGACGCGCTGGTTCAAGATTGGAAAGCGCAAATTGACAAACACATGGGAACAAAAATCGCGTCCTGCGACTTTCCCCTTTGCGCCTATTCGCCGGTCGGAAATCACGAGCGCCTTGTCCGAAAGCAAGAAAGCAATTTGGGCGATTTTGTCTCCGACGCTTTTTATTGGCACTTTAATTTTGTCGAAGGTCTTGACTGCGACCTGGCGTTTGCAAACGGCGGCGGATTGAGAAGCGACATTCCCGCGGGCGACGTGGCATACAGCGATGTAAAAATCGTTTTGCCATTTGGGAACGACGTTTGCCTTGTGGAGCTTACCGGCCGCCAAATTTTTGACGCTTTGGAATTTGGCGCCCGCTATGTCGGCGTGGCGGAAAACGGCGGCTTCATGCACGCGGCCGGCTTGCGCTATAAAATCGACGCGACGCTTCCTTCCGCCGTCCAAACAAACAGCGAAAAATTCTGGACTGGAAATCCCGGCCCCTATCGCGTTAGCGATGTCCAGGTTTACGACAAAAAAAGCGCCGCCTACGTTCCGCTGGACTTTGAAAAGCGCTACGCCGTGGCCGGACTTAGCTTTACCTTGCGCGAGATGGGCGACGGCTTTGCCATGTTTGAAGGCGTCAAGGCCATAAAGAATTACGCCGGCGAAGACTTTGTCATCGCCGCAAATTACGCCAAAGCCTTTGCCAAGGGAACGGACGGCAACGCGAAAATTTCTTCCCAGAACAGCCCGCTGGCTTCTTACAAAAATTATCTTTTGAACTACGAAAAGCCGGAAGGCGCGGGCAGGATTGTGATTGTGAAGTGATTTAGGCGGCTTCCTCCATCGCGGGGAGGCCGTTTTTTTTTACAAGAACATCGTCATGTAAAAGGGAATGAATGTCACGCCTTCTTCGCGTTTCAAGTCTTTGGCGCAAATCACATAGCGGTCAAAAACATGCTTTGAGTATTTTTTGCAGAACACGTCAAGCGAGCGGTGGTTTTTGTAAGTCGAAGACTTTACCTCTATTGGAATTATCTTTTTTCCAAAAGAAAGCATAAAGTCAATTTCGTGGTGGTCAAAGTTGTGAAAGTACAAATCGTAGCCATTGGCGCGCAGCGTTTGGGCGATTGCGTTTTCAAAAACCATTCCAAGGTTTATGCTTATCTTGTCAACGATTAGCTGCTTGTAGATTGACTCTTGAATCGGAAGCTTTGAGTTCATGAAAATTTGCGTGACAAGAAGCCCTGTGTCGCCCATAAAGATTTTTTGGCTCGCTATGTCCTTGCTCAAGTTGAACGCGATGTTAGGGTCGGAACAGTTGTTGGCGATATTCACAATCATAGAATCTTTTATGGCTTCAAAGGAGCTGTATGCGCGCGACACACGCGCGTTTTTTCCAAGCGCGGTGGCCTTGAAAAGCCTTGAATGGGATGACAGTTCCGATGGAAGGGCGTCAAAAATCAAAGAAGTTGAAAGCTTGTAAGTCGCGTCAAGTTTTTTTAGGTCGTTGTGATACAGCGTTATTATGTCGCGCTTGACTTCGTCCACTCGCGAATAGTCGTTTGATTCCAACAGTTCGTTTACGGCTTGCGGCATTCCTCCAACCGCCATATAAAGGCGAAAGTCTTTTAACAGCTTTCGATGAACTGCGTCGCCCAAGGGCTTTTTTTGCAAAAAGTTTTCCCTAATCAAATCAATGGTGACTTCGTCGCCTTTGGCCCATAGGAATTCCTCAAAGTCCATAGGGAACATGTCAATGCATTTTTCTTCGCTTGGCAAAAGAATTTTTTCCACATTTTGCCTTATCGTTATCAACGAGCCTGTTTCGATATAATGAAAGCGTCCGTCCTCCACAAACTGCTTGATTGATTGCCGCGCCAATGGGAACAGTTGGATTTCGTCAAATATTATTAGGCTTTTATGCGGAACTAGTTTTTTTCCGTAAATCAGCGATATGGTTCTAAAAAAAGAGTCAAGGTCGGCCAAGTCCTCGAACAGGCTTTTGACCTTTGGCAAGTCTTTTTGAAAGTTTATAAGGATGTATGAGTCGTATTCGTGTTTCGCAAATTCCTCGACAATGGTGGACTTTCCGATGCGCCGAGCCCCTTGAACAAGCAGAGCGCGCTTGTCGGCCCAGTCTTCTTTCCAACGCAAGAATTCTTTATAAATCTTCCTCTTAAAAGCCATGCTCTCATTATATGCACAAATATTAAGGTTTGTAAATAGTAAATTTGCACAAATTGTAAGGTTTATAAATAGAGTTTTTACGCAAATATTAAGGTTTATAAACGCTAAATTTGCGCAAATTCTATAAATTCAGCGTTTTTCCCAACCCTAATTGTATTTTTTCCTCCTTTGCGGTATCATAGCGCATTATGTTAAAACCAGAGCTTTTTTCTAGCCTTAAAAACTATTCAGCAAAAACATTCGCCTCCGACGCGCTTGCCGGAGTCATCGTCGGAATCGTCGCGCTTCCTTTGGCCATCGCCTTTGCCATCGCGAGCGGCGTTCCTCCAGAGGCCGGCCTTTTTACAGCGATTGTCGCTGGCTTTTTTATCAGCGCTTTTGGCGGAAGCAAGGTGCAAATCGGCGGGCCAACTGGCGCCTTTGCCGTAATCGTCTACGGAGTCGTGGCGCAGTTTGGAATCGAAGGCCTTGCGACGGCGACGATCATGGCCGGCGTTCTTTTGATTTTGCTTGGCGCCTTTAAGATGGGCGGCCTTGTAAAGTTCATTCCATACACAATCGTGACGGGTTTTACCGCCGGCATCGCGGTGACAATTTTCGCCGGACAAATCGGAGACTTTTTGGGCTTGGCCATCACGACCTTTCCCAAAGGCTTTGACAAAATGCCCGGCGACTTTGTTGGAAAGATTGAGACATACTGCCTTAACATCGGCCAGGTCAACTGGTTCTCGTTCGCGCTCGCTGCTGTAAGCTTGGCGCTGATTTTTTTGTGGCCGCGCGTCACAAAAAGAATTCCAGGCTCGCTTATCGTAATCATTTTGGCCACGCTCGCTTCCGTCATCGCGCGCGAAAAGTTTGGCCTTGTCACCGACACGATTGGTAGCCGCTACGGCTCGATTCCGTCGTCGCTTCCGCTTCCAAAATTGCCTGACTTGCGCTTGTCTTCAATCCGCGCGCTGTTTCCGACTGCCGTTTCAATCGCAGTCCTTGCCGCCATCGAGTCGCTTTTGAGCGCGGTCGTCGCGGACGGCATGATTGGAAGCAAGCACGACTCCAACATGGAGCTTATCGGACAGGGAATCGCCAACATCGCAAGCCCCCTCTTTGGAGGAATCCCCGCGACAGGCGCCATCGCGCGCACGGCCACCAACATCAAGAACGGAGCCAAGACTCCCGTGGCGGGAATCGTTCACGCGCTGACGCTCTTGTTGATTTTGATTTTCTTGGGAAGGTTTGCCGTCTACATTCCGATGGCGGCCCTGAGCGCGGTCTTGATAAACGTCGCCTGGAACATGGCGGGCTTTGGAAGCATACGCGCCTTGGTCAAGGGACAAAAGAGCGACTCATTTGTCTTTGCCGCTACGTTCTTGATAACGGTCTTCATCGACCTTACCGTTGCGATTGAAGTCGGACTTGGATTGGCCGCCTTCTTCTTCATCAAAAAAATGTGCGACCTTTCAAACGTTCAGGCCAAGCGCGAAAACTTGACCGAAGGCATAAGCGGCTCGTCTGAAAACCAAGAGACCTTGGACATACCCAAGGGCGCGATGGTTTACGAAATCGACGGCCCGCTCTTTTTTGGAACGGTGCGCAAATTTGACGTGGCCGTCGAAAAGGCCGAAGTAAACTACAAGGTTTTGGTCTTGCGCATGAGGAACACGATTTACCTTGACGCGGGCGGAATCCGCGCCTTGGAGCAAACCAAGCAAGCCTGCGACCGCCGCGGCGTCACGATTGTCCTTTCTGGCATCCACACGCAGCCCTACATGCTCTGCGAAAAAACCGGAATGCTTTCCAAACTGGGCAAAGAAAACGTCTGCGCCAACATCGACGCGGCGCTCGCGCGGGCCCGGGAGATTTTGGGGGAGAAGTAGGGGAAGGGGGCAGCCGCCCCCACGCTTGCAAGCAAGTCGCTCCGTCATCTTTTTTTTGAGCGGACCAAACCTTTTATTTCTAGATTTTCCTCAATAAGTAATAAGTTCATTGCCATCAGATGGACTGCGCATTGAATTTTTATAAAAAAATCCGTTGAATTTATATGGAAAAACATAGTTTTTGCGCTATAATTTAAGCGTTTATTCTAATAAGGATATAACAATGATTACAGGTGAAATTAAAAACAAATTAGACAATCTTTGGGATGCTATGTGGTCAAACCAGATGACCAACCCTTGGATTGACATACAGCAGATAACATATCTCATCTTTATAAAAATGCTGGATGACAACCAGATTAAAATAGAACGAAAAATAAACAGCCTTGTTGCAGCAGGTGTAGAAGTAAATCTTGAAGACTACGACCTGATTTTTAAGGACGGCTTTTATATCGACGAAGAAGATAAAATCAACTGTTCTTATGCAGACCTCCGCTGGAACGTTTTCAGCGCGTGGGGTGACAACGGCAAAAAGTTTGACAACCTCAAAAACAATGTTTTTCCTTTCATCAAAAACCTCCACGGAGATAAAGTGACTTCTTTCGCCAAGTACATGGAAAAAGCAGAGTTTGCAATTTCAAATCCATATATCTTGGGTAAAATGATTGAAGCCCTGAGTGACCCTGATCTTGGATTCAACAAAACAGACATGATGGGCGACTGCTACGAATACCTGCTTTCAAAAATGGCAACCAGCGGCGACAACGGACAGTTTCGTACTCCACGCCATATAATCGACATGATGGTAGAAATTGCAAAGCCAGGTCTTACAGACACTATCATTGACCCGGCCATGGGAACAGCGGGATTTCTTAGCGAAAGCGCGAAATACATTCAGGAACACTACTCAAAAGAACTTACAAACAAAACAAACAACCAGCATTTTCACAATAAGATGTTTACAGGTTTTGACACCGACACCGACATGCTCCGAATCGGCTGCATGAACATGACCTTGCACGGAGTGGAAAACCCTGTAATCAAATACAACAATTCCCTTGGAGAAGATTACGAAGAAAAAGATTCACATACACTCATCCTTGCAAACCCACCATTCAGCGGCAGTCTTGATCCAAGTACAGTTGCAAAATCACTTAATCAAATTTCTGGTGGAACAAAGAAAACGGAGCTTCTCTTTTTGAGTTTGTTCCTTCGACTCCTAAAAGTTGGTGGACGTTGTGTAAGCATTATTCCTGTTGGAGTTTTGAACAATACAAACGACAAAGCCTACACAAAACTCCGCAAGGAACTCGTTGAGAATCAGAAGTTTGAGGGCGTTATCTTTATGCCGGGTGGAGTTTTCTATCCATATTCAGGTGTTCAGACCGGCATCCTCATTTTTACAAAAACAAACGCAGGCGGAACCGACAAGGTCTGGATGTACAACATGGAAAACGACGGCTACAGTCTGGACCAGAAGCGCGACCCCATCGATGCAAACGACATTCCCGACATCATTAACCGCTGGAACAACCGCGACAAGGAAGCCGAGCGCACCCATTATGAAAAGTCTTTCCTAGTAGATAAACAGGAAATTGTGGATAACGATTATGTTTTCTCTTTCAACAAGTATCAGAAAAAGGAAGTTGAAAAGAAAGAATACCGCCCTGTAAAAGAAATCTTTGCTTCAATCAATGAACTGGAAAAGCAGTTTACTCAGATTATGAATGAGTTACAGGGAGCTGCGGAATGAAAAAATCCTTTGCAGAAGTTCTTGCAATAAAAAATGGTCGCAACCAAAAAGCTGTTGAAAATCCAGCTGGCCCATATCCAATTTATGGTAGTGGCGGTATTATAGGAAGAGCAGATGATTTTATTTGTAATTCTCAGACTGTCATCATTGGAAGAAAAGGAACCATAAATAATCCTATATTTGTAAATGAACCATTTTGGAATGTAGATACTGCATTTGGACTTGAAGCAAATAAAGACATAGTTTATCCAAAATACCTTTTTTATTTTTGCAAAAGTTATGATTTTGAATCGTTAAATACAACTGTTACAATACCAAGCCTTACTAAAAATAATCTTCTCAAAATTCAAATGCCAATTGTTTCTCTTGATGAGCAGAAAAAAATTGCTACTGAATTCGATAAAATCCAATCTGCAATCGATAACAAAAAACAGCAGCTTTCTTTGCTTGATGAAGCTGTCAAATCCGAATTTGTCGAGATGTTTGGAGAGAATCCCGTTGAAAGCGGAAAATGGAAAATTACAACTCTTGGCAAGATTGCTGAAATTGGTTCTAGTAAGCGTATATTTGCATCAGAATATGTTGCTTCAGGAATTCCATTTTATCGCAGTAAAGAAATAATCGAATTAAGTAAAAACTTAAAACCTTCTGTTGAGTTATTTATATCAAAGGAACGTTATGAAGAAATAAAAAATAAAAATGGTGTTCCAGAAATTGGTGATATTCTTATGACTGCAGTAGGAACTATTGGCAAATTTTGGGAAGTAAATACAGATAAGCCATTTTATTATAAAGATGGAAATTTAGTTTATATTAGATGTAAGATTTTTAATTCAACTTTCTTTAGATATATTCTTGAAAGTCTGATTGAAGCATTTAAACAACAAAATCTTGTTGGAAGTGCATATTCTGCCTTAACAATTGATAGATTAAAGCAAATGACTGTACCTATGATTGAATTAGATCTACAAAACAAATTTGCCGCCTTCGTCCAGCAAATCGACAAATCGAAATTTGTAGTAAAAAAGCAGATTGCAGACTTACAGGAACTTTTTGACAGCAAAATGCAGGAATATTTTGGAGAATAAAGAATGGAAAATATAAGTTGTTTAGAAACCTTAAAAAATTATGGATTAGAAATAGAAAATATATTACCAGATAGTATATTCAATGAATTAGATCAAAATCATACATTTGAAAAAACTGTAATAGGTCTTGATATATATCATTATAGTAAAATGGAAAACAAAACCCAGATCTTAATACCAGTGATTTTTGATTTGTTATTTGTTCAAGCTGAGAACTGGATGAAGCAATATGAAAAAAATTTAATAAAGGATCAAGAACATTTACAAGATTCCTTTATTCATACAGGAGATGGAGGTTTTCTGCTTGTTGATAATCCTATTATTGGAATTGTTTTTTTGTTGCATTTTTATACATTATTGAATCTTTATAATTCTGGTTTATATTTGAATGATTATTATGCGATTACTAAAGAAATAGAAATTCGTGCCTGTATGACAAAAGGAAGTGTATTTAAATATCATTCGAATTATTTTGGAAAAGCAATTATTCAAAATGCAAGAATATTAGCAGCTGATAAATTAAATCGATTTTTAATTGATGAAAACGTAAATAATTGGTTCAATGAAAATATAAATGGAATAACATCATTATTAATTAGAACTGGAAAAGAAATAGAAGATATTTTAAAGCTTCCTAATGAAAGTCTGAAAGATAGTTATATTTTTTGTTATAATAATTTCCTAACTGTTGCGGGTATGCCTACAGGTAATAGTTCAATAAAACATGTTACTAAACAAAAAATTGGTGAAATATCGGTAAAAGAAGATAAGAATAGCATTTACAATGTAGAAATTCAAAGATATGCTTTTTTTGAAATTCCAGGAACAACCCTAAAATTAAATAATATTGTTATTACTATAGGTAATTCAAATGCAGCAGGCCTTATAATATAAGAAAAATAAATAAGTAATTTGGAGAAAAGAATGAATATAGCATTTGTTATTGGTAATTCAGATTATGATAATCTCTCAAAACTCGATGCTTGCAAAAATGATATTAAAGCTATTAACGATGTGTTGAAAGCGACGGGAAAATATGAAGAAATATTTGTTGAGCAAAACAAGAAGAGTTCTGAATTAAAGAAATCTTTGACAAGTATAGTAGAATCAATTAAGAATTCAAAAATATCTATTGAGGAGCTTGTCTTCTATTACACAGGACATGGGTGTTATAAAAGCGACCAATTCTATTTTCTACCTATAGATTATGATTTAAAAAGACACAGTACATCATCTTTAAGTAACGATGAACTGGATGAGATGTTAAAGTCTTTGAATCCACAATTAACAGTAAAACTAATTGATGCATGTGAATCTGGACAGCCTTATATCAAATCAAACGCAGATGCAAAAGATACTTTTTTAAATGCATCAAAAAATCGATTTAATAACTGTTATTTTATGTATTCCTCAAATAGAAATCAGGAATCATCTGCTTCAAATGATTTTGGATTTTTTACTCTTTCTTTTCTTAGGGCAATAAAGAATTGTTCGGAAAAAGAAATCCGTTATAAAGATATCATTGATTTTATTACTGACGATTTTACGGACAATGATGAACAGAAACCATTTTTTGTTACACAGGCAGATTATACTGATTATTTTTGTAAAGATTTAACACCTGTAAAAGAAGTTCTGAAAGATTACACCTTAGAATTCTTAGAAGATGTAATTGCAAGTACTGTAGATACGGCAGATCCGTTGTCAAAGGGTTTAATTGATTTTATTCAAGATGATGCTGAAAAATGCATTGCAAAAGACAATGCTATAGATAATTTAAATAAGTTAAGAGAAGCAAGTAAAAAATTAACAATTAGCCCGAAACTGAATGGGATATATGAAATTTCTGTATTTGAAATAAAAAATATATCTGATATTAATGGTATCAATAATATTTTGGATGATGTAAAAAAATATAAATATGAAATGTTTATAAACCTTATTTATTCATCTGAAGAATATGAAACAGAAGTTCAGGTTCCAAAACCTGTTAACCCTCTTTTTAGAGGTTCATTTGGTTCTTTTTTTCAAGAATACGAGATAAAAACTGTTACACGTACACGTAAAATATTATCAGGATTTGAGCATTCCTTTAATACACCTTTTTCGGGACTACGCATTCAGTTAATACCGAAATTCCCTAATATTAGGAAACGACAATTAAATTTTATCTTTATTTTTAATAAAAGAGATTTCATAATTTATTCAAATAGTGAAGAGTATTATGAAAAAGAATGGAATTTATGGGAATCTTATACTGTAAGTAATTGGGAAAAAACCGTTGTACCTTTTCCAAATTATGAAAAAATTGAAAAAACTTTAATAAATGAAGTTGATCAATTTCAGAATGATGTAATGATTCAATTAGAAAAGAAATTTATCAAATAAATGATATAATAAGGACTTGGAGGTAATCATGTATTTATACCACGGTAGTAACGTAGAAGTTTCAAATCCTCAAATATTGGAATCAGACAGACGCCTTGATTTTGGCAAGGGATTCTACCTTACCTCCAGTTTTGATCAGGCTAAACGCTGGGCCGAATTAACTGTAAAAAGACGAGGAAGTGGAAAAGAGACTGTTTCAGTTTTTGAGTTTGATGATACCTCTGTTTCAGACTTAAAGATTCTACGTTTTACTCAGGCCCAAAGAGAATGGCTTGAGTATGTCACAATGAATCGTAAAAATCAGATTATTTCAAATGACGATTATGATATTGTAATTGGTCCTGTGGCGAACGACAGAACAATGCCAGTTATAAGTCTTTATTTTGCTGGAATCTATGATATTGAAGAAACGATAAAAAGATTGATGCCGCAAAAATTGTGTGACCAGTATACTTTTAGAACTGAAAACGCAATAAAAAAACTAAAGTTTCTGGAGGTAAAATAAATGGAAAAAGAACTGCCATACATTCTTCAGTTTTATGATAACGAAGTTTCTTTGCTTATAAGCAATAAGTATGGATATCCAATTATGGATTCCTACAGAAAGTTTTTGTTTTCTAAGACCTATCAGATGCTTTGCAATCCTGAACTCGAAATGTGGGAATTTAGTCCTGCTGGTATTTTTGATATGTGGGAAGCTGAACTTGTTACAGGAGAACCTCGTAATTCCTTGTATTTAAGGAGGGACTAAATGTCAAAAGAAATGGAATTCTTTACTTTCCTTATGGAACAGTACGCACGCTATAAAAATACAACAGCAGATAAAGTTCTTCACAAACTTGATGAATTAAATCTGACCGATTATGTTTTTAATATGTATGAAATGTATCATAGCGAAGCATTGGAAAATGCTTATGCTGATATAGATAAACTGATTGAAAGTAAAACCAAATAGCTGAGTGAGAGAAAGACCATGAACTTTGATTTTCTAAAAAAGTACTCTGAATTAAGTGATTTATATAATTACTGCAATCAGGCTGAAGTTTTTGTAAGTCAGTTTCCTGATGCTTCTGTGCGGTCTGCCCGCAATGGCTTGGAATGTGCTATCAAACTTTTTTATATAACAAAGTATGGCCAGTATTCAGAAAATTCAGATCTTTTTGGTCTTGTTGAAGATTATAAGTTCAAAGCATATCTTGATGAACCACAATTAAGCGCCGTTCATAATGTTCGTAAACTGGGAAATATGGCAAGTCATGCAGAACCCATTAATAATCGTATGGCCATGCTCTGTCTTCATTCTCTTTACGATTCTGTTTGTGAAATATTAAAATTCCTTGGTATCATTTCTTCTTATCTTCCATTTAATAAAGATGCTGTAACGGATGCTGTTCCAAGTGCCGCTGAAGCAGAAAAGACGAAAAAGAAAATCGTCATCAAAGTAAAGAAATCAGCTTTCACGGCAGCGCAGAAGGGAAAAATTGCAACAGACACAAAGATGACTTCCAGCATCGATTATACAGAAGCAGAAACTCGCGCAGCGCTCATCGATATGGAGCTTCGGGAAGCCGGCTGGACTGTCTGCGACATCAAGGAAGCAGTAAAACCGGAGACTGCCTGTATCGAAACAAAACTCACCAATATTCCTGTTTCAAGTGATTTTCCTACTGGAGTTGGTTATGCGGATTATGTCCTGTATGACAGCGACGGAAAGCCTCTTGCTGTTATTGAAGCAAAACGTACTTGCAAAGATGTAGATACAGGAGCAAAACAGGCAAAAATCTATGCTCAGGCATTAAAAGATAAATTTGGCATAATGCCTGTTATTTTCTATACAAATGGTTACCAGATTTATATGGTGGATGGAGTCGGTGGCCCTGCCCGTCGTGTATTTGGTTATTATTCACTAAAAGAACTCCATTCACTTATTGTACGTCGTAAACTCAGGGCCATCGAAGATACCCGCGTTAATCAGGAAATCTCGGACCGCTATTTTATTCAAAATGCTTGTACTGCTGTTTGTACTGCTTATTCTGGTTTCAAGCGAAAAGCTTTGATTGTTATGGCGACAGGAACAGGAAAAACTCGTTTTGCTATTTCTCTTGTTGATATTCTAATGCGCAATGACTGGGTAAAAAATGTCTTGTTCCTTGCAGACAGAACGGAACTTGTAGACCAGGCAAAAAAGGCTTTTGCAAAATACCTTCCTAATGCAACTCTTTGCGCAATTTCAGAAGTAAGCGGAAGTCAGCGTGATTTTGATGCGAATGTTATTTTAAGCACTTATCCTACAATGCTTAATCTTCTTGATACAGATGAAAAGACATTTGGAGTCGGCAGATTTGATTTAATCATCATCGATGAATGTCACCGTTCCTGCTACAACAAATATCAGGCTATCTTCCACTATTTTGATTCACTTGTTCTAGGTCTTACCGCAACTCCAAAGGACCAGGAAGGTCAGGAAGATACATACTCATTATTTGGACTTGAAGTAGGGCAGCCGACATTCAGTTATGATTACCCTACCGCCGTTCAAGAAGGATTTCTTGTAGATTATGCCGCCATTGACAAAACAACAGCGCGGTTGAAAAATGGCGCTAAGTATTCTGAACTTAGTGATGCTGAAAAGAAAGAATATGATGAGGTTTTTGCCGAAGAAGAAGAATTGCCTGAGACGCAAAAAGAAAAGCAGGGCAATGAGTTTTACAAAAATATCATCAACATCCCGACCATAAAACTTGTTCTTGAAACATTGATGAATGAAGGGCTTCGCGTAGATAATGGGGAAAGGCTTGGAAAGTCTATTATCTTTGCAGTAGACCACGACCATGCAGAAAAAATCGTAAAAACTTTTAAGGACGTATATCCAGACAAAGGAGATGATTACTGCCAGCTTGTAGATTACAGTGTAAGTAAAGCAGGAACAATTATTGATGATTTTAAGATGCCGGAAAAGGAACCTGTAATTGCTGTTTCAGTAGATATGCTTGATACAGGAATTGACGTGCCGGAAGTTTTAAATCTTGTTTTCTTTAAAAGAGTGTATTCCGTAATTAAATTCTGGCAGATGATTGGTCGCGGAACTCGTGTCTGCAAAGATTTTAATGTATTCAGCCCTTCAAAAGAATTCTTTGGAAAAGGAAAAGAAGGAATTACAAATGCAGAGCTAAAGCCTTATTCTGAAAAACAGGGTTTCTATATTTTTGACTTCTGTGACAATTTTGATTTCTTTGACATAAATCCCAAGGGCAAGATTACTGGTGGTGGCTTGAACCTTTCCCAGAAAATCTTTGAACTTAAACTGGATATGGTTTACGAACTTCAAAAGCGAGAGCATCAGAAAAATGAAGATCGCGTTAAGTTCTATCAGAAATGGAAAGGTGAGCTTATTTCTTTAATTCAGAATCTTGATAAAAATCACATCAATGTCCGCTATAACTTAAATGAGGTTGATAAATATTCAGACAGCAAGACATGGGATTATGTTACACCATTGATGCTTGCAGAAATCAAGAAAGTTATAACTCCTTTAATTGATCCGATTGGAGGGGAATCCAGCGCAAAAGTATTTGATGTCTGGATGTTTAATATTGAGCTTTCTCATTTGGTTGGAGATGAAGACTATAGCAAGCCGCTTCAGAAAGTCACTACAATTATTTCCCAACTGCTTGATATGCAGACTATTCCTGAAATCAAGGAAAAGTCTGAAATTCTAAAAACTTTCCTTTCAACAGAATTCTGGGCGGAAGTTACTGTTTCTAAACTGGAACTAGTTCGCTCTGAGGTTAGAGATTTGATTAAGTATCTTGATGGTCCTAAAAAGAAAGCTGTAGAAACGAATTTCAAAGATGAAGTAATTGAAAAAGACGGAAAGCATATTAATCCTCAGTTTAAAAACTATAAGCAGAGAGTGATTGATTACTTGGCAGAAACAACAGATTGCGAGGCAGTGAACAAAATCAAAAATATCGAACCTTTAAATGAAAAGGACATTCAGGATTTGCAGCATATTCTTTGCGAAGAGCTTGGCACACAGGCCGATTACGACGCTATTTCAGAAGGCGTGCCTTTTGGCGTTTTTGTTCGCAGAATTGTTGGAATGAATCCAGAAGCGGTAACAAAACTCCTTGGCGAATATCTTTCAAAATACAACTTTAATTCCGCGCAGGAAGAATTCTTGCATCAGATTGTAACATTTGTTCTTCAGAATGGTGACATAGAAGTTAAAAATCTTATAAAAGATGATCCATTTAAGTATCAAGATTTTACAGAGTTGTTTTATGGAAATGTAATCTCCGTTACAGAATTTGTTTCATATCTGCACGGAGTAATTGCGGCGTAGAACGTTGTCATTTTGTGGTAAAAAGATAAAATAATCGTATAACAATAAGTTCAAAGTCGACAACTGCTCAGGTCAACTACGAATCCTTCCTTCCCCATTCCCCCACAACGATATCCTCTTGCGGCAACTTGTTCCAGACAAAAATGGCCGCAGCCTCTTGCAAATTCATCGGCTTGCAGGACGGGGACATGCCGCATAAAAACATAAGCTTTCCGATGATTTCTTGGGGCGAAAAGCGCGTTCGCAAATAGCCCATGTCCAAATCCTTGTCGCGCTTGGAAAGGCGGCGGCCTTCCTTGTCAACCAATAGCGGAAAGTGCAGGAACCTCGGCTTTTGCAATCCCAGCGCTTCGTACAAAAACAATTGCTGGTGGGTTGACATAAGAAGGTCTCGTCCCCGCGCGACTTGGGTTACGCCCATGAGCGCGTCGTCAACGGCCACTGCAAGCTGGTATGAAAAATTTCCGTCGGCGCGGCGAATGATAAAGTCGCCTGCGTCGCGCGCGAGCTTGCATTTTTGCGGGCCGTAATGGCCGTCAACAAAAATCGATTCGCGGTCGGGGAGGCGTATTCTCTTTGCGGGGGAACGTTCCTTTAAAAGCCGCTCGCGGTCGGCCGCCGAAAGCTTGCGGCATGTTCCGGCGTAGATTGGAGTTCCGTCGCTTGCGTGCGGAGCGGAGGCGGCCAATAAGTCCGCTCGCCGGCAAAAGCAGTCGTAGACAAGGCCGCGCTCTTCCAGCGCTCTAAAGTATTTTTTGTAAATTGAATCGCGCTCGGATTGGTAGTATGATTTTGCCGCCGTGCAGTTTTGGTCTTGCAAAGATTTTTTGCCAGGGCCTTCATCCCAGTCCAGGCCCAGCCACAAAAGGTCGTCCATCAGGCGGTCGGCCCACTCGCGCTTGCAGCGCTGCTTGTCCAGGTCTTCGATTCGCAAAAGCCACGCGCCGCCGTCTTTTTTTGCGGACAGCCAAGAAATGAGCGCGGCGTAAATGTTCCCAAAGTGCATTCTTCCGCTGGGCGACGGAGCGAACCTTCCTTTTGTCATGAGACCATTGTAGCCAACTTGAAGAGCGTTGGCAAGCCAAAGAGGCGGCGGCGTTTTTAGTCAGTGAAGCCTTATGGTCGCTGCCTGCGTTAAGGCCTTGCAAGCGGTTTCAGCCGCGGCGCTTCTTGGTCAGTCAAGCCTTGCATTAAGTCTAAAACTTAACCAAAGGAATTTCCAGCGCGAGCGCTTCCGTTCCTGCGGGAATGGCGACCTTGTGCTTTTTGAAATTTCCGGGAGGGCCTTTGCCGTCGTAGTTGGAAAAGCCGAAGGGCTCTTTGGGGATTCCCATAAAGCCCGCGTTAAGGTCGCCGTCGCCGTTTGTGTCGTGAAAAACGCAAAAGGCGCATTCGCCGCTCTCAAGGCTTAGTTCTATCGTTACGGACGGAACGCTTGCGGGGACGCGGACGGTTTGGACGGGCTTTCTCTTTTTAAAGCTTTCTTCGCTGTCGTGCGCGCTAAGGACGATTGTTCCGCTTGGCGTCGCGATATTTGTTATCGTGATTTGGACGGAACGCTTTTTCGCGCTCTCTTGCGGCACGGCCTGTCCAAAAGCAAAGGCGCAGGCCGCCATAAGAGCCGCCGATATTAATATTTTTTTGTTCATGCTGTCTCCTTTGGGGCGGGCCGCGCCCGCGTTATGGTTAGTGAAGCCTTTTAGTTCGCCGCCCGCGCCGTTAAGGTCTTGCAACAAGTCTTGGTCTTGTGAAGCCTTTTAGTTATGCAACTCCTTTTCATACAAGTCGTAACGGCATTGCTCCAGAACGCGCTTTCCGATAAGGGTGATCGCACGCGCGGGGCAGTGGTTTACGCAGCGGTAGCAAAGAGTGCAGGAACCTGGCGCAAAGACGGCCTTGCCCTTTTGAATCGCGATTGACTTTGTTGGGCAGCCCGACGCGCAGACTCCGCAGCCGGAACACTTTTCCGCGTCGATTTTTAGCTTTGACCGCAAGGCTTTTACTGTCGGAATGAACCACAAGCGCTGGCCAAAAAGGCCTGCAAGGAAATGCCAAAAAGAAAGGCCGTCTTTTGGGTAGAAACCGTTTTTTGTGGACTCAACCGCGTGCGCGATTTTTTGTTCTGTTTGCCTTATTGTCGCAAGGTTTTTTGCCATCGGTTTTTTTAGCATCGGAACGTCGCCGATTGAGTCGGGCATTTTTAGGTGAAGGCCGCCAAGAATTTTGGCGCCTTGCTTTTTTAAGAGCCTGGCTCCGATTCCCGCTCCGTCGCCGCTAAAAAGGCCCATCGTCACGATGACAAAAACTTTTTTGCCTTTGAACAAGGCGCCGTTTTTGGCGATAAAGTTTTTTACGATTAGCGGAACGTCGCTGTAGTGGGTGGGGTAGGCTAACGCAACTTCGTTGGTTTGCGCGATTTCGTCGGCCTCCGTTAAGGTCTGTAAAGCCTCTTGGCCGCCCGTCTTATGGTCTTGCAAACAATTTCCGCCTTTTAGAATTTCCAACGCCTCGTCGCTTTCGATTGAGACGGCCTTTCCGCCAGTCGCGCCGGCGAAAAGCTCCGCGCAATGTCTTGTGTTCCCGCTTCCGCTAAAATAAATTACGTTCATTTTAAGTCCTCCTAATATTACGGCTGTCCGCCCGTTATGGTTTTGCTTCCGTTCTCAGCCGCTAGAATTGGAACGCGCTCATAAAGTCAAAAATTTTTTCCTCCCACTTGAAGCCGCATTTTACGCCGCGCATTGTGGCGAGCGACGTGATTCCGTGGACAAAGGCCCAGAGCGAAATCGTTATGTCGTTCCATTTTTCTTTTGGGCAATTCTTTCGCGCCAAGACTTGTTCCGCCGCAGACTTAAAAATCGCAAAGGGCTTGTAGTTTTTTTGCGGGTCGGCTCCCTCGGTCAAGTCCAGCGCGATGTTGGACTTTCCAAAGAGAAAGGCAAAGTAGTTGGGGTGGGCCGTAAAAAAGTTTAGGTAAGCCTTGCCCAGTTCCATCAAAATCCGCTCCTTGTCTTTGCAGCGCGCGATCGTTCCTTCCAACTGAGCCGAAAAATTTTCGCTCACGTAATTTTGCATTTCTTCCAGCAAAATGTCCTTGTTCTCAAAATGGGAATAGGGCGCCGCGTGCGAAACCCCGCAAAGGCCCGCCACCTTGCGCAAAGAAAAGCCGTCCAGCCCATCCTTCGCCACCAAGGCGATTCCGGCTTCGATCAAGTCAACTTTTAAGTTTTTGTGGTGGTAAGTGTCCAATCCGCGCCTCCTTAATTGCAGATTAAATGTATTATAAATAATAAAAACGCTGGCATCGAATGGCGCAAGAAAATGTCTCCCAGCGTTTGCGCGGCCCGTGAAACCGCTAGATATCGTCGCTACACGCATTTTGCGCCTTGAAACTTTCTACGTCTGCCGCTTGTCGCGGCAGGCGCAAAATGAGTGTTTTCACGAGCCGCTCAACCGCTTCGCGACAATTTTTGGCAATAATATGCCATCGTTTGTCGTAAGATTAATCTGGGCAAAGGGCTTAGATGCAATTAAAACGCGCAAGGAGAGAAGGCGGACGGCCGCTTGCTTTGCGCGTTGAGCTTGCTGTCAGGCCCTAAAAGGCGCAACCGCAAGTAAGGCCGTTCGATTCTCCCGAGAGCGTTTTGTTTGCTTCTAAATTTTTTGCTCAGATTAATCTTTACACTGTCTAGATTAGCGCGCAATCTTTACACTGTCAAGATGTTTGGTCGATTTTTTTCGCTTTTCAAACGATTTTTTGTGAAAAATTTCAAGAATTTTTTAAATTTTTTGCGCGTTTTTTTAAAATCTGTGATATAATGAAAAGACTATGAATAAAAGAGATTTCCCCAAAATCCATTTTTACGACCAGGATTTTGTCGATATTTACAACAAAACGTGGAATTGGATCGCCGATTTTTGGATCGACCCGAAAAAGGGCGCCAAGACAAACGACGGGTGTTTTGTTTATCCCGAAGACGGCGTGAACGTTTTAAACCACTTAGACGCGATTTTCTCTTCTTTCTTTTTGGTATATTCAAACCGCAATTATTCCGCCAGCAAAAATTTAGACTATCTTTATTCGCGCCAGGAACGCGACGGCGCCATCCGCTTTAAGTACGACTTAAAGAGCGGAAAGCCGATTTCAGAAAAAGGAAACCCCGAGGGCGTTTGCCTGCCTCTTTTGGCTTGGGCGGAATTCAACCTTTACCATAAATTGGCCAACAAGCGCCGCGTAAAGGAAGTCATTCCCAGCCTTGTAAAGTACGTCACTTGGATTGACAAAAAGTTCAAGAAGCCCAACGGCCTTTACGCCGCTCCCGTCGCGGCCAGCGGAATGTTCAACAGCCCGCGCGACAAGTGCGTCTATCCGATTGACTTTAACGCGGCGATGGCATTGAACGCGCTCCACCTTTCGGCCCTTGGCGACATCATGAACGACAAGGAATTGAGCTTTATGTACAAAAAGGCCTACTTCTCGCTCAAGACCAGAATCAACAGCATGATGTGGGACCAAAAGACAGGCTTTTACCACGACCTTGACAAGGACGAAAAAATTCTTCCGCAAAAGACAATCGCTGGCTTCTGGCCCTTGCTCGCCGAAATCCCCAACGCCGACCGCGCCGAAACTTTGATCGCGCACCTTACCAACAAAAAGACTTTTGGAACGGACCATCCGTTCCCGACTTTGAGCGCCGACAGCCGCGACTTTAAGGAAAGCGGAGAGGGCTACAAGGGAAGCGTTTTCCCGGCGATGAACTTTATGGTCATCAAGGGCTTGGAAAAATACCAGCGCTACGACTTGGCGCGCGAATGCTCGATCCGCCACCTGTACTATATTTTGGAAGCGCTCACCCCAGAAAACAAAAAGGAAAAGGGCGACTTGTACGAGGCTTATCTTCCATGCAAAGAAGGAAAGGCTTCTCTTAAAGGAAAGCCGCACTTTCCGCGCCCGCGCTACTTGCAGACCGTCGCGCTTTCTACAATCGCTTTGATGATAGAAAACGTAATCGGCCTTTTGATCAGCCTTCCGCGCAAAACGGTTGACTGGATCATTCCCAATTTGGAAATCATGGGAATCGAAAACCTTTCGCTCAAGCGCAACTTGATTACGATTCTTTCAAACAAGTCCAACCGCGGTTGGGAAATCCAAATGGAAAGCGAAAAGCTTTATTACTTTACAATCAACATTCTTGAGCAAAAGAAAAAGACGCTGCCGATTCCTTCCGGCCGCTGCTCTATGCTGATTGACAAGTTATAGGAAATGAGCGCAAGGCAAAAAAAGCAAGTTCCGCAAGTAAAGCCGGAAGCAATCATAGAAATCGCCTCCACAGGAATTCGCCTTAGCGTCGTTGAAATTTTGCCGAGCGGTCATTGGAACACGCTTGACCGCTCCGACATGCCGGTCAACTTGGGAATGGACATCTTTACCGGCGGTTCTGTCAAGCAAAGCACTATCGGCCAATGCATTCAAATTCTAAGCCGCTACAAGGAACAGCTTAAGTCCTGGGGAATCGAAGCCGGCGACACAAGCGTCATCGCCACCGCCGCCTTGCGCGAAAGCCGCGACAAGGATTCAATCATCGACAGGATTTTCATCCGCACCGGTTTTGTCGTCCGCGTCATCGACGGCGTAGAGGAAAACCGCTTGATGTACCTTGCCGTGCGCGAATGTTTCAAGGACTCTAAGTTCAGCCTAGAAGGCGACGACTACATGATTTTGGAAGCCGGCGGCGGCTCGTCCGAGATGATGCTTTTAAAAAAAGGAAGCATCGTAAGCGCGCACTCCTTTCGCTTGGGAACGATTCGCGTCGAGGGACAAATCGGCCAAAGCGGAGAGAGCGACACGGCGCGGCGCTTTATCCAACAGTTCATCCTAAACTCAAAGAATTTGTTAAACGAGGAATTCAGCTCGCTAAAGCTAAAGAGCGTCGTCGCCGTCGGAAAGCAGGCGCAAGTCGCGGCCCTTAACGTCGGGCATCCGGTTTCGACCTTTTTGTGGGAAATGCCGCGCCAAAAGTTCATTGACTTTGTTGACGAAATCCAAGAGTATTCTATTGAAGAATGCGTCGCGCGCTTTAAGATCGCTTACTCGGACGCGGCTCAATTGCGCATAGGCCTTTTGATTTACAAAATGTTCGTCGAGACAACGAACGTGGCCAGCGTCATCGTGCCGGAAACAAACTTGCGCGAGGGCGCTCTTATCAACAAGCTTGCAGCCCCAAACGAAGACTTGCAGCGCGATTTTTACAAGCAGATCGCCGCCGGCGCCACAACCCTTTTGCGCAAGTACCACGGCGACGAAGGCCACGCGCAATTCGTTACGGACGTTTCGCTAAAAATATTCGACGCGCTAAAAAGCGAAATCGCGCTTGACGAGCGCGCCCGAGTGTTGCTGGAAGTGGCGGCGATGCTTCACGACATTGGAATTTTCATTCGCATGGAAAACCACCACGAGCATTCGGCCTACATCATAAGCAACTCGGAATTTTTCGGCCTTACCCAAAACGAAATTACGATCGTTTCGCAAATCGCAAAATACCATCGCGGCCATTCAAATCCGCAGGACGACGACCATTTTCAAATGCTTCCGCGCGCCAGCCGCATGACGATTCTAAAGCTTACGGCGATCATTCGCATCGCCGACGCCATCGACCGTTCGCACACGCAAAAATTCACGCAGCTAAAAATCACCAAGCAAAAAGATTCCTTGGTCGTTCATACAGGAAACAGGCACAACACGGTTTTGGAGCGGCAGGCTCTGGGCGAAAAGGGCGGAATGTTTGAAAGCGTCTTTGGCTACAAGGTGATTCTTTCTTAGGAGGAACGGAATGGCGGCAGCAAAAACAACAGGCAAAGACATTTTCTTAAACCGCGAGCTTTCTTGGATAGAATTCAACGACCGCGTTTTGCGCGAGGGAAAGAGAACCGACATTCCTCTTTTGGAACAGTTGACCTTTCTTTCTATCGTCACAAGCAACTTTAACGAGTTCTTCCAAGTGCGCGTCGCCAGCGTAAAGCGCCTTCTTAAAAACGCGCCTGGCGGAAAAGACATTTCGGGCCGCACTCCCAAGCAGCAATTAAAGGACATTTCGGCGCGGGCCCGCCAAGTAATGCAGGCGCAGCAAGACGCGCTGCAAAAGCAAATAATTCCGGCTTTGGCAAAAGAGGGCTTTGTCTACAAGCGGCCCAAGCAGTTTAGCGTCGCGCAAAAGGAATTCGCGCAGGAAATTTTCAAGGCGCAAATCCTTCCGCTTTTGACGCCGCTTAGAACCGACAGCGACGAGTTTCCCAAAATCGCCAACCTTAAATGGCACGCGGCCTTTTTGCTAAAGCCGATTGCCGGAATAAAAATCGCCAACAAGGAATTCGCCGCGCGTCCAGGCGCTCCGATTGTGGCGCTTGTTCAGATTCCCGACGCGATACCGAATTTGATTTGGCTTCCGGGCGGCAAGGAAGAAATCAAGGACTTTACGACTGTGGCCGATTTGCTTTTGCAATACGGCTCTCAGGTTTTTGACGGATACGAAGTTTCAAAGTCGCTTTTGTTCAACGTCGCGCTTGACGCTGACTTTGCGGTTGACGAGGACGCCAACGACATTGTGCAGGCGATGCAGGAAGTCTTGGTCGCGCGCCAGTCTTCGTTTGCCGTCAGAATGGTTTGCGACAAGGCCAGCTCGGAGCTGCAAAAATTTTTGGCGCAAAAGCTGGGCCTTAAGTCCGACGACATCTACGCCTTTGACGGTCTGGTTGACGCGGCCACTTTGTGCGAAATCGGCGAGGCGGAAAACACCGACCATTTGCGAAACGAAAAATGGAAGAATTTTCCCAACGCCGCTTTGCCGGAAGACGAGCCTTACTGGGACGCGATAAAGCGCCGCGACGTTATTTTGCACGTTCCCTACGAGTCCTACAATCCGGTCGTGAAATTCTTGAACGACGCGGCGGACGATCCGGACGTTCTTTCCATCAAGATGACGCTTTACAGGACCGGCCGCGGCTCTCCGATAATTTCGGCCTTGGAAAAAGCGGCGCGAAACGGAAAGCAGGTGACGGTCTTGGTGGAGCTTAAGGCGCGATTTGACGAGGAGCGCAACATCGCTTGGGCCGAGGAGTTGGAGAAGGCCGGCGTTTTGGTCGTCTACGGTTTGGTAAACCTTAAGGTGCACGCAAAAATATTGATGGTCATCCGCCGCGAGCAGGACGCCTTTAAGCGCTATGTCCACCTGGCCACCGGAAACTACAATCCAAGGACCGCGCGAATTTATTCCGACCTTTCGCTTTTTACCGCCAACCACGAAATCGCCAACGACGCTACAAAGTTCTTTAACATTGTTACAGGCTATTCGGCCTTGCAAAAGATGAAGTACCTTAGCATGGCGCCTGTAGACTTAAAGAGCAAGCTGCTTTCGATGATTCAGCGCGAGATTGAGCTTTCGACTCCGCAAACGCCTGGCTTGATAATCGCCAAGATGAATTCCTTGGCCGACGAGGAAGTGATCGCGGCCTTGTACCGCGCCAACCGGGCGGGCGTTCGCATAATGCTTAACGTTCGCGGCATTTGCATGCTGCTTCCTGGCGTCGCCGGAATGAGCGAAAACATTCGCGTCGTTTCGATTGTCGACCGCTACTTGGAGCATTCGCGCGTATTTTATTTTCAGAACGGAGCCTCGCCCGAAATTTATTTGGCCAGCGCCGACTGGATGCCGCGCAACCTCGACCGCCGCATAGAATTGATGTTCCCGATTTTGGACGCCGCCGCGTTCAAGGAAATAAAGCATGTCCTTGACGTTTACTTTGAGTCAAACATAAATTCTTACGAGCTTCAAAGCGACGGCTCTTGGCTTGCCCTTAAGCCCAAGGCGGGCGAGGCGGCAAAGCGCGCCCAGGAAATTCTTTACAACGAATACAAAGCGCGGGCCGAGCGCAACAAGGCGCCAAAGACGCGGTTCACCGTTCGCAGAAAGTGAGTTATGAAAGTTTTTGAAGGAAAAATCGTTGATGTAGTAAAGCGGGAAGTCTACGGCGGAAAGCTTTTTGTCGAAGACGGCCGCATAAAAAAAATCGAGCGCTGCCAAACTTCCGAGCGAAAATATCTTGTGCCCGGCTTTGTGAATTCCCACGTTCACATAGAAAGCAGCATGGTCACGCCCCAGTACTTTGCCTACGAATCGCTTAGGCGCGGCGTAATCGCGGCGGTTGCCGACCCCCACGAAATAACGAACGTTTGCGGCGCGGCGGGCTTTGACTTTATGCTAAAGGACGCGGCCCGCTCACCGATGAAAATTTACTTTGCCGTCCCGTCTTGCGTTCCGGCCACGAAATTTGAAACGTCAGGCGCGGTCTTGGACGCCGCCACCGTCGCCCGCCTTTTAAAGAACAAGCGGGTTGTAAGCCTTGGCGAAATGATGAACTTTCCGGGCGTCTTGGGCGGCGACAAAGAGGTTTTGGCAAAACTCGCCGCCGCAAAAAAATTGGGAAAGCCCGTTGACGGACACGCGCCGATGCTTAGCGGCGAGGCCTTAAAAAAATACGCGGCGGCAGGCATTTCCACCGACCACGAAAGCGCCTCCTACGAGGAAGGCTTGGAAAAAATTAAAAGCGGAATGTTCGTTCAAATCCGCGAAGGCTCCGCCGCAAAGAATTTAAAGGCGCTCGCTCCGCTTTTTAAGCTGGCGCCTGAAAAGCTTATGTTTTGCGGTGACGACTTGCATCCCAACGACTTGGAGCAAGGCCTTTTTTGGAGCTTGGTCAGAAAGCTTGTCGCCGAGGGCTACGATTCCTTTGACGTTTTGCGCGCGGCCACCTACAATCCGATCAAGCATTACAAGCTTGACGTAGGCCTTTTGCAGGAAGGCGACAGCGCGGACTTTATCGTTGTCAGCGGCATAAAAAAAATGAAAATTGAAAAGGTTGTCGTAAACGGACAAATCGTTGTGTGCGGAAACCGTTCCTACTTTAAGCCGGCTGAGGCCAAGAGAATTAACAACTTTAACCGAAAGGAAATAAGCGCCGCCGACATCGCCGTCCGCTCCGACACCGCGCAAGTAAGGACGATAAAGGCCATCGACAAGGAAGTCTTTACCGAAAGCGCCTTGATGTACGCCAGCTTGGAAGACGGCTATTTAAAGTCCAACACAAAGACCGACGTTTTAAAGTTGGTTTGCGTAAACCGCTACAATCCAGACGCCAAGCCCGCCGTCGCTTTTGTCAACGGCTTTGGCCTTAAGGCCGGAGCGCTTGCAAGCAGCGTGGCGCACGATTCGCACAACATAATTTGCGTCGGAACCGAAGACAAGTACATAGTCAAGTGCATCAATAGAATCATTCGCAACAAAGGCGGGCTTGCGGTGGCCAACCGCGCGCGCGTCCACGACATCCAGTTGGACGTCGCGGGCCTTATGGCAAGCCGCTTGTGCAAAAAAGTCGCGCGCGACTACGAGGATCTTTGCCATTGGGCGCGCATGATGGGCTGCAAGCTCAACGCGCCTTACATGACCCTTTCGTTTTTGGCGTTGCCCGTAATTCCAAAATTAAAGATTACCGACTTGGGCCTCTTTGATTCGGAACGGATGGAATTTGTGTAAGCCGCGTTCAAGAATAGGATGCGCTCTTGTCGGGCGAATTTTTTGCATGTCTAAGACGCGCCGCTCAAAAAAAAGCCGCTCCTCAAATCGGAGCGGCCCTTTTTGTTTGCCATAAAACTCGTTAAGAAAAACTGAGGCTACTCAGTTTTTCTCGGCTTTCCAACCATCGTCCAGCAGACAATCATCGCGACGATGTAAAGCGCGACGGTCACGTAAAGGACGCTTTGGTAGCCCACAGGGTTTACCTTTACGGCACGGCCGTCGGCCAAAACTTTTTCTGTGAACTCGCCTGTGTGGCGGACGATCCAACTGGCCATTTGGTTTCCGGTCAAGCCGGCGATGGCCCAGGCGCTAAGGCACATTCCGTGGACGGAAGAAATGCTCTTCATTCCAAAGTGGTCGCTGAGCAAAGTGGGAACGTTTGAAAAGCCGCCGCCGTAGCCCGCGTTGACCACGATAAGAAGCGCGATGCACAAGGCCATAAGAACAGGCTCCGTTCCGTTGATGATTCCGCGAGTGGCGATGATGATTCCAGTGAACAAAATCGAAAGCGCGAAAATCCACTTGTAGATTGTGTTGCGGTCCTTGAGTCCGTCGGCGGCCGCGCTAAAGCCCAAGCGTCCGGCGGCGTTGGCGATGGCCGTTACCGTTCCGATCGCGCTGATTGTCATAAAGCCAAGGCCTGTCGTTTGCAAGATCGGCTTTTCCTGCGAGATGAGAGCCAGGCCGCAAGCGATGTTGATGTAGAACATAATCCAAATGCCAAGGAACTCGCGGTTTGAAAAGCAAGTCTTGAAGTTTGAGCCGAACTTTTTAAGGAACTCGCCAATCGTTTGCTTTTCGTGGGCTTCCACCCAGCCGGCCGGCTTTTTAAGAAGCAAGTGGCCGATGAACATCATCACGCAGTAAACGCCGCCCATAATCATGAACATGTAGGCCGGGTTGTCGTCGCACCTTGCGACTATCGCCTGCATGATCGGAGTGGCGATTGCCTTGGCCGCTCCAAAGCCCGCGACGGCTAGTCCTGTCGCCAAGCCTTTTTTGTCCTTGAACCAAAGCATCAAGGTTTTTACGGGAGAAAGGTAGCCGGTTCCCAAACCGATTCCCATAATCACGCCGTAGCAAACCAAAACGCCGGGCAGGGACTTGGCCAAAATGCTGGCTCCCGTTCCAACCATTCCGACTGTAAAGAAAATCGTCGCGATCAAAGAGCTTTTGTGAATGTCCTTTTCTACAAAGTCGCCCAAAAAGGCGGCCGACATTCCCAAGAAGAAAATCGCCAAAGAGAAGGCCCACTCGACGTGGCTTTTGGGGCTGCCGATGTAGGCGGCGACTTCCTGGCTAAAAACAGACCAACAGTAAACTGTTCCGATGGAGCAGTGCAAGAGCAGCGCGGGAATGGCTCCGCGCAACCATTTGTTTTCAGGTAAACTCATAATAGAAGATTATATCACAGTTTGCGTGATTTTGCTAGCGCTTTTTTATGGGCGCATCCCGCCTTGCGGCGGGCCGGGTGTTGCGGGATTCCGCTGTCGCTTCATTGTCCGCTATAATTAACCGGCAGCGTCTGAAAGACGCGGCAACCCCGCTCGAACTAACTATTTATATCTTGCGTTTAATAACACGAGCGGCCAACGCTTCGCGTCCCTACACCCCCTTGCGCGTGGAAAAGGAAGGAAAAAGGTTAGATCCCGAACAACATCATAGGGTCAGCTTTAAATTGAAGCATATTCGCGGAATCGGCGCCGTTATCTCCGCCTTTTCTTTGAAGCGTAATGTTGCCAAGTCGAATGTTTCCTTTGTCGGTAAATTTTACCTGGCAATCGCCTGCGTAAATTGAAATTGCTTCGTTTACAGCCATTAGGCGCCATTTATAATCATCATTTTTGTTTATAACCAAAGTCCATTCAGCTGCAAAACGGCCTCGGCCTCTAATTATGTCGCTTATAATCATTATGATGTTTTTTTGAAAGAAGTTTTTTAATTTTTCTTGTTCTGCTGCAGAGAATTCATCAACAAACATTCGTCTCGGATCGCGACTTCCTTCTCTTGCCGGGAGCTCTCCATCATAAAGTTTTAACAATTGTTCAATTTCAGAATCGATATGCCATAGTTTTAAATAGCCTTCAACTTTCTTCTTTTCAACTTGATTAAAGCCTTTATCGCCGGAAACAAGTTTTACTTGAATGTTTTCCAAAGGTTCGGGTTCATTCTCTCGAAGTTTTTTTGCGATTTCAATTCTGATGAAAACATCTGATTTATAACCCCGGCCGCCAAATTTCACTGCCTTTACAGATTCGATTTCATCAAGATTGTACATCATTATTTCAAGCCATTTTTGCGCGTCAACATCATTCTTCCAATTGTTGAATTTATCTGCGACTTCTTGCTCGTTATTGAATCCGCCTTTCGCTATTTGAGAACCCGTCATAGCTTTGCCGCAACCTCTTCTTTTTCCAAAGCGCTTTTCATTATCTTTTTTAGAACGTCGACTACAACAGAGTTTCCGAACTGTTTGTAAGCTATATTATCCTTTTCCGCAATCTTAAAGCTTTCCGGAAAGCCGTCAAGGCGAGCGCATTCTCTTGGAGCCAATTTTCTTATTTTTCCATTCACCATATAAAGGCCTGTCTTCGCTCCCGCACCGCCGCCATAAGCGGACAAAGTTATTGCCGTTCCAAGCGGGCTGTAAATTCTTTCTCCCTGGCCGCCTTTGTTGACAATGCCGATTCTTAGTGGTACATCAGAAAAATCTTCTTTTATGGTGTCATTCATAAAAACATCATTTCTTCGCACTTCATATTTCTTTGTTTCAGAATCCGGCAATAAAATGTCCACGACATGTTTTTTTACTTTTTCTTCTTTTGGGAAAGTAAATCCTTTTACTTTTAAGTCTTTTCTAAAACAAACAATGTAAATTCTTTTTCTGCTTTGTGGAACGCCAAATTTTGAAGCGTCAAGAACTTTGTCATAAACATCGTAACCGATTTCGTCAAGGGTCTTCTTTATGACTGCCAATGTTTTTCCTCCGTCATGTCTTGCGAGGTTTTTGACATTTTCCAAAAACATGACTTTTGGCTGCTTTTCTTTTGCAATTCTGGCGACATCAAAGAACAAAGTTCCTCGACTGTCTTCAAAACCTAATTGTTTGCCGCTGATTGAGAATGCTTGGCATGGAAATCCGGCGCAAAGTATGTCGTGGTCTGGTATTGATTTTTCGGATATTTTGGTTATATCGCCGGCAGGCTTCAGTTTGAAATTGTTTTCATAAACAGTTGCCGCGTCTTTATCCCATTCGCTTGCGAAAACCGCTTCTCCCCCCAAACTTGAAAGCGCGATATGAAAGCCGCCTATTCCAGCGAATAAGTCTATGAATTTCAATGGCTTTGACTTTTGCATTTTTCCACCCAAGAGAATTGATTATTTATTATAACGTCTTGGACTGTCTTTGTCGATATGTCTTTGTTCGCGCCTCTAATTTGAACAGGCAGCAATATCGCCGCCTCAGCGTAGTTGCAAAAACCTTTCTTTTGAGTATAATGAATTCCGCGAGGAATCCAAAATGATAAAGATTGTTAAAGCATCCGAGTTGGAAGAAAGTTTTTTTGAGGGCCGCGACTTTGGCGAGTCCATTGACGTTGTAAAAGACGTTTTGCGCGACGTTAAGACGATGGGCGATAAGGCGCTTTCTGACTATGGCGCCAAATTTGACGTTTCCGCTCCCTCGCATTTTGAGATTCCGCAAAACGAGCTTAAGGCCGCCGCCGAAAAAATGAAGCATGAAAACCCCGGCCTTTACGAATCCCTTTGCTACTCGTGCGACTTGGCAAAAAAATTCGCCGAGCGTCAGCGCGAGTCTTTTGACGAATTTGAAATTGAGTTGGCTCCCGGCCTTTTTACCGGCCAAAAAAACATTCCTGTCGACCGCGCGGGCGTTTACGTTCCGGCCGGCCGCTTTCCGCTTTTGTCAACCGTAATCATGACGGTCGTTCCGGCAAAGGCGGCGGGCGTTGGGCAAGTGATTATGTGCACTCCGCCCCGCGTGCACCCGGACGACTTGGATGACGCCAAGGCGCAGGGAACGGGAACGCCCGGAAAGCCTTTTGTTGGAGGCCGCCCTTACGCCGACGAGGGAATCATGGCCGCCGCCTTTATTTGCGGGGCCGACAAAGTTTACGCTTGCGGAGGCTCGCAGGCCATCGGCGCTATGGCTTTTGGAACGGAATCGATTCCCAAGGCTGACGTTGTGGTAGGACCGGGAAACAAGTTTGTGGCGGAAGCCAAGCGCTTGATTTACGGAACGGTTGGCATCGACATGCTTGCGGGCCCCACCGAAGTTTTTGCCATCGCCGACGACAGCGCCAACCCCAAGTGGCTTGCCGCGGACTTGTTGGCGCAGGCCGAGCACGACGTCGTCGCGCAGCCCATTCTTGCCACCGACAGCGAGGAAATCGCCAAGGCCGTTCAGCAGGAAATAGAGGAGCAGCTTAAAGACTTGCCTACGGCGGAAACCGCAAGGCGAAGCGTTGACACCTTTGGAAAAATAATCGTAACTTCTTCTATAGAAGAAGCCTGCGAAATCGCGAACAAAAAAGCGCCCGAGCACTTGGAGCTTGCGATGGACGCGGGCGAAAAATTGGAGGCCGCCAAAAAGCTGGTTCACAACTACGGCTCGCTTTTTATCGGCCACGGCTCGGCCGAAGTTTTTGGCGACTACGCGGCCGGCTTGAACCACACGCTTCCGACAAGCGGCTCGGCAAGGTTCACAGGCGGCCTGAGCGTCCGCGCTTTTATAAAGACAGTCACCACGCTTAGAACGATAGAAGGAAAGGAAGGCCCTTTGGCCAGCGCAAAGGCCGCCGGCATTTTGGGCGACGCCGAAGGTTTGGCCGCCCACGCGCGCGCGGCAAGGATTAGGATATGCTAAAGATTTGCAAGTTGGGCGAGGAAGTTCTTCGCAAAAAATCAGTTCCGATTAAGGACGAGGAAATCAACGACGAGCTTCGCGCTCTTGCCGAAGAAATGTTTGAGACGATGGAAAGCGCCAACGGCGTGGGCCTTGCTTGCCCGCAAATCGGAAAGAACATCCGCATGTTTGTGGCCGAGGCGGACGACGACGTAAAGCGCGTTTTCATCAATCCGCAAATCATCGCCACTTCCGACGACTCCGTTCCCTACGAGGAAGGCTGCCTTAGCGTTCCGCAAGTGTATGAAAACATCATGCGGCCCTCAAAGGTGACGGTGCAGGCGCAAGACCAAAACGGAAAAAAATTCACGCTTGAGGCGGAAGGCCTTTTGGCGCGCATAATCCAGCACGAAAACGACCACCTTGAGGGCGTGATTTTCATCGACCGCGGCGACGCCGACTTTGCCAAAAAGACAGCCGAGCAGTTTGCCAAGAGGGCGGAACGCGCCGCGCAAAAGGCCGCCGAAAAGGAAGCCAAGGCAAAAAAAATCGCCGCGAAGATTGCCGCCAAAAAAGCGGCCAAGGAAGCCAAGAAAAACAATGCTTAAAATTCTATACGCCGGAAGCCCATCTCCCGCCGCCACAACGTTGCGCCTCCTGCTTGAAAAATGCTCGCAAGGTCAAAATGCGGCCGCCAGCGGAGACTGCTCGCAAGACCAAAAAGGCGGCGGTTGGGAAATCGCGGGCGTCTTGACCAACCCGCCCAGCGCCAAGGGCAGGCATAAAGAGCTTGTTCCCACCGACGTGGGCTTGCTTGCCCAAGAGCGCGGCATTCCGGTCTTTTGCCCGCAAAAGCTTGACGCCGCCGCGCGCGACCAAATCGCCGCCCAAGGCTTTGACGCGCTTGTATGCTTTGCCTACGGAAAAATATTCGGGCCAAAATTTTTGTCGCTCTTTAAGGCGGGCGGGGTCAACGTGCACCCGTCGCTTTTGCCCAAGTACCGGGGCGCGACTCCGGTTCCGGCGGCGATCCTGAATTGCGACGGCCAAACTGGCGTAACGGTCCAGACATTGGCGCTGGGCATGGACGAAGGCGAAATTTTGGCGCAAGAAATTGTCGCGCTTGACGGAACGGAAACAACCGACAGCCTTTTGGACAAGAGCGCCCAAATCGCCGCCGCTTTGTTGCAAAGCCTTTTGGACAAGGCCGCCCAAAATCCCGGCGCGGAAATCTTGAAAAAAGGTCGGGCGCAAGAGGGCGACCCTAGCTACACAAAGACAATCAGCAAGGAAGACGCCCTTATAAATTGGAACGACAGCGCGAAAAATATCGCAGCCGCCGTCCGCGCCTACACAAGCGAGCCCGGCTCTTGGACAAGAATCGGCGGCGAGGGCGGCGAAACGCTAAAGATTTTGAAAGCCGCGCCTTTGGACACCGATTGTTCGCAAGACGGACAAACTGCGGGCGCGAACCAAAACGGCTTGCAAGCCCAAGAAGCCGCGCCTTCTAGTCAGTCAGGCGTTTCGGATTTGTCCGCGCCTTCCGGCCAGCCAACCGTTCCCGGAACCGTGACGGCCTTTGACAAAAAGCGCGGAATCCTTGTCCAGTGCGGCGACGGCGTTCTTTGCGTGACCGAGCTGCAGCGCCAGCAAAAAAAGGCGATGGGCTACAAAGACTTTATGAACGGCGCGCGCGACTTTGTTGGAACGCGGCTAGTCTAGGCCGCTCGTGTTCTTGGTTGCAAGACCGCAATCTTTGTTTCGAGCGGTTTCACCGCGTCTTCCAGACGCTGCCTTGTCCTTGCAACAATTCCCCATTTCTGCTAAAATTATTCCACCTTTACGGAGCGAAATATGGACATTAAAAATAAAATAAAAGACGCTGGAATCTCATTGAACGAAATGGAAGCGGACTTGCAAAAAAGTACGCCCGCTTTTGCCGCGTATACAATCGCGGCTTTTGTCTTGATGCTTGTCACGGCGCTGGCCGTTTTCTTTTTTGCCAACAAGGGCTACGAACAGGTTTTGGTTCCGAATGTTACTGGAAAAACTTTGACGCGCGCCTTGCTTGAGATGCAGGAAAAAGAACTTTATCCAAAATTGCAGCTGCGCTACAGCGACCTTCCGGGGCAGGCGGGCCAAGTGCTGTCGCAAAATCCCCGCGCGGGCAGCATCGTAAAGGCCGGCCGCAGGGTCACGCTTGTCGTAAGCCGCGGCGTTATGATTGACCATATCGGAAATTACGTTGGAACGAACCTCGACGCGCTCAAGAACAAGCTGGACGCGCTTTACGGCGGCGTTGAGACCCCGCAGATTACGATAGGAACGCCGGTCTTTAAAATGGACGCCGCTCCTATTGGAACGATTTTGGAGCAAGATCCGCCGGAAGGAACTCCGATAACGCAGCCTGTCGAGTTGCAGCTGATTGTTTCTAGCGGCCCCACGGCTCCGCGCGTTTCCGTTCAAAATTATGTTGGAAAAACAATCGCCGAGATTTTGGAAGGAATCGGAACGACACCCTTGCTTTTTGAGTTCACAAGCCACATCGCCACTGGCGACGAAATTCCCGGAACGGTTGTAAGCCAGTCCGAGCCGGAAAATTCCCAGGTGGACGAGTATTCAAAAATCGCGCTTGAGTTCGCCCTTCCGGAATTGAACACAGCCTATAGCGGAGACACAATCGTCGACGCCGACATCAAGGGCCGCACCGAAGACGAAGTCGCCGGCGCCAAAAAAGTCGATTCGTCAAAGCTGACAAACGGAATTTTTTCCGCAAAAGTTTCGCGCTATCCGCTTGCCGTTCCCGTAAAGCTGGAAGCCTTTCCGCCGGAAGGAGCGTCATACACTGTCGCTTCGTTCAACCATATCGGGGGAGAGATTACCGTTCCCTACGCTGTGCCGCACGGAACGACGCTTGCCCTTAGCGTTTTGAACCAAGAAAAGGAGCGGCTTACCGTTCAATAAAAAAATGCAAAGTCCGAAAATTTGCCTGACGCTTACAGGAAAAACGATAAAAGAAAATTTGGAGTTGGTTCGCCGCTATAGGCCTTACGTGGATTTGCTTGAGCTGCGCGCCGACTTTCTTGACGAGGACGAAAGCCTTCATGTCCGGAAATTTCCTGAACTGGCAAAGATGCCTTGCATTCTTACAATCCGCCGTCGCGTTGACGGCGGAAAATTTGTCGCCGGCGAAGGTTCAAGGACTATGCTCTTTGCCAGGGCGATGGCCTTTGCCGACGACCAAAATCCCGAGCGCAATTTTCAGTACGTAGACTTTGAGGACGACTTCCACATTCCCAGCTTGCAGGACGCGGCGCTGGCGTTCGGCACAAAAATCATCCGCAGCTTTCACAGCATGAACGAGCCGGTTCACGACATCATCAAGCGCTGCGACTCTATGCGAAAGACTGGCTATGAAATTCCAAAAATCGCCTTTATGCCAAAAACTTTGGCCGACGTAAAAAACCTTTTTTACGAAACGCGCGATTTTACCAAGTACGAGCACATCCTTTGCGCGATGGGGCCGATGGGAATCGTTTCAAGAATCTTGGCCTACAAAACCCATTCATTTTTGACATACACTTCCGCCGATAGCGTTAGCAACGAGTTGAAGACGATCGGCCATATAGATCCGATTATGATGAACCAAGTCTACCACTTTAAGGACTTGAACGACAAAACTTCGATTTACGGAATCACCGGTTGGCCGCTTGTCAAAACCGACAGCCCCTTTTTGCACAACCAAGGTTACGTGAACCATTTTATGAACGCTGTTTACATTCCGATTCCTTCGGCGGACATTCATCAGACGATTGAGTTCGCCAACGAGATTGGCGTAAAGGGAATGTCGGTCACCGTTCCCCACAAGGAGTCGGTTATAAACGAACTGTTCGAGGTTGACGACAGGGTGCGCGAAATTTCCGCGTCCAACACGATCGTCCGCAAGAACGACAAGTGGTACGGCTACAACACGGATTGTTCCGGCTTTTCAAAAGCGCTTTTGGATTTTACTGGATTCAAGAATTTAAGGCATAAAAGGGTTGCGATTATCGGAGCGGGAGGAGCCAGCCGGGCGATTGCCTACGCGGTGAAAATGCTTGGCGGCAAGGCTTGCGTCTTTAACCGAACGCCGTTGCGCGCAAAGTCAGTCGCGGATATGTTTGGCTTTGAATACTCGCAGCTTTCGGCCGACGCGATTCCTTTGATAGAAAAATATTCCGACGTGATTATACAAACCACTTCCGCCGGAATGAATTCAAGCGAGCCGAGCAATTCGCAGAACGATCCCCTTTACTTTTACCGTTGGACGGGCAACGAACTTTTGTTTGACATCGTTTACACGCCCAAGGTCACTCCGATTATGGAGCGCGCGCAAGAAGCGGGCTGCAAAGTTTGCAACGGCGAGGCGATGCTAAAATACCAAGCTTACGAACAATTCAAAATATTCACCGGAGTCGATTATGAAGAAACTAAGTCAGAATGAGCAAAAGGAACTTGTGGCGCGGACGGCGATCGACACGCTTATCGAACAGAAAAAAATTTTTAGCGGAATGAAAATCGGTTTGGGCACCGGTTCGACGGCGATGCCCGCCGTCCGCCGTTTGGCCGAGCGAATCGCCGACGGAACATTGCGCGACATTAAGGCCGTCGTCACAAGCTTCCAGACCCAGTTGGCTTGCGAAGATTTTGGAATCCCGGTTTATTCATTGAACGACAAGGCGATCGGCGGAAAGTTGGACTTGGCCATTGACGGCGCCGACGAAATCGCTCCCGACAAGGCGGTGATAAAAGGCGGCGGCGCGGCGCTCCTTCGCGAAAAAATCGTCGAATACAACGCCAAGACTTTTGCCGTGATCGGCGACTCTTCAAAGGCCGTTAAGTCGCTCGGAACAAAGTTTCCCTTGCCGGTCGAGATAATCGCCGACGCCCGCGTTCCGGTTCAAAAAGCGATTGAAAAGCTTGGCGGAAAGTGCGTTTTGCGCCAGGGCGTAAAAAAGGCCGGACCTGTCATCACCGACAACGGAAACCAAATCCTTGACGTTTTGTGGGAAAAGCCTGTTGACCCAAAAGCGATGGAAAAGAAACTAAACGAAATTGTCGGCGTTGTTGAAAACGGCTTCTTTACAAAGAACAGGCCGATTGTTTTTGTGGCCCAAGAAGACGGAAGTGTTCGCACCCTTTGACGAGACAAAGGCGCGCCAAGCTTGCCAAAAAATGATTGAGGGCTTGGAGCGCGACGTCTGCGAATGGACGGGAATGTTCGGCGCGCTTGTTTGCCAAGACGCGGCCGGGAAAGAAGTCGTCCTTCGCGCCTTTAGCGGCTCCTACGATGGAAAGTGGAACCGCGACGGCTGGGCTCCTCCGCTTTTTGACGAAGAAAAATACAAAGCCGCTATCCTTCCCAACGACAAAAAAATCCACGAGCTTAGCGTGGTTCCTGCAAACGAAAGCCCGGAGCAAAAGGCCGCGCGCGACAAAGAGCGCCTCGCTCTTTGCAACGAGACGCTCAAAAAAATTTATTCCCTTTACAGCTTTTGTTGCTTTGACCAAAAATGGCGGACATTTGCCGACATCTCCAACGGAAAGCTTTTGCCCACCGGAACCGGCGACTGCTCGGCTCCAAAGCTTTTGAGCGAGGCCTTTAGCAAGAATTTGCTTCCGATAAGCATGGCGGAATTTTATTGGGGAAAGCCGAACAGCCGTCTTGTTCCAAAAACTTTTTATCCGCCCTGCGACGAAAAGTGCGCCTTGATACTGCCTGCGATTCTGGGCCTAAAAATCATTTACCGCGACCAAAGCATTTTGGTCGTCGAAAAGCCGTCGGGCCTTTTGTCCGTTCCGGGACGCGGGCCTGACAAACAAGACTGCGTCGTGACGCGGGCGCAAAAACTATTTCCGCAAATGATAAAGCAGCCCAGCGTCCATCGCTTGGACATGGACACAAGCGGCCTTATGGTCCTTGCCTTTAACGAAGAAAGCCACCGCGCCCTGAACGCGCAATTTGAAAACCGTCTTGTCAAAAAAAATTATGTCGCTGTCTTGGATGGAGTCGTGAAAGACCAAGAAGGCCGCGTGGAACTAAAACATAGGGTTGACCTTGAAAACCGGCCGCGGCAAATTTTGGACGATGTTTACGGAAAGCTTGCCGTCACTGAATGGAAACGCCTTAGAGTTTGGACGAGACGCGGCGCGGCGGGAAAAGAACGCAAGGCGACAAGCGTTTTGTTCGCGCCTCTTACCGGCCGCACGCACCAATTGCGCGTCGCCGCGGCCTTTGCTCTGGGCGCTCCGATTGTCGGCGACAATTTGTACGGAAGGGAGGAGGCGCGGTTGTGCCTGCACGCCTGCGATTTGTCCTTCGCGCATCCGATTACCGGCCAGGAAATGAGCTTTCATTCCGAGCCGGATTTTGCCTATTAGGCCGCGGCTTTTTTGGCTTGCGAGCGATTTTTGCGCCGCGGCTTTTTGGGGCTTGCGAGCGATTTTAGTCGCGGCGCTTTTTGGGCTTGCGGTGGCCAACCGCGCGCTATTTTAAAAGGCGCGAGAGGCGGTCGTCTTTTTGCCGCCAGTTTTTGTCAACCTTGACTTGCAAGTCCAAGTCGATTTTGTATTCAAAAATCTCGCGCAATTTTTTGAGCGACTCCATGCGGATTGTCTTTATCATCGAGGCGCCTTTTCCGATTACGATTCCCTTTTGGCTTTCGCGCTCTACGCACAAAAAGGCGCGGACCCATAATTTTTTGCCGTCGTTTTTGAATTCGGCGTCGGCGATTTCCACGTAAATCGCGTGGGGAATTTCCTGCTCCAGGCGGTTTATCGCCTCGCCGCGAATGACTTCCGCGATGCGGAACTCAACTTCTTGGTCAGTGTAAAAGCCTTCGGGGTAAAGATTGGGTTGGCTTGGGGCGAGCGCGTAAAGGCCGCGCAAAAGGTCTTCGACGCCGGCGTCGGTTTTGGCCGAGATCGAGTAAAAGCGGCCTTCTGGAATTTCGGGCAGCGCTTTTGCGACAAATTCCTTGCAGGCCAAAAGGTTGGCTTCCGCGAGGTCGCATTTGTTAGCCGCGACGATTGTCTTTGCGGCGTAGGGTCGGACAAGTTCGGCGATCAAGGCCTCTTCGTCGCCGCTGGGCCGGGTTGAGTCAATCAAGTAAAGGACGGCGTCCGCTCCCTCAAGCTGGTCTTTGGCGGTTTGCTGCAGGATAAGGTTCAGTTTTTTTTCGGACTTGTGGTAGCCGGGCGTGTCTACAAAAACCAATTGGCCCAGCGAAGTGTTTACGATTCCGCGAATCGCGTTCCGCGTTGTTTGCGGAATTGGGGATACAATTGAGACGTTTTCTTGGCAAGCGTCGTTCAAAAATGTCGATTTTCCGGCGCTTGGGCGGCCGATAATCACGACTAGGGCGCATTTCTTTTCTTCCATAATAATAGAGCATAGCAAATTTAGTTGAAAAAATCTAGAAGAAGCGCTATACTTTAACGATTATGGACCTACTGAAAAAATTGGAAGATTGCGCCCAGCGCTATGAGACTGTAAAAGAGCAAATTCTAGACCCCGCCCTTGTAAAAGACCAAAAAAAATATAAAGAAGTCATGCGCGAGAACAATTATTTGAGCGAACTTTGCGCGCTTTACGACGAATACAAAAAGATCCTGAACGGAATCGAAGAAGACAAAAAAATCATCACCGAAGAAGACGACGCGGACATGAAGGAAATGGCCCGCGAAGAGCTCAAGGCCTATGAAGAAGAGCAGCCCAAGATGGAAGAGCGCATCAAGATGAAATTGATTCCGCCGGATCCGCTTGACGAAAAGAACATCATTTTGGAAATCCGTTCCGCCGCCGGCGGAGACGAAGCCAGCCTTTTCGCGCGCGAGCTTTGGGAAATGTACTGCCACTTGGCCGAGCGCCGCGGCTGGAAAACCGAGACGATGGAGGCGCAAGAAACAGAAGTCGGCGGTTTTAACAAAATCGTCACTTCGATCAGCGGAAAATTCGTTTACGGAACCTTGCGCTGGGAGTCAGGCGTTCACCGCGTCCAGCGCGTTCCCCAGACAGAAAGCCAAGGCCGCCTGCAAACTTCCACCGCTACCGTGGCCGTATTGCCGGAAGCGGAAGAGACCGACATCGACATCAATCCAAACGACGTGCGCGTTGACGTAATGCGCGCCGGAGGACCTGGCGGCCAGTGCGTAAACACAACCGACTCGGCCGTGCGCCTTACCCACATTCCTACGGGAATCGTCGTAATCCAACAGGACGAAAAATCGCAAATAAAGAACAAGGCTAAGGCGTGGAGAGTTTTGCGCGCCCGCCTCTTTGAATTGGAAGAAAGCAAAAAGAACGCCGAGCGCGCCGACGCAAGAAAAAGCATGGTCGGTTCCGGCGCCCGTTCCGAAAAAATACGCACGTACAACTTTCCGCAAGACCGCGTGACAGACCACAGAATAAATTACAGCGCGCACAACTTGCCCTCCTTTATGATGGGCAACATGGACGACATGCTTGACGCGCTTAATGTATACGCAAAGGAAGAACAGTTAAAGGCAGACGTTAGCGAACTTGGAGCGTAATGACTTTACCTACAATTTTATTGCTGAACGACGAAAAAGACACTTTCTCTAACCTAAAAAAAATACTTGAACAGAAGTTTTTTATTCTGTTCACGTCTTCGCCAAACGAGGCGGCGCAATTCATCAAAACAAATCCAAACCTTGTTAGCGCCGTTTGCGTTTCGGCGGATTTGGGGCAGGCGTCTGTTTCCAGCTCCTCGCAAAGCGTTTTTGTCGATTTTTTGCGCAACGTAAACTCTTACGCATGGTCTTCGCACATTCCGATTATTGTAAGCGCCAAGCGCCATTCCGACAAGGTTGAGTTGGAGGCGATGGACAACGGCGCGATTGACTTTATCCACGAGCCTTACGACGAGCAAATAATTTTGCGCCGCTTTCAAAACGTGATTCGAATGCGCGAAACTTCAATCACGATGAACACCGTAAGCCGCGACGATTTGACAGGCCTTTATTCAAAGCCCTATTTTTTGATCCAAGCTCAAAAGATTTTGGAGGAGCGCGGCTCAAGGAACTACGACTTTATTTGCATTGACATCGAGCGCTTTAAGCTGGTCAACGACATTTGCGGCGTTGAAATCGGAAACAAAATACTGCGAAAACTTGGCCAATTGATTTCGGAAGAGGCCAAAAAGTGGAACGGAATTGCCGGACATTTTTCCGAAGACGTTTTCTTTGTGTTGAACGAGCGTCCGGCGTCTTTTACCGACGACGGCTTTAAGGCGTTGATTGACCGCTTGAATTCCTTGGAAGAGGCCAAACGCTTTAACTTGCACTTGCGTTTGGTTTTTGGAATTTACAAGGTTCACAATATGCGCGCGTCTATTTCCGTAATGTGCGACAGAGCGCAGATGGCCGCCGAAAAAATCAAGGGCCATTACGGAATATATTATTCTTACTACGATGATTCCATCCGCAAGCGAATGATCGGCGAACAGAAAATCGCCGGCAGCATGGAGGCGGCGCTTAAAAACCGCGAGTTCTTGGTTTACTATCAGCCCAAGTACGATTTGGCGACCGAAACTATTGCCGGCGCCGAAGCCCTTGTCCGCTGGAAGAGCAAGGAAATGGGAATGATGTCGCCGTCGGATTTCATTCCCTTGTTTGAAAAGAACGGCTTTATCACCAGGATGGACATGTACATCTGGGAAAAAGTTTGCATTGACTTGCGCTCTTGGATTGCGTCGGGCAACAAAGTGATTCCGGTCAGCGTGAACGTAAGCCGCGCCGATTTGCTCAATCCAAACCTTGTTTCGATTTTAACCGGCCTTGTTCAAAAATACAAAATTCCCGCCAAGTTTCTTCACTTGGAAATCACCGAAAGCGCCTATACCGAAGACCCGGAGCAAATCGTAAAAATAATTTACGAGCTAAGAAAAAATGAGTTCATGATTGAAATGGACGACTTTGGCTCCGGCTACTCGTCGTTGAATATGTTGAGCGAAATGCCGATTGACATTTTAAAGTTGGACATGACTTTCGTCCAGCACGAGATGGAGCGGACAAACGGAAAGGGAATCTTAAGCTACATCATCAGCCTTGCCAATTGGCTTAGCCTAAAAGTTGTCGCCGAAGGCGTTGAGACAAAGGCGCAAGTCATGCAGCTAAAGGACATGGGCTGCGCATTCGTTCAAGGCTATTATTTTTCAAAGCCGCTTGACCGCGAGGAATTCTTTTCGCTTTTAAGAAAGTCAAAAATCGCCGACATGAACGCTCCCGCTACGGAAGGGGTGGAAAATCTTACAAAGGCCAACATTGAGGGCGTCCTCTTTTCGTCATCCGAAAAGCAAAACGGCGTAATGCTTGTTGTTGACGACATCGAAGCCAGCCGCATCATTTTGTCCGAGATGTTTAAGCGCGAGTTTGAAATCGTTCAAGCCGCCAACGGCGTTGAGGCATGGAAATACATCGAATCCAATTACGAAAAAATAAGCATCATCCTTTTGGACTTGATTATGCCGGTGATGAACGGCTACGAGCTGCTTAAAAAGATTCGCGGAGACGACAAGACAAAGGCTTTGCCTGTTATCGTCACTTCGCAAGGCGATTCCGAGAGCGAGCAAAAAGCGTTTGAGCTCAACGCCGACGACTTTTTGCAAAAGCCTTACAACGCCAACATAATGCGCCACCGCGTGCGAAACGTTGTCGCCCATTCCTTTGTGAAAAAGCTGGAAGAGGAAAAGACTCTTACCAAAAAGCTTTTGGAAATCGAGCGGCAGGCTCATTCGGACTTTTTGACAGGCTTGGACAACCGCACGATTTTGGAAAAGTCAGTCGGCGAATTCTTTGTCAAAAGTTCAAGCTATGACGCGGTCTTCATCAGCCTTGACATCGACGACTTTAAGACAATCAACGACACTTTTGGACATATGACCGGCGACGACACGATAAAAAAAGTCGCCAACATTTTGCTAAAATTCTTTGACAAAAAAACTTGCGTTTGCCGAATGGGCGGCGACGAGTTTGCGGTCTTTGTTCCCAAAAAGTATTCCAAGGAAGACTTGGACAAAATGCTTACCGAGCTGAACGAAGCGCTTCGCTTTGACGTTGACAGGTTGAAGGTGACGTGCTCAATGGGCGTTGCCGTCGCGCCTGACTACGGAATGGACTATCAAACCTTGTACAACAATTCCGACATGGCGCTTTTGGCGGCCAAGCGTTACGGAAAGAACCAATTCAATGTTTTTGCCGGCCAAAGCGTTTTGCCGTCCTATGTTTTTTACAGGAACATGGACTGGCTTTTGGACGAGTTCTCGGACGCGGTTTACGTTTGCTACGCCGACAGCTACGATTTGATTTACGTCAACAAAGTCGCTTGCAAAATTTGCGGAAAAGAAAAGAAAGACTGTATCGGAAACAAGTGCTACAAGATTTTGTTTGGCCGCGACCAGCCTTGCGAGTTCTGCATTAAGGAAGACGGCGTTTTCCACGATTTTGTCCAAAAGAACATTTTCCCCAAGCAAGGGGAACCGACTTGCTACACAATGCGCGCCAAGGTTGTCAATTGGAGCGGCTTTGACGCGCGCATCCAATACTTGCGCGAAAGCACCTTTAACACAAACCTTGCCAACACTCTAAAAGAAACTTTGGTGTATTCCGAGCGCGACTTGGACAAGCTTCCTAGCGGCGCGCTAAGAATTGACGCGACTTTTTCCGACGACAAGCTTTATTCAACCAACGCGGCTTTGTACGAGATGTTCGGTTACGACAAGGAAGAGTTTGAGAATAAGTTTGAGAACAAGTTTTCAAAATTTGTTTGCGAGCAAGACTTGGAGCAAACGATTGAAAAAATCAAGGAACAGGCTCAGGAAAAAGATTTGGTTTTGGTGAAATTCCGCGTTGAAAGCGTTGACGAAAGTTTGCGCCAAGTCGGAGCCTGCGGCCGCGTCTTTGACGGAAAGAGCGGCGGGCGCTGGATTTTCTTCAACATTGTTCCTGTCGAACTTTTGCGCTCGATCGCTCCGGAAAATTAAGTGACCCTTCAAGAAGCCAAAAAAAACATAATTCAAAAAATTAAGGCCTCAAGCGAAAGCCCTGAATTGGACGCGGACGTTTTGCTGCAAGCGCTTTTGAAAAAAGACAAGACTTTTGTTTTGCTAAACCGCGGCTATGAGCTTACGGCGGAACAAGAGGCGCGGCTTGCGGAATGGACGGCCGCGCGCGCAAAAGGCCTTCCGGTGGCTTACATCACGGGCCATAAGGAATTTTACGGCCTAGACTTTTATGTAAGCCAATCCGTCTTGATTCCAAAGCCCGACACGGAAATTCTAGTCGCGCGCGCGGTTGAGCTTTTGGCCGATCGAATCGACGAAAATTTTTTGACGCCCAAAATTCCGGGCGGCGGCGGATCCAATCTTTCCGTTTGCGACATGTGCGCCGGAAGCGGTTGCGTCGCCCTAAGCGTTTTGCGCGCGTTAATCGATGGCGAGCGCGTAGACCTAGAGCGCCTTCCAACCTTTGTAATGGCTGACATAAGCGCCGCCGCCCTGGATGTCGCCAAAAAAAACGCTCGCGCGCTTTTGTCGCCCGACGAGTCGCAAAAAGTGAAATTTGTTCAAAGCAATTTATTTGACAACGTCCCGTATAGGTTTGACGCAATCCTTTCAAACCCGCCATACATTCCGCATGGACAGGCGCGCGCTTTGTTGCAAGACGGAAGAAGCGAGCCGCTATTGGCGCTTGACGGCGACATTAACGAAGTCGGTGACTTTAGCGGAACCGACGACGGCCTTGCGGTTTTTAGGCGGCTGGCCTTGGAAGCGAAAAGCCGCCTTAATCCCGGCGGAATCTTTTTGTGCGAAACCGGAGAATACAACGCCGACGCGGCCGCCGAATTTTTAAGCTCCAACGGCTATGTCGATGTTGGCATTGAGCTGGATTTAGAAGGCCAAAAGCGGGTCGTTTGCGCTCGAGCCTAGGCTATTGAAGCGCGAAAATCTTATTCGCGCTTCAAAAGGAACGAGTCAAGGCTTTAAGCGAAGCGCGCCTTGACCGTTCCTACTGCGTCTGACCGAGCGCCTCGGCGATTCCAAAGGCGCGGTCGCCGATCTTTTCGATTTGGCGGACGATGTCGATGTACAAAAGCTCGGCCTTTACGTCGGCGCCATTTTCCAAGCGCTTGCGGGCGATCTTCTTTAGGTTTTTTCTGAACATGTCGATTTGGTTTTCCAACTCTTCCGCCATCGAAAGCTTGTCGGGATCCAAGTGCTTGTTGATGTTGATGTGGATGAACTGCAAGAACTGGCGGACCAATTCCACGTAGGGAATCAAGCGGTCGGTGTCTTCGGTTTCAAAGCTCATGCTCTTTTCTATCGAGCGCTTTAGGAGCAGCGCGATGTTGAGGCATTCGTCGGTCATGCTTTCCAAATCGCCGATAATCGAAAGCATCAATGAAAGGTTGTCCAACTGCTTTTCGTTTACGGCCATGCGCTCAATGTGAACGATGTAGCGCGTCAATTGCTCGTGCATTTGGTCGGCGTAGTTTTCGGCCTGCATGATTTCTTCCAAGTGCTCGTCGATGAAAGTCTGGTCGCGCTTTTTGAGGCCGATTTGTATCAAGTCGAACATGTCGGTTGCCAAGTCGGTAAGGTCCTTGATTTCCTTTTCGGCGCGGATGATGTATGCGCCGACGTTTTCTTTTACAAGCGCGCTTTCGATAAAGTCAAGGCGGTAAATGTTGTTCTTGCCCTTGGCGTCGTCGGGAATGAAGCGCTTGCTGAGCGCGATGATTTGCTTTGTGAAGGGCAGGAACAGAATCGTTGAAAGCACTTTAAAGGCGCTTTGCAAGATTGAAATTTTAATCGCGATGTTCGCGGCCCTTGGCGTGATGGCGTCGATTAAGCGCAAGAAGGGCGAGTAAAATATCAAGACTAAAATCGTTCCAGCCACGTTAAAGAACACGTGTATGAAGGCCGCGCGCTTTGCGTCGGCGTTGCTTCCAAAGGCGGCCAAAATCGCGTCAATCGTGGAACCGATTCCGCTTCCCAAAATCAGCGCCGCCGAAAATTCCCAAGTGATTAAATTGTTGTAGGCCATTGTGATGACGATCGCGCTAAAGGCGCTTGACGAGTGCAAAATCGTCGTTACGATGATTCCGACTATAATCGCGATGACAAGCGAAAAGACTCCCCAAGACTGAATGTCGTCAATCCAAGAAAAGCGCGAAAGCTGTTCCGGTTTAAAGGAAAGGGAGTCGCTTAGCATGCTTAGGCCTAAAAACAAAAGGCCAAAACCCATAAGGGCTTGGCCGATGTTTTTGTTAAGGCTGCGTTTTGTAAGTGTGAGAAAAAATCCCGCGCCAAAAATCGGAATCGCGAAGGCCGCGATCTTAAAGTTAAAGCCAAAGATTGAAACAATCCAGGCCGTGATTGTCGTTCCGATGTTGGCGCCAAAAATCACGCCAACAGATTGCTGCAAAGTCAAAAGGCCCGCGTTGACAAAGGTGACCACCATCACCGTCGTGGCGCCTGACGACTGGATTACCATCGTTATGAAAAGGCCGGTCAAAAGGCCCTTAAAGCGGTTTCCAGTCATTACGGAAAGCGCGCGCTGCAAGCGTTCGCCGGCGCTTTTTTGGACGCCGTCGCTCATCAATTTCATTCCATATAAAAGAAAGGCAAGCGAGCCTATTAATTGCAAAAGGCCTGTGACAAAGTTCATGCCTTTTATAATAGCGCAAATCGGCATGGAGTTCAAGGCAAGGCGCTTTGCTGGCGCCGCGTTTGGCAAGCCGCGTCAGTTGAAAAAAGAGCGCGGATTTGATAAAATGCCTTATCATGAAAAAAACAATTTTGATTTGCTCGGCGCTTTTTTCGCTCGCGCTTTTTTCTTGCAAAAAACAAGAGGTTCATAAAAACACTGCCGATCCTTTTGAGCTGGAAGTTTCGGAAGAAAAAAAATCAGCAGTTTCTTCGCCTTCATGGCATCCGTCCGAAAAGAAAATCTGCGTTGTCTTTGGCTACGGCTACAACGAGGAAGATTATGTAAAAAAAATAGTCGACGGCCTTTCAAAAAAATACGGCCTTGACGACGGAACGGAAGAAGGCGGCTTGCTTTTTCCGCTTGTCTTTCCAAACGATTTTCCGTCGGGCCGCATAAGCCGCCTTCCGTCTCTTATCGGAGAGCGCGAGCTTGCGGGCCTGATTGTTGTCGGCGCTCCGGAAAACACAAACTACGCTATCGCTAAATTGGAGGACGAGTACTCTTCGCAAGAGAATATGATTCCCTATCCTGTTTACGCGTTCTTTCCGCAAGACGACGTGCAGGGAATTGAGGCCACGGCCAATTTTGTCGTTGACCGCGCGATGGAAGGAAGCGGTTCCGCCGAAGACGAGACAAACAAAGAGGAAGTCGTTCAAACGCAGGTAAAAGACTTGGACAAGCTTTTGGACAGCGCGATTGAATACATGCTTTTGACCCAGGCTCCGCTTCCCGGAGACGAAGACTTGATGGCGCACGTTTCGCGCATCGTCGGAAAAAACTACAAGCTGTCGCGCTACGTTGACGCCGAAAGCGGCTTGCAGTCAATCAACCATTTTGTGATTGAAGAAAAATGATTGAGATCGCTCAACACGCCGACGGAAGCATTGGAAGCGCCGACGCGATAAAAGCCCTTGCCAAAAAAGAGCGGGCGTCCTTATTGGTCCTCTCTGACTCGCACGGAAGAGCCGACGTTTTTAGGGCAATCGTTGAAAAGTTTGGCGAGAGATGCGACGCGCTTGTTTTTTGCGGAGACGGAATCGGAGACTTTTGTTCCGTCCTGGAAGCGGCGGGCAAAAACAAAAAACTGGCCAAGGCCTTTCCTCCCGTTGCGATTTTCGCTCGCGGAAACGGCGACTATCCCGACTTTCCGTTTGGCGACGGCGAGATAAAAGTTCCCTTGCATCAATTTTTAAAAGTCGCCGGAATGAAAGTCATGGCCACGCACGGCCATTCCGAAGGCGCCTACTACGGCCTTGGCCGCATGAACCAAGTCGCGCTGGAAAACCAAGCCGACGCTGTCTTTTACGGCCACACCCACATCGCCAAAAGCCAAGAAGAAGACTGCACTTATTTTATAAATCCCGGAAGCTGCTCGCATCCCCGCGGCGGCCAAAAAGCCTGCTTTGCCATTACGCAAATTCCCGGAATGCAAGAGCGAATCCAAACGACATTTTTTTCCGTAAGCCTGTCGCTGGACGGCTGGGACTTTTCGCCATACACGCCGCCGCTGATGGGGTGGTAGTAGTTATTTGGTGAATATTGAAAGGAAATTTTGCGGAGCGTAGACGGGAATTTTGCTTTGGGCAAAATCCTTTTCATTTCTAGTCAAAATGCAATGCAAATGGTTTTTTACCGCGCATTCATACTGTATTGAATCTTCAAAATCGTTCCAGTTGTCTTTTCTTGCGCTTAAGATTATTTTTTTGTTAATTTTTGCGACGCGCAGTATGTCCAAAATATAGTCGATGCCTTTCATCGCGATTTCTTCGCTTTTTGACGCGCGTTTTACAATGTAGTGAATGTCGGCTAACGAGGCGGCAGAAACATAGCCTTTTATAAGTTTGTTTTCGGCAAGTTTTAGCGCGGCCAAAGCGTGCGGAGCGAATTCGTCCCTGGCAAGTAAAATGTCAACGATGATGTTTGTGTCGAACAGTACTTTTATCATTTTTCTGAAAGGCGTTCGGAACGGGCAGACTCAAGATTTATTTCACTATCCTTTATTAAACCATATAATGCGTCAGCTTTGGAAACGGCTTGGGCTTTTTTATTCTTTCGATGCAAAGAATTTATAACGGCGCTCAGAATTGAAAGCCGTTGCTTAAATGAGAAATTTTCGATTTGTCCAATAAAATCAGCCAATGCCGCATCTGACATAAAACGCCTCTATTTAAAATATAACCGATAATTGCTGTGTCGTCAAGGAATAATCGTTGTTAGATTATTTCTTGCTCTAGGTTGTCTGACGTATTAGTTACACTTCACTAAGTTTGAGCTGTGGGATATAATGGCAGTATATTACTTTCGATGGGGGATTAGATTTTGGGGAATTCTTTTGATTTTGTAAGAAAGTTGGTTGAGGCTGAGCGATACAGGGATTATAAAAAAGAGTATTGGGGTGGCGCTGATGTAATTATTGCAACACCGGAAAAACTTGAAAAGATTGATTCAGTGAGTGATTCAAATCGTACCTTACGTGAAAGACTCCTATTGGATTATCCTAGTATCAGGCTTGTTGAAACAGAATATGCCCGGGGCGTCATATGGCTAATAAAAACTTTAGCTCCATATGTGGAATATGATTACTTAAGTAAATATGATTATTTCAAACAAGTTGCTGATAGCGTTGATAATCATAAGGATGATGCTAAGAAGCGACAAGACGAAAACGAAAAATGGTTGTTGTTGGAAATAATTCAAGACCTTGATAATGGCAAAATCAAGTGGGAAAAAACAATTTACGAAGAGCAGATTGAACGTCTTAATTGGAAAGAATGGTATAATTATGGAGTGGAACACAATGATCCATTTTTTGTAAAATTTATGGCTTTGTGGATTTACTTTAACCATTTATATAGGAGATTTCCTGGGAAATATGTTGACAAAAGAGGGGAAGAAAGAGAAGGCGCGGAGTATGCAAAAATAATAGAGTGGTGTAATGAACAAAGAAAACGATTTAAAACAAAATACGAAATGGTTTTTAATTCACCTTTTATTAAGATTTTTTTGGACGATAAAGTTATAGATGTGAAAAGTAATTATCAAAACAGAGAAACTTTTGAAGCGTTAAAAGATGATAAAGATATCTATAAACGAACAAACGCTCTTTTTCAAACAATGTATCAAGTTCGATGTAATCTATTTCATGGAGATAAACGGTTTAACGATCCCCGAGACATAGAGTTGGTTCGTTGTGCCGGTGAAATATTGGAAATATATCTTAAGGATTTGAGGTAGGAGTTTTATATGAAAAAGTCACTTTTCCTTTTTGTTTTGTATGGGGTGGTTTTGCTAAACTGTTTTTCACAAAATAATGAATCTTTAAGGTCTGGAATTACTAGTGCTAGAGTCAATGAAAAGAATGAAACAAAAAAGGCTGAAGATACTGAAGAATCCTTGGCACAAAAGAATGCAATGCTTCAGGCCAGAATTTCGATAATAAACAAAAAAATCGCTGATGGGAAAGCCGACCTTAACAATGGCAATATTGACAGTGCCTTAATTAACTTCAAGAACGCAGTTTCACAGCTTCCGCTTTCAGAAAACGAGCCTGTTTATTCAGTCTCTAGGTATAGTGAAGTGGCTAGTGCCTTGTATGAAGCTTCTCAATGCGAACGGGATCCTTCTCGCAAGGAAAAATTGGTGAAGGCAACCGCTGAATATGTCAAAAAAGTCCAGACTATAAGTTCCAACGATCCTGTAAGCCATTTCATTTTGGGTATGAACTATGCCGATTCAAGGGATTGGGAAAAGGCTGTGATAGAGTTTGAGTTCGCTGTAAAGTACGATCCGAGCAACTATTGGTACTATTATCAGCTTGGACGTGCTCGATATAGGCTGAAAAACTTTACGGCTGCGCGCTCCGCTTTTGAGTCTTCGATAAGGTATCAAAAAAAATTTGATTCGTCGTACTTAAATTTGGGTATGGCTTGCAAAAGACTTGGGCAAAATAAAGACGCTCTTTTGGCTTTTATAAAAGCTCGTCTGGTTAATCCTCAAAATTCAAAGGCTTATTTGGAAGAGGCTAGAATCCTTAACGAAGTTTACAAAGACAAGAACAATGCTATAAACTGCTACAATCAAGTCATTTCTTTGGATCCGATAAATCTTGCGGCTTTAAATGAATGCGGCGTAGTGTATTCAAGTCAGGGAAATTACATAAAGGCCGAAAGTTGTCATCGAAAGGTAGTGGGACTATTACATCCCGGCGACAAAGATCCTGTAACTTACAATAATTTGGCTTTGTGTCTTTACCGACAAAAGAAATATGCCGAAGCGGAAAAATACGCAAAGATTTCATACGAGCAAAAAGACGCAATAAAGGGCGACAAGAATAAGGCCGGAATAATTTACAATTATGCATTAATAGAAAAAGCGATGAAGAAGGAGATGAGGGCCATCGCCCTTTATAAGGAATCTTGTATGTTGGATTCTTATATGAAAGAAAAACCTTTGGATGTTGCTGTAAAGCCAATGGAAAAAAATGCGAAATCCGAAGAAATTTCTACTTACGAAACAATAGATTATGAAGAGATGGTTAGCAAAAGTTACAATGATTTGATTGATCCCGCTGTTGCATACTTTGAGAAAAATGCTATAACTGATGTTGAAGAAAAATCATTGGTTGTTTTTAATTATGCTGTAGAAGAAGATCGTTTAGGAAATTTTGACAAGGCTTTTAGCCTTTATAAAGAGGCGCTTTTACTTGACCCTCAAAGCTCCAAAATAAAGGCCAAATTGGGAATTTTCTTTATTAGGACAAATTCAATCTATGAAAATTTAAATTTCTCATCGGTTTGGTATAAAGATACGTTGGAAAATGATTCTGAATTGAAGCGTATTCTTAGTAATGCGTGTATAGAACTCGTAAATGTTTGCACCGCTCAAAATGACATTCTTGGCGCTGATATTTATTTTAATGCTTTGAAAGAAATAAATTCTACATATGAAAATAGTAAAATCGAAGATATTTTGGATGTTTCTAGTAATTCAAACATAAAAGACAGTTTTTATGACAAAGAAAAGCTTGGGGATAAGATTTACAAAGAAATACATCTCTCAACAAATTCTACAATTTCTAAATGGGTTGTGTACTCTAGTGTAGATAAGTATGACATATTTGGGAATGTGATATATTCAAAAAATGATTCTGGAGAGACCGTGTTGTATAACTGCGAATACGATAAAAAAGGGCACCTTGTTCATTGTAAGAGCAATGGTTCAACGATTGAGGAATTCTGGAACGAATATGATGATAATGGAAAGCTGATTCATAAAAAGTATGCCAGCGGAAATGAGTCCTGGTATAAGTACGATAGTTCCGGAAATCAAATCTATGAAAAAAATGATAAAGGGGATGAGTATTTTTATGAATATGTTTCTGATGAATATTGGGGGGATTATTTGTCGCACATAAAAGGCAGCGATGGAAGCGAGTCTTATATTGAGTATAATCATACAAGAGAAGGATATAAGAAACATGTTAAGTCAAGAGTTAATAATGTGAATTTGGATGTATGGAGTGAATATGATTCTTCAGACCGTTTGATTCATACAGTATTTGGTTTGGGTGAGCTATGGTATGAATACGAGTTCTATCCAGACGGAACGATAAAAACAAGAAGAACTTATAAAACTCTATAAATTCTTCTTGCCCCCCCTCCGCTACCTTCTTCGGTCGATGCCGCGCTCCTTGTAGAACTTTTCCTTTTCGGAATACATGTCGGCGTCGGCAATGCGCTCAAGGTCGTCGATTGATGCGGACTTATGGCTTTGCGCTTGGGCGTAGCCGATTGACATTGTCATTTCTTCTGTGTGCATGCCGTGCCATTCGGAGGCTTTTTTCTTGATTTCCTCGCGGATTGATTCGGGGTTTTTTACGGAGACGATGGCCATAAACTCATCGCCGCCCGTTCTGTAAACTTTGCCGAAGTTTCGGACGGAAAGCGCAAGGCAGTCCGCCGCGCCTTTTATAAGCTCGTCGCCGGCGGCGTGGCCTTTTGTGTCGTTGACGGTTTTCAATCCGTTCACGTCGATTGAAAAAATAACCATGTCTTCGGGCGCTCCCTTAAGCCTGTATTCCTCCAAGTCTTCCTCGTAGCACCTTCGGTTGTAAAGGCGAGTCATTTCGTCGGTCATCGAAAGGCGGATCAAGTGCTCCTCGCGCTGCTTTTCTTCGTCAACGTTTCTTGTCGTGTAAATTACTTTGTTGGGGATTCCGTCAAGGGTGGAGTCGACCGTAATGTATTGCGCGCGGAACCAGCCGGAGACCACGTTGATAAAGTCGGCCGAAATCAGCTTTTTGTGCGAGAGCCTGGCGCGGACGGTTTTTATGTTGGTGAATGTCAAGAAGGCGTCCAGCTGGTCGGGCATGACTTGGTCCTTGATTCTCTGGTTCATGATTGTGTGGGTCTGGGCGGTCATGTCGATTCCGCGCTTTTTCTTTTCGGGGTCGCGCAAGGGCATCTCTGTGTTGTCGATGAAGTTGATTAGGTTCACGTTGTCGTAGATTTCGACCATCGAATTCAAGAGCTCAAGCTTTTCGCTCATGTCCTCTTCGTGGCTTTTGATTGTTTCGTACTGCATGAAAAGCGTTCCAAAATAATCTTTGACAAGCTTTGCGATTGTGTAGCCGGCCGCGAACATTATCAAGGTCTCGATTGTAAAGCCGCCGATTCTGTCCAAAAAGAAGTCAAGGCTGTTTTCATACTTTGAGTTGAGCGCCGCCTGGTAGGGGGCGGTGAAGTATGTGGTGGCGAACATCAGCGCGTAGTTGAGCGCGGTGGAATAAAAATAAATCATCTTGTCCACAAAAAGCAGGCTTAAAAGCGGAACCAAAAACCAAGTCAAAAGAATGCTGACATGGCTGTAGGACATGTAGACGATGATCGCGTCCAAGGCCGTGAGCGCGAATACGCTTGTGACAATCGACTTGGGGAGTTTCTTTAAAAGAATCCTATGAATGATCGCCAAGGCCGCGACGCCCGCCGAAATGATAAAGCAAGTTGAGTACTTGATGTCCGGAAAAAAATCCGTCTTTATTCCCAGCGCAATCGCGGGACCTGTGACTATGAAAAAAAGAAGGGCGTTGTTTAGATAGCCGTTCACCCTGATTCTGTTCTTTACGATAAAGTCGTTGACGCTGTTGCTTTCCCTAATCGTGTTTGTCATAAACATTCTCCTTGCAGTCGCTTTTTATCCTAGCTTTTCGGCCGCTTCTTCCCATTGGGCGTTGAGCGCGTCCAATTCGGCGGAGGCGGCCGCGATTTGCTTTTGAACTTCCGTGGCCTTGGCGCCGTTGGAATAAACGGCGGGGTCGGACATTTTTTCTTCCAAAGCCTTTATGGCTTTTTCCTTTTCTTCTATTTGGGCGCCAAGGCTTTCGACCAAACGCTCAAGGCGCTTTTTTTCGTTGGCGGCTTTTTTTTGCTCTTCCCAGCTAATCGCGGCCGCCGATTTTTGGCCTTGCGACTGGTTCGCGCTTGCGGCGGCTTGGGCGGAGTTTTGGGCTTGCCTTGAATTTCCGCTGGACGGGTTTTGGGCTTGGGAACTTTTTCCGGCGCCGTTTTTGTTTTGCGAGCCGTCCGAGTTGGGGGCGGAAACCGTTCCGCCAGCTTCGGAAGCGACGCGCTCCAAGTAATACTCGTAGCCGCCCAAAAAGTTTCTCGCGCTTCCGGGCTTTAGTTCCAAAACCCGCGTGGCCAAATCTTGGATAAAGCCGCGGTCGTGGCTTACAAAGACAACCGTTCCGCCAAAATCCTTAAGCGCCTCCAAAAGCGCGTCCTTGGACTGCATGTCCAAGTGGTTTGTCGGTTCGTCCAAAATCAAAAAGTTTATCGGCTTTAAAAGGAGTCGCAGCAGGGCCACGCGAGATTTTTCGCCGCCGCTCAAAACGTCAAGGCTTTTAAATACGTCGTCGCCGCGGAACAAAAAGGCGCCCAGCATGTCGCGGGCTTTGGGAACCAATTCCAGCGGGCAAATGTCTTCTATGCTTTGCAAAACGGATTGGCTTCCTTTTATCGTCTCCGCGTTGTCCTGGCTAAAGTAGCCGATCTGGACGCCGGAACCCGGAATCAACTCGCCGCTAAAGTCTTTGTCCACGCCCGCGATTATGCGAAGGAGCGTTGACTTTCCGGCGCCGTTGTGGCCCACGACTACAAGGCGCTCGCCGTTTTCTATCTGCAAGTCCAAGTTGTCCAAAACTTTTGTCGCGCCGTCGTAGCTTTTTGTAAGGCCGTTTGCCCTAAAGACCAGCTGGCCTGAATGCGGCGCCGGCGGAAACTTAAAGTGGATTTTTTTAAGCGACTCTGGGATTTCTATCGGAACGATTTTGTCCAGCATCTTTTGACGGCTTTGCGCCTGCACGGCCTTAGTGGCCTTGTAGCCAAAGCGGTCGATGAATGACTGCAAGTGGGCGATTTCTTCTTGCTGCTTTTGGTATTCTGCCATCAAGGTCTTTAGCTCGGCCTCGCGGACTTTTTCGTAGTGGCTGTAGTTTCCGGGATAGCGGTTTAGCTGGCCGTTAAAAAGCTCGTAGACTTCGTTTATCGTAACGTCCAAAAAGTAGCGGTCGTGGCTTACAAGCAAAAAGCCGCCCTTAAAATTTTGCAGGAACGATTCAAGCCAATCGCGCGCCTCGATGTCCAAGTAGTTTGTCGGCTCGTCAAGCAACAGAATGTCCGGCCCTTGCATCAAGGCCTTGGCAAGCGCGATTCTCATCTGCCAGCCGCCGGAAAATTCGTCGGTCATCTTTGCAAAGTCGGCTCTAGAAAATCCAAGGCCAAGCAAAACGCTTTCGGCAAGCGCGTCGCGGCGGTACCAGCCCGACTCTTCAAGCCTTGCAAGAAGGGCGGCGTGGCGCTCCAAAAGCTCCGCGCTGTTGGACGGGTTTTCCTTTAGCGCGTCGCCAATCGAGTCGATTTCTTCCTGGATTTTGTAGCCGTAGTCAAAGGCGCGGTCGGCTTCCTGCAAGAGCGTGGAGCCTGAATGGGTAAGGCCCGATTGGGGAAGGTAGACGATTCGCGCGTCCTTTTGCGCGACGCGTTCCCCGCCGTCAGGCTCCTGAAGGCCGGCCATGATTTTTATCAGCGTTGACTTTCCGGCGCCGTTGGCTCCCGTGAGCGCGGCCTTTGTCCCTGTCTTTAAGTTTACGCTGACGTTGTCGAGTATTTTTTTGTCGCCAAAAGAAAGCGACACTTTTGAAAATTGAACAAAGGCCATGTTTTAGTTCCTTATAAAGGTTGCCGCGCGTTTTGGGCGCGCAAGCATTCCGTTCCTACCTGCTGAAGAAAATGACAATCGGGCTTTTTGACTGGCTTTGCGCGACGTTGTTCTTTATCGTAGCGTCGCTCGCGTCTTCCAGCGTAAGGCCGTTGGTGGAATTTTTGTAAAAGAAGTTTACTTCGTTGCTTGTGTTGTCAAAAACGAATGTCAACATTCCGTCAAAGCGGCTCTGCAAGTCCTTGCCCACCAAATACTTGATTGAAACTTTTCCCTTGCCCTTGGCGTTTTCTGAAATCACGTTGGGAACCAAAAGCGAATAGTTGTTCCAGTTAAAGGTTCCGTTTCCTGTAAAGGTCAGCGTTCCGTAGTTTGCGGAACGGAAGGAGTCAACCTTGTAAAGTTTTTGCATTTCCTCGGCGCGGCGCTCGCCTTCCGCCTTGATAAGCTCGTCGATGTCGTAGTCCGACGAAATCGTGACAAAGGTGTAGGCTTCGGGCTTGTTGTCGTTTCCCGTGTAGTTTACGACGATTTGGTTCGCGTCGCGGATGATCATTTGGAAGGGCGTTCCGTTAAAGTCGTAAACCTTGTCGCGGACTTTCGTTATGCCAGAATAGTTGGCCGTTCTGTAGCGGCCGTTTATGTTGATTGAAACTTTTCCGCTTTCAACGCCGGTGTCAAAGCCGTAAGAGCTTTTCATCGATTCCAAGTCGATCGTGTTTTCTTCCAGCATGCGCTGGTAGCTTTCGGGCCGCCACTTGGCTTGCAGGACTTGGTTCAAAATCGCGTCCTCGTCTTCCGCCGGAGCCTCTTCGATTTGGCCGCCGACAATCTTTCCGCCCTCGCCCGTTTCAAAAATCAAAAGGTTGTGCGAAAAGCACCAGCCCTGGGTTCCGCCCGTGGTCAAGACGCAAAGCCAGTCGCCCTCAAGCTTTTCGCCCGAGTGCATGATTACGTCCTGGCCCTTTCCCTTGTAAAGGATTTTTACCACCTCGTCCTTGTGCAGGCGGTACTTTTGCTTTGAAGTGTTGACCGGGTCGGCGCGGACGGGAAGTCCGTCGATTTTAATCTTTGCGTACTTGTGCTGGTACTCAGCGTATTTTTGCGCGGCCTTGAGCGCCTTCTTTTTTGACACGGGCTGGGTCAGCTGCCATAGCGGAACTTCCAAATTTTCCTTGGAGCCCGGAAGCCCGATTACGTAAACATGGCTGATGTTGGACTTAAAGTAAACCTTTACGATTTGTCCGTCCTGCAAGTTGTTTTGCGGAATGTCCCAAAGCAAAACGGAGTGTCCGATGGAACGGTGGCATGAGGCCAAAATTGTCGTCAACGCAAGCGCGCAAGCCGCGAAAGCGATCGCCGGGCGCGAAAATAGTCTTCTTTTCATAGATCATTTATTATACCACGCTTCGCGTGGTTTTGCTAGTGGTAATATAATGCTGTCCGCTTGCGCGGGTAGGCGGCGGCAATTGCTCCCTTCGTTGTTCGAGGCATAGTTTTTTTATGCTTGTTCGAGCTTACCTTTCGCTTTTTCCAGCCCCCTCAAATACTCCGTAACCCTTCCCGCCAAAAACAGCGGCAAGCTTATCAGCGTGTAGGGCGTTCGGCCAAGCGGCGTGACGGCTTGTTCCGCCGAAATGCCGCCGGACCAAAGACGGACGGCAAGATCTGTTTTTGTCATGTCGATGTAGGAATGAAGCGAGCGCAAGGAGCCGCTTTTTCCGGACTTGACTTCCACTGGAATCGTTTTTGAATTTTCAACAAGGATAAAGTCAAGTTCGGCGTTGGAGCGCGGCTCCTCTCTTACCCAAAAAAGCGGCGGCTTCATTTCAAAAGCGCTGGCGGCAAGCAGTTCCTGGCCTACGATTTGTTCCGCCATCATTCCATCGTACATCGCGTCGAGCGGCGTGTCTGTAAGATAGGTTCCTTGGATTCCTGCAGAAAAGTTTACAAGGCCGGCATCCAAAAATTGCAGCTTGGGCTTTCGTTTTGTGTCGGTTTGGAACGGAAGCCGCAAGTCCGTTGTGGGGTATCGAAGATAGATTAGCATCGCCCGTTGCAAGTCGCGCAAGGCCGCCGCCGCGTCGCGCGAACGGTAGCTTGTATTGCCAAAGCGCTCAAATGTAATTCTCTTTCCGATTTCTTTTGGAGCCGCTTCGATAAATAGCCGCAATATCTCTTCTTCGCTTTTGTTGGAGGCGTATTTTCCAACATCGTCGATGTAAGAAGTGAAAAGGTTTCGGTAAACGGCGGAAACTTTTGTTATGTCCTTTGATTCAATGAAGGTCTTGACTGCCTCTGGCATTCCGCCGACTAAGGTATAAGTCTTGAACAATTTTGCCAAGGATGGAATCGCCCATTCTTGGACTGGAATTTCGTCGTAAATGGCCAGCGCTTGTTTTTCGCTGGCCGCCTCCAAAAATTCGCGGAAGGTCATTGGAAAAAGATAGATGTATTCCACGCGGCCGACAGGAAAGCTTATCTTGCTTTTTTTCATCATGACTTCCAAAAGCGAGCCCGCGCTTATCACGTAGAGGTCGGGCATTTCCTCGTAAAAATATCTGAGAAGCGCCACCGCTTGCGGAGAGTTTTGTATTTCGTCCAAAAAGAGAAGTGTTTTGCCTTTGGGCTCCACTTTCTTTTCAAGGCAAATTTTTTGAAAGGCCAGCTTTGGATCCATGTCGTCCGTAAAAAAAACGCGGTCGCCGCTTTTTTCTAGGTTGAGGGATATAAATGTGTCGAAAGTCTTTCCGAATTCCTTGATGACTGTGGTTTTTCCAACCTGTCTTGCTCCCCGCATGACAAGCGGCTTGTGGCCGTCCTTGTTTTTCCATTCGTCAAGGGAATTGAATATGTTCCGCCTAAAAGCCATCGATTCCTCCATAAAGGCCGTTTGTCACAAAATCAGGGCAATTTTAGCACAATTTTGTAACAAAATCGGGGCAATTTTAGCGCATTTTTGTCACAAAATCAAGGCAATTTTGACGGAATTTTGTCACAAAATCAGGGCAATTTTTTATCTCGCATTTTTGCTCAACCGGTTGCGTAAATTCTCTTGCTTTTTGCGCGGAACTGTCGTATAATTATAGCGCGCGGCCCCATTTTGGGCTTGCAACCGTAAGGAGGCATAAATGAACGTTTTGGTTATCGGCGGAGCGGGCTACATCGGAAGCCATGTCGTTAAGGAATTGAACAAGCAGGGACACAAGGTGACGGTTTTTGACAACCTTTCTAGCGGCCTGCGCCAAAATCTCTTTAAGCAAAACGGCTTCATTCACGGAGACATTCTTATAAAGGAACAGTTGGACAAGGCTTTTTCGCAGGGCTTTGACGCCTTTATCCACTTGGCGGCCTTTAAGGCGGCGGGCGAATCGATGGTAAGCCCCGAAAAATATTCGGTCAACAACATAACCGGCACTTTGAACATCCTTAACAGCGCGGTGGAACATGGCTGCAAGCGGATGGTCTTCTCATCAAGCGCGGCGGTTTTTGGCGAGCCCCAGTATTTGCCGATTGACGAGGCCCACCCAAAGAATCCCGAAAACTATTACGGCTTTACAAAACTCAAGATAGAAGAATTCATGGCCTGGTACGAAAAGCTTCGCGGCTTGCGATTCGCCGCGCTGCGCTACTTTAACGCCGCCGGTTACGACGTTGACGGAGAGATTTACGGCCTGGAGCAAAACCCCGCCAACCTTCTTCCCATCATTATGGAAGTGGCCTGCGGAATGCGGCCAAAGATGAAGATTTTTGGAAACGACTACGACACCCGCGACGGAACTTGCGTCCGCGACTACATTCACGTAAGCGACTTGGCCGCGGCCCACGTCAAGGCCTTGGAATGGATTGCCAAAAACGACAAGAGCCTTACGGTCAACCTTGGAAGCGAAAAGGGCACCACCGTAACCGAAATGGTCGAGGCCGCCCGCCGCATCACCGGTAAGCCCATCCCGGCCGACTATGCCGAGCGCCGCCCCGGCGACCCTGCAAGCCTTGTGGCCAGCGCCAAGTACGCCGCCGAAGTCCTTGGCTGGAAGGCCCAGCATTCCGACGTGGACACCCTGCTGGAAACGACCTACAAGGCCTACCAAAAGTGGCTGGGTAAAAAATAAAAAAAACTTCCGGTCGCGGCTGCGTCTCACGGCACCGCTAGATATCGTCGCTACACACGCATTGCGCCTTGAAACTATTTTACTTTGCCGCTTTCGCGGCAGGCGCAAAGCGAGTGTTGCCGTCAGCCGCCCCGCTCCCTCTCGTTTTTTTCACTCTTTTCTCAACACAAACAAATACTCCCTTACGTGGATGTCGCGCCCCGAAAGGTTGCGGCTTCCGCGGAAGGCGTTGTAGGGAATTTCGACGGTTTTAAGGCTGCCGTAGCGCTTTAGCATGGCCTGCATTTCTTGCAAGCCGATGAAGCCTTCCGAATTGTAGGAAATGATCACAAATTTTGCGTCCAGGCCCGAGACGATTTTCTCTAATGAGGCCGGCGCGAGTTTCGCCTTGTTGAACTGCGAATGGTTCCAGTTTTGGACGATTCCGCTCACCGGGCTAAGCTCGGCGTCGATTTTGTTCTTTACTATCAGGTTGAGCATAAAATAGTTGGAGCCGTAGGGGTGCTGGTTGTAGGGCGGGTCCAGGTAGGCCAAGTCCAAGCCCTTTAATTTTGCGGCCAAAGCCTCCGCGTCTTCCTGAAAAAGCTCGCTCTCGCAGTCAAAAGCGCTGAAAATCGGCTCCAATAGTTCCACCTTGCCCAAAATTCGCTTTAAGGCGTCTTTTCCCGCTCCGCCAAAGCAGCCAAGGCCCGTGTTTTTGTCCTTGTAAAAGCCCTTAAAGACCCCGCTTGTGTTCACGTGGACCGAGGCTTCGGTCAAAAGGGGGGCCAAAAAGAACTTTTTTAGGCCGCTGGGGCATTCGCTGTCTATTAAGGAACGGTAGGTGTCCAGCAAAAGCGCGTTTTGCCGCGTGTAAAAGACCCTTTCTCCGGCCTTGATGTCGGAGTCGTCTTGCGGGGCGTAGTTTTGCGCGATGATTCCGGGCGTTTTTTTGCTTTTCGCGATTTGTAGTATGGAGGAACGGCAATCGGCGTATTCTTTTCGGGGAAAGTCCTTTACATTTGTAAGGTAGCAGTCGTTCAGGAGGAGGGAATAGGCTTCCAAATCGTTTGCGACTATCCTTTTGGCGGAACGCTTTAAAAGCCTGGCCACGATTCCCGAACCCGAAAAAAGGTCGGCGCAAACAAGCTTTTTCTTTCCCACAGCCTTTTGAACGGCCTCGACTTGCGCCTGAATGTCGGCCAAAAGCGCGCGCTTGTTTCCTATATATGTGATGATTTGCTTTGTAAGAAATTCCGGGTTTTCCTGCGCCTTTTTGTCCGCCATCGTTCCCGCCTAGACGCTCAGAATGTATTCGCGCAAAAAATGGTTTCCGACCATAGCCTCGGCCATGAATTCGGTGAACGTCTTAAAGCGCAGGGGCTTTTCAAACTCGCGGCCCAGCTGGATAACGTCCGCGCCGTCTTCCTTTTCGTAGGTGATGAGGTATTTTTGCTTTTGGTGAACGAACTCAACCTCGCGCTTGGTTTCCACCATCTCGCGCAGCTTTTCCAGCGTCATGCCGCCATTCTACCCCTTTTGCCCGCGCTTTTCAAGCGTTATGCTTGAACCAACCGGGGCGAACGCATTTTATGGAAAAACAAAAAAACGCTCTCGCGGGAATCCAAGCGGCTGCGAGCGATTGCAAGCCCGCGAAAGCGGGCAGTTGAATAAAATACCTATGGCAAAACGGAGCGCAGCGACGTAGCGGACTTTTAGGGCTGAATGATTAGCTTAACGTGTCCTAAGTTCGCCCCGCTTGTCTCCCCGCTACGCGTTTTTTTATCGTTTCCCAACGTGTTCGCCCCGGTTAATTGCAAACCTAACAGTATAAAGCGGGCAAAAAGGCGCGAAGGAGTCGGGCGGCCGGCGGAAACACTCGCTTTGCCCCTGCCGCGTTAGCGGCAGACGTTAATAGTTACATGGGGCAAAGCGCGTGTAGCGACGATATCTAGCGATTCCGACGGACGCAGCGGCGACTGGAAGCCGTTTTGTCCGCGTTTTACAAGTATTGACAATGGAAGAAAATAGCGCTAGAATTGTTTAGCGATAATTATAAAAGTCGGAGTTATTGTAATAAAGTTATGAAAAAAGAAAAGTCTGAAAGCGAAAAATCGATTCGCGTAAAGCATCCCATCGGCATCACGCTTGCGCTCATTATTGGACTTATTGTTGTCATCTCGCTTGGCACAGTAACATTCCTTAACAGTTACTTCCAAAGCAAGGACGCGCGCCTTACCGCGGAGGAAAACAACCTTACGATCAACTCTCGTTCGGCGTCTTCGATAGAGGAGCGCCTTAACACGATAAGGTCAAACGTTTTCCAGCTTTTGGACTTGCTCAGCGTCGTTTCGGGCGGAAGGAACTCAGCCCTTTCGCGCCAGGCGCAGTCCTTCTTCTTTGAGCGCAACCCCGACATCGCCTCCATCTACGTTTTGTCAGCCGACAGCGTGGAGGGCAACAACTCCAGCGACATAAGAATGGTCAACAGCCGCTTTTTCATTTCAAACGAAATTGACGAAAGCGTTCAGGAGCAATTTTTTAGGGACAACCAAGAGGCCGTCCGCCGCTCTTGCGGAGGCGAGACGATCGCCGCCAACGCCAGCCCCTTGTTTGGCCGCAGCGCCTTGTGCCTAATGATTCCTTACCAGGAGAACGGCCGAGACCAAGCTTGCTGCGTCACATTCAGCGCCGAAAGCTTGGCCGAGATTTTGGGAACCGGCTCGCTCAACACCAGCTTTATGATAAACGACTCCGACGAGCTTTTGGTTCACCCGGACTCGGAAAGAATCATCCGCGGCGAAAGCATGAAGAACTATCCGCTGGTAAAGGAAATGCGCGTCAACAACCAGAACAACGACAGCGCCCGCCAGATTCCATTTGACGACATTGACGCGGCGACTTCAAAGAAAATTCCTTACTACGGAGCCTACCAAAAGCTGCCGCTCGCCGACATCGTCGTAATGACAATCGTTCCGCTTGACAACGTTCTTGAGGGAGCCAGGACGACGACAAAGAACAACGTTTACCTTACGCTCGCGATATTGTGCATTTCGATCATCTTGATTTTGTTCTTCGCGCGCTTTGTCATTTCTCGACCCTTGCGCCGCTTGTCTTTGGCCGCGCACGAGATTCAAGAAGGAAACTTCAACACTCCGATAATTTCGCGCCTTAACTTTGAGCGCGGAGACGAAATCGGCGTGTTGAACCGAGGAACCCGCGACGAGCAAGAGTTCCTTAACACGTTCGCCAAGTTCACCAACCAAGGCGTCGCAAAGGCGATCGCCACCAAGAGCATCGACTTTGAGCCGCACCTTAAGGACTGCACGATCTTCTTTAGCGACATCCGCGGCTTCACTAAAATCTCCGACGGCTTTAAGGAGCGCTTCAAGGAAGAGTCCGCCGCCGAAATCATCACCTTCCTTAACGACTACATGGGCCGCATGGTCAACTGCGTAACCTTGAGCCACGGAAACATCGACAAGTTCGAAGGCGACGCCATCATGGGCGTTTGGGGAATCTTGCGCGAGGACGACCTTAGCTTTGAAAAGCTTCCCGACGCCAACCCCGACAAAAAGCGCCTTACAATCGAGCACTCGCGCCACGTAAAGGAAGACGCGATCAACTGCATCCGCGGCATCATCGCCATGAGATACGCCTTGATGGAATACAACAAGGCCGCCGAAATCTTCACTAAAGAGCACGCCAACGAGCCGCGCGCCCGCTACAAGCCGCACATTCAAATCGGATGCGGCATCAACACCGGCCGCGTCACCGCCGGCGTTATGGGCGGCGGCGAAAAGATGGAATACACGGCCATCGGCGACGCGGTAAACTTTGCCAGCCGAACCGAAGCGACCAACAAGCCTTGCGGCACCGACATCTTGATTACCGAAGACACTTACAATCTAATTAAGATGGATTACATCCGCTGCGAGGAAAACCACTTTAGGCTGCCCGACGATTTGGTCAACGACGAAATCGTCGTCGAGCGCATTCCCGTTACGATTGAGGTTAAGGGAAAGGGCGAGCAGCACTTTTACGGCGTTGTCAACATGCCGCGCTTTGACATTGAAAAATTCTTCCAAGGTTCGGATCCCAACTTTAAGGTTGACCCGGACTGCGCCCGCGCGGTCGGCCCCCGCGGACCAAAGAATATGAAGGAAGTCCGAGAGCTCTTGGGCATTCCGACTCCAGATTTTGAAAAGGTGAACTTGAATGAAGAAGAAAACAAAACTGTCGTCAAGCCAAGCTGACGCAGTCGCCTTTGAGCGCTTTCACCTTTCCAAGAATTCTCTTTTTGTTCCGTTCATCGTCACCGTGCTTTTTTGCCTGTTCGGAGCGGCGGCCAACATTTGGCTTTTCTGCCGTTCCTACTTTATGGCGATGAGCCGCTTGGACCAAACGCCGATCGCGACGATTACGTTCAAGTACAAGGCCGCGCAAAGAAAATTCATTGACCGCAACTTGTGGACCCGCCTTGTCCAAAACTCTCCGGTTTACAACGGAGACACCTTGCACACCGGCGAGCTTAGCGAAGCGACCGTTCACTTTACGGACGGAAACGAGCTTGAGCTTAGCCAAAACACAATGGCGCAGGTTTTCTTGCACGAGGACCAGTCGTTTGGCGCCGAGTTGACCGAAGGTTCGGCGGTGATTGACTCTAGCGGAGCCGAAAACGGAATGAGCTTTAGCGTCGGCGGAACCAGCGTTGAGATCCAGCAGGGAGCGTCGGTCGCGGCCGAGATTGCCGGCGACGCCGCGCAGGGCGGAGGCGTGGCCTTGCGCTTGCTTAACGGAAGCGCGAGCGTTGAAGGCGCCGCCCTTTCGCAGGAGGACGCGGTTATCCTTGGAAAAAACGGCAGCGTAAAGGCCTTGCCGCTTAGCGTAAAAAGCCCGCGTCCAGACCAAAAATTCTTGTTCCACGAAGGCAAGGCCACGCCGGTTAAATTCAGCTGGAAATCCGTTCGCCTGGAAGAAGACGAAGACTTGTTGCTTGAAATCTGCGACAAAAAGGATTTTGCCGAGCCCGCCCGCCGCATTTACGCCAACGGCCTCAACGACCTTACTGTTGACTTGGAAGGCGGCGCCTGGTACTGGAGATTGCAGTCGGTCAACAAGGGAACGACAGAGGTAAGGAACCGCGAGCGCGCCGCGTCCGGCCGCTTGCAGGCGCTTTACTCGCCGGCGCCCGATTTGATTACTCCGGTAAACGATTACGCCTACTCTTACAGAACGAGAAACCCTTCCGTCCGCTTGATTTGGTCGGACAGCCAATACGCCACTTCTTACTTGCTTGAAATTTCCAAGCGCAAGGACATGAAGCAGCCTGTGGTAAGCCAAAGAAGCGCGACGACTTCAAGCATCATTTCAACTTTGTCGGCTGGAACTTATTACTGGCGCGTAACGCCTTTCTTTACGGTAAACAAAGTCGGCCTTGCCGCTCCCAGCCAAGCGCGCGAGTTTACGATTGAGCGCCGCGGCGAGCTTAACGCTCCACAGCTTTTGTCGCCTGCGGCCAACGGCAGCGTGGACATTTCCACCGAAGTCGGCCCCGCGCATTTTTCTTGGAAGAACGAAAACGAGGCCGCCTCTTACCGCGTCAAGATTTTTAGGGAAGGCCGCGCCTCAAATCCCTTGATAAACCAAGTGACCAGCAAAAACTTCTTGGAAGTGCTTCCGGCCAACGTAAGCTTGGGCGAAGGAAAATGGTACTGGTCCGTCGCGCAAATCGACGACGAAGGAAACGAGTCAAAGGCCAGCGAAGAGCGAATGTTCTACGCGCAAAGGGGAAAGCTTTTTGTCCGAACAATCGAGCCGCAGGAAGGCTACCGCGTGGCCAACACCTTTGCCGCCGACATGAAGTTCACTTGGAAGCAAAACCTTCCGGGCGACTTTGTCAACACATTGCAAGTTTCAACAAGCCCCAACTTTACGACGCTTGTTTACCAGGCGCGCGTTGTGGGCAACTCCGCGTCTTCGATCGCCTTTGCGGAATCGCGCTACTATTGGAGAATACATTCCAAGAACGACGCCGGAATGATTTTGGACACGCAGCCCAAATCCTTTGAGGTTTTGCCGCAGCTTGACGCGCCGACAGTCTTGGCGCCGCTTGGCCGAGCGGTTGTCCATCCCGACAGTCCCTACGCCTTTAAGTGGCAGGACGTTGACGGAGCGGACTTTTACAAGCTGGCGATTTACAGGCAGTCCGACGGCGAGCTTGTTTACGAAGACAACTTGTACCAGCTTGGCGTTGAAATCCCGATGTACGACGCGCCGGGCTTTACCGACCGCTCCGTTTACCGCTACGAATTGCAGGCCCGCGCCAACGCCGTTGAAGGCAAGGGCAGCCGCCGCAACGGACGCTTGGCCGAAGGAAACTTCTTGCTTGTAAAGATTAGGCCGGTAGACGTAGTCTCGCCGGCGCGCGACTCTGTGATAGAAGGCGTTGACGCGGTTATGAAGCCGCTCTCCGTCCGCTGGTCTTCCGTTGAAGAGCCGGCCAAGAGCCAGCTGGTCATCAGCAAGGTTGACGGAAAAGACAGGACGCCGCTTTTGACATACCCCGCCGGAGTTTCCTTTGAGCAGGGCCGTCCAAAGATTCCGTACAGCATGAGCATAGAGCTGCCCGACACGTTTGACGCGGGCAACTACGAGCTTGTGGTTTACGCCCAGACGAGCGACGGCTACGACATTTCCAACACCGACGTAAAGAACATCGGACGCTTTAGAATCACGCCGGTCGCTCCGCTTAACTCAATCGGCTCGCTTAGCGTAACGCCAAGAACGATGAACGCTGAATACTTGATGGTGGAGACCAACCCGCGCAACTTTACGTTCGCTTGGTCGCCGGTAAAGGACGCCACGCATTACTTGGTCCAGGTGAACGACAAGCGCGGAAAGCCGATTCTTCCCAGAATCGAAGTGAGCGCCAAGGAAACTTCTTACAAGTTTGACTTCCTTGCGGTTGAGGACGAAAAGATAAAAGAAAAATTGATGAACGGAACTTTCCAGGCCGCGGTTCAAGCCGTGCGAAAGATTGACACCAACAAGGATGGAAAGGTAGACAAGATATTGCAGCGTAGCCCCGTCAAGACGCAAAACTTTAGCGTTGACGTAGGCGATCCCAAAAAGGCGCGCGGAAAGAAAGGAGCCAAGAACCCCTATGGACTTTAAGCGCTTTTTGCTTGGGATAATGATTCTTCTCTTGCTTGGAACTTCCGCTTTTGCCAAAAAGCAAAAAAAGAAGGCCGTCAAGTCCAGCGCCGCCGCGGCCGCCGAACAGGCTGACTCCGGCGAAAATTCCGCCGAAGGAGAGGAGGCGAGCGCCAACGCCGAGGACAGCTGGCAGCTTTTGGAATGGGAGGACGAAACGCAGCGCCTTACGCTAAAGTACGACGTAATCATCGAGCAGCGCGACAGACGCGGAAACTTTAACGAAATTCTCCGCATGACGACAAAGGACAACACTCCGCAAATAAAGATCGAGCCGGCCTTGCAGCCAGGCAACTACCGCTACAGCGTGATAAGCTACAACTTGTTCGGCGTGGCCAAGGCCCAGTCTGAATGGGAAGACTTTGCGATTTACAAGGCCTACAAGCCGCGCGTGAACGGAGTCAGCGTTGACGTAAACCTTAGCTCAAACATTTACTTGGACTACGACAACAACGGAATCATCAGCTTTGACGGCCGAAACCTTTTTATGCCGTCGGAAGGAATCGACGACCTTTCTTTTACCGATTACATTCTAAAAACCGACAAGGGCCGCGAGGTAAAGCCGCTTGAAATCCTGGAGCACGGCGACAACGACAGAAAGATTAAATTCCAGTTTAGCATGGACGACCTTGACGTAGGAAAGTACCAGCTTATCGCCACCGACGCGTCCGGCCTTACCAACGATCCCGACAACGGAAACATTTTGACCGTCCGATTCAAAAAGTGGATGGACCTTAACCTTTCGGCGGGCTACGTTTGCCCGATCGTTTTGTTTGACGACACAATCGAGCAGTATTTTGGAAAGAAAGTCTTTCCGCTTAGCGCCACCGCCCGCGTGACCTTCTTTCCGTTCAAAAGAAAGTGGGGCAACTTGGGATTCGGCGTAAGCGCGGCCTATTCTTGGATGAACGCCAAGATGGACGGCTACAACCTTAAGAGCAACCTTGGCTTTGGCCACGTGTACTTGGCTTACTCGCATCCCTTCTTTAACAAGCGCCTTAGCTTGGAGGCCCATGTTGGAGCGGGAATCACGGCGATGTTGGGCTACCAGTTTGAGTTTGACCACAACATCAAGAGCGACCCGCAGTCCAGCCTTAACCCGTCGTTTATGGCGGGAGCGGCCGCGCAGTTCTTTGTTTACAAGCGGCTTTATGTTGAAGCCAACGTTGATTTTGTGGTATTCTTTATTCCTGGCGACATGACTTTTGGAGCCGTGCTGCCAAGCGCCGGCGTGGGCTGGCAGTTCTAAGGAGAGTGGAATGAAGCTGCTAAAAAAACTTGCCGCGGCCTTTGCCGGCGCGACAGCGCTTGCTTTCTCGTCTTGCAGCAACTTGGGCCTTGACAACAATTCATTTCAAAACAAGGTGAGCAGTTACTTTGTCGAGATGACAAGCTCGGCAGCTGTGGCCTTGTATGAAATCGCTCCAAACGACACGGTAAAGAACAAGGCGGGCGTTGACTGCGTTCCCGCAAGCGGAGAGCACGTTGTAAGCTTTTATTTGCGAAACCCGCAAAAGTACCGCTTTGGCGAAGGCAACATGACGCTGACGGTCGGAGACTTTACCGAAACTTGGGGAGCGACCATCGCTCAAGACCCCGACGACAGCGCAAAAATAAACATAACATACGACCAAAGTTTTTTGCTTGCATATCCTTTGGGAACGAACATCTCTCCAAAAGTGGAGCTCTTTCACCCGGTGTCGCATAAGTCATTTGGCGTCTTTGACAAGATGAAGATTTCAAGCGACTCGCCGCCGCCCAGCGTCCAGTTGGCCTGCTTTCAGCGCGACGGAGCGACGGAAGACGACCATTACGTGGTTTGCTTTTACCTTCCCGACGTGACTAAATTCGCAAACAGCTATAGCAGCGAGGGAAAGACTGACGTCCACACATTCTACATAAACGGAACAAAAAAATACCTTAACGTCGCTGACAAAAAAATATACAACTCGGCCACCGTTGACGACGAAGGCAACTGGACCTTTACGGACGAGGACACAAGCATAAGCGGAACAAAGCCCGCCAACTTGCAAGCGCTTAGCGACGACCCCAACGCCTTTGCCTTTACAGGAACCGAGGCCGACTACCAAGGCTCTTACGTGGCCAAATACATGACATTGCCGGAGACAATCGGCTACTACGGCGACAACGAAGTCACCTACAGCCTTGCGCTGGAAGACGACGCGGGCTTGTCGGCCGGAATGGCGACTTCAAACAAGGCCACCCGCCTAAGCGCTCCGATTTTGCAAGACACGGACGGAAACGCGATCGCCTCAAGCGCGGTTGTAACCGCCGACGAGGAGACAGGCTTTTACACGCTGCGCATAGTCCACAACGGAATGGACGAGGGCGACGGAACAAATCCGCCAAAGCCCTGCGGCCAAGTCAACATAAACTACACGATTACAAAAACAGCCGGCAGCGTTCCCTTTGGCGACGAGCATGGCGTGTTGCGCGGAAGCAGCGCCGGAAGCGCCACGATAAAATTGCCCGGTCGCTGCACATTTGACATACAAGCCACAGCAAGCAAAAACTACTATATTACAAGCCTTAAGACGGAAGCGACGACCGTAAGGGTAACCCAGCTCGCCGTCTTCTACGTAAGGCAAACAGGAGACGACACCAACGGCACCGGAGCCAAGGCCACGCCGTTCAGGACAGTCCAAAAGGCCTTGGATACATTTAAAGACAACGCGAGTAGCGCGACCCCAACGCCTGACGGCAAGTATCCCCTTGGAGACGGCTGCAAGGTTTACGTGTTGAGCGACATCACCGTGCCCGACAGCTACCACTGGACGATGGAGGGTGGCCATCCTTCTTTTGTCGTCATTAACTTTGACGCGCCTGTGACTATCCAAGGCTACGGCGGAACATGGACGCTTGACGCTTCTGGAAACGGAACTGGTCCGCGCTCTTGTATCGCGATTACAAACGGAAAGTTGATTTTGAAAAACATCAACGTAACCGGAGCCATTGAAGAACATCGTAATGGCACCGATTATGCAGGAATCTATGTTGCCGGCGGCGGCAGCGATAACCCACGCCTTGACTACCAAAACGGCCGCGTTTACGGCAATAAGTTAGCGTCTGCAGTGTTGGTTACGACCGCAGGCACTGAGGCCAAGCTTACAAATGTAAAGATTGAAAATAACGGCGTCAACGCCGATGACTGCGCTCAATATGGCGCGGCGCTTCACGTTGGCGGAAACAGCTCTACAAAAGCTATTTTGACCAACTGCGACATTTTAAACAACGGCTCTCTTGACACGCCGTCAACGGGCGGCGCGGGCCAGGGCGGCGCCGTTTATGTAAACGAAGGACGGCTTGAAATGACCGGCGGTTCAATTAAGGGAACGAAAATGCCGGCTTCTGACGCTGGAACTACACAAGGCGGCGCCGTTTATGTTTATGACGGTTATGCCGATTTGACTAATGTCGAAATTTCTGGAACTAGAGGCGCAAAACACGGCGGTGCCATTTATTGCGACTCCACCAGCACTTTGAACCTTAAGTCTTGTACAATCAAAGACAACAAAGCGGGCAAATACGGCGCGATTTACACTAAAGGCATGTTGACCCTTGACTCTTGTACAATCACAGGAAACCACGCTGACAGCGAATGCGCGGGCGTTTACACTGATAGTGATCCGTCAGTCGGATTGCAGATAAACGGCAAGAACACAATTTACGACAACTACATAACAGGAACCACAACACAAAGCAACCTGTATATGCCGTACGAAAAGCGCATTGACATAAATTCTTCTGGCGACAATAGCTTTTATAATAGCCTTATCGGCGTTTATGTTGATTTGACAGACCATGAGCCCACTGTAGGCGATCCTAGGCAGTTCACAAGAAACTACGGCTATGTCGAAGGCCAGAATTTTCCGCCAAAGCCCGGCATTGTCTTTAGGTCCGAAAACGGCTACGGCATCGCCGCGACAAACGATGGCAACGCCGCCTTTGCGGTATCCAGCGCCTCTAGCTACAGCGCGACTGACTACACCTTTACGCCAACGCTTATGGCGGACTGCGCGCCGAGCGTTTATCCGGGCGCGACAAAGACATTTGTAATCAATGACCTTATCGGAAATCGCAAAGAGCCTGACGGAACGTCTAGTGACCTTTACTTTGGTTTTGGCACTCTATTGCTGTATACATTGGATGGAAGCACCACTGTTCCCGACCCGACAGGAAAGACCATAAAGATTACGGCGGCCCTGTACTCCGGCGGAACTAAGGTAAGAGACGCAACGGTGGACTCTAGCGACGCGCGCAGGATTACCCTTGTGGCCAAGACTGCCGGCAACGCAAAGGATTTGCCGCCCAACAACTACACGCTAAAAATTATCGTGGAATTCCTTGGCGCGACGCACGAGGCCAACATTCCGATTGCAATCGACTACAGCGCCGAAACCGTGGCCGATTACATCAGCAAAGGCTTGACGACAAGCGGCAACTACTCAGTAAAGGTAACTGGAACGGTAGGCCCGGGCATGGACGAAGATCCGAATGCCTCTACTGGCGACGAAGGATTGGCAAAAGTTGCCAAGGCAATATATTGGAAACAAGGCAGCGGAGTGACAATTGACCTTGACGCTACAGGCACAAGCTGCGTTTATGACACCACAGCGGAAAATCCGTTGCATAATTACAACCACCCGTACTTTAAGAATTGTACGGCCTTGCATTCATTCAAGATGCCTGACTGGATGCTGGGCGTATTGGATAGCTTGTTTAGCAACTGCAGCGGCTTGGCCAGCGTTGAGATTCCGGACAGCGTGGTAAGCGTTGGCGCGTTTGCCTTTGGCGAGTGTACTAACCTTGACTCAATCACATTTGCCGGAACCTCAACGGAATGGAAGAAGGTTGAGTTTGGAACAAACTGGCGCTATAACGTAAAAACAAACAAAGTTCACTGCGCGGGCAACAACACCGACGTTCCCTTTGGCTTCTTTGAAGTTTCATACATCAGGGGCGGAGCGCCAGGCGCGGATTCTGAATATTGCACATCCGCGATTAGTGGAAGCGGAACGGAGGCTGACCCCTTTATTGTCGAAGGCGGCATTGGAACGATTTACATTGACGTTGACACCGACGACGGCATGTTTGTAGACGGCACTCCTGCGACTGGAGTGACAGCCACTGTGACCGAATACGGCACGCATAGACTTGAGTTTGACCGCAGCGCCATGGGCGAACTGCCCGACAGCGGCTATTGGTCCAAAACCATACAACACTCCGGCAGCCATAATGTGTACTTTAAGATTATGCCGAAAACAGGACCTGCAGTGCCAGAAGGCTTTGTAGGCTTTTACATGGAAAGCGGCGGAACGTCATTCCAAATGGGTCAGCAAGACATTACTGACGCTGCGCCGCATAGCGTTACCCTTACAAGAGACTTTTGGATGTGCGACCACGAGGTTACGCAAGCGGAATACAGCGCCGTTATGGGAACAAACCCCAGCGATTTTAACGGCTCAAGCGGAAAAGCGGCTGCCGATGGCGAAACGCAAACAGAACGCCCTGTTGAAAAAGTCAGTTGGTTTGACGCGATTTATTACTGCAACAAGAAAAGCATCGACGACGGCTTGGAGCCTTGCTACAAGGTGAACGACAAGGAAAACCCAAGCGAGTGGAGCTACACTCTGCACAATGGCGCTAGCATATCAGGAACAATAACTTGCGATTTTAACGCCAACGGCTACCGCCTGCCGACAGAGGCGGAATGGGAATTTGCCGCCCGCGGCATAGGCTTTAGTGGCGCTAAAACAGACACTGAAAACAACGTGTGGGCGGGCACTGATGACAGCAGCCAGCTTGGAAGTTACGCATGGTATGGAGGTTCGTCTGGAGTTTCCAGCGGCAAAACACATCAAGTATGCAAAAAGACTTGGAATGCCGCTCATCTTTACGACATGAGCGGAAACGTTGGGGAATGGTGCTGGGATAGGTACAAAGATGATTACTACACGACCGGTGACGACCGCAGCCTTAACCCAGCTGGCGCTTCGACCGGCGTTATGCGCATCTTCCGTGGCGGCAACTATGCCAGTGTCGCTGACAATTTTTCGGTTGCTAAACGGTACGGCTATGGACCGGAACTCCGCTACAACTTGTTGGGCTTCCGCGTGGTTCGCACGGCGCCAAATCCGTAACTTTTGGCTTGACTTTTGAGGGGAAGGGCCTTATATTTAAGGTGAAGGAGGTAGAAGAATGATTGTAGTTTCTTATGCTGATTTTTTTTCAAATCCAGCTTTTTATAAAGAAAAAGCGGAAAAGTCAGCTATAAAAATTCTTCCTCAAAAAAAAGAAAAGAAAATTTCACGCGCAATTCAGAAAAAACTTGATGCCCTTAACGCTGCAATCGGAATCCTGCCTTCTGACATCGACGAAAAAATGGCTAGAAATGCGAGGCTTGCCCGTCAATGAGATTGTTGCTTGACACGAATGTAGCCATTGACATTCTTACAAACAGACAGCCTTTTTGCGACGATTCCATCTCTTGTTACAAGAAATGCAAAGGATTTTGGCCTGTCTCCAGTCAAAGCGATTGAACCCTGCGATTTTTGAACGGCATAAATTGATTCCTTTGTCCAAATAATAATTATGCCTCAAAACCCCAGCCAACCAATGAATATATTTCTCACAATTATTATTATCATGTGCCAACAAATCCTGTCGGCCAGGTGAACAGCAAGTATTCCTGGAGCAGTACTTCATGGGGCGACTCATACTTTAAAAAAGTTACTGATGATACCCCTGATTTTACCAGTACACTTTGCGCTCTTGATGATTGGGCATACGACAACAGTGACGATTCCGTAACATACGCTAGATGGACAGGTACTTTGTGGGATGTAAGGCTTGACCTCGGCGATTTGGAAAACAAGTAATCCAACGCTGTGGCTTTATGCGCGGCGTTTTTGCTTGACATGCGCGAAGTTTGGCGCTATAGTTTAAAAAGAAAGGCGGCATCCGCGACACGCGTCTTGCCCCCAGGTGAGATTGTCCTTTTGGACAACATGCGCCACTCTGTGTGCGAGACAGGGTGGCGCTATTTTTTACTCTTTATCCTTTCCGTCTGTGGAAGAGGAGCCGAGCGATTTCATTGACAAGCTGAAGCGTGGCAGCAGCCAGCCTCAGGATTTCAACTACATCCATAGCGTGCCTCCAAATCGATTATTCCAGCCT
>OCVV011344159.1_pt1 | contig 99952 bp, 108 predicted proteins | sample 1539721 | NCBI WGS metagenome assembly OCVV01 (sample SAMN02144230, study PRJEB22623) | gut metagenome | biome: sheep rumen | host: Ovis aries | place: New Zealand
CCTCCAAACCACGACGCACGACACACGTCCCTCGGGGATTATTGTGCTTCTTACAGGATTCAAACCTGTGACCTCCGGCTTATCGAGCCGGTGCTCTAATCGCTGAGCTAAAGAAGCGATGGGCAAATTGTGCACAGCCCATCATCATACCGTTCTAGTCATCTGTAGCGCCGGGTCATCGCCCATTAAGACGCTTCTTGTACTACCCCATTTCGTAGACAGAACAATATGAATACCATATAGTTTGCAGTTCACCCGTTTTAAGTCTTCTTGGAACTGCGTAAAGGTTACAGACTATGTATATTGATTTTAAGAAACATGACCGATAAAAAATGCTTGCGCCTTGTTTCACAACAAGAATCTTTTTCTAACTATGACGAATCTAAGTATTATAATAACACAAATGAAAACCACACAATTATTTACGCAAGCACCATGTCTCACGACATGTAAATCACATTATTAATTGTTTAAAATAATAGATGTAGTAGTTCCCACAGTTGTCTTCGCGACTACGTCTCGTATATGCAGCGTATAAATACCTGGGATACGTCTCGCACTGTGGGAGAAGGTTTTTCGCACCTACAACTCATGCCGGATTACTTGTAGACCGCTATCTGAGGCACAGCGGTGAGTATATACTCTCCAGTGTCAGCTTCTTTTTAAGTCTCCTCTGACCACGACTCGATAGATAGGATGGTTCGGACGCTCCATCTACTCCTGCTATCTACCTCATTAAAATTGTACCGACTAGCATCCGGTTCTAGAATCCGTCACGGTACTGTAGGGTCAACTAGCACCCCCTTTGTTCGATTGATGTTTTTAAGGTGAATATTCGACAAATCACATTTCGCCTCCATCTCTCATACGTTGTTCCTATCGAGATGTGACTACGCGCAACGTATACGCTTGCACCCTCTCTGCATTCTCCAACTAGGCCGACTCCCCGCAGGGATTTTGTTATTAGTTGGTTGTCTGGACTTGAGGTTTCCAGATCTCAGCTGCATTCTATGCATATAAAAGGTGAATGCTACGATTCTCACGAACAGTAGCATTCTAAAAAAGCAATAGCAAAATATTACACCTTTTTCAATATTATGTTGTCGATGGCGCATTGCAGACGTGGAAATCCGTTACGTCCGTCAACGACATTTGGACACAATACAATATCATTTAACGCACATCCGAAGCATCCGTTGGTGCGTTTCTTGGCACGATACACAACATCGTTAATTGTGCATAATTGCCCAGGCTTAAGTTTTATCTGCCTGTGTCTTCTAGATACTATATTTTTACTCATTTGCAATTCTTTAAAAAAAGCAAAGCAAACACTATGACTAACCCTATCCAGAATCCGGGTGGCAACTTTTCATCTGGTTTTTTCATATAAAGTTTAATCATTTATGTACTTTGATAGTTATAAACTCGCCTAGGACTGCCCCCTAGGACTTGGGCTTAATTTCTTTGAGGTAACAATCGCGCGGAATTAAACTTGGGACTCCATCTATGCACTCGTTACATGGATACTCGTCACCTTCCTTTAATTTAAATTCGCAGAATATACAAGAACCATTGTTGTGTTTTGTAACTCTATACCGTTTACCTTCTATTGTCACACACTGACCTGCTTTCCACTTTGTAGCGGGCTTTTCTATTGTGCACATTGTAGTTTTACAATTACTTGAATTTAACCCATGTACATGAACAGATACCACCAATATTCTTGATAGCTTGTTCAATAGCATCAACCAGAACGTCGCATTGTGCTTGTGTTAAGCCGTATGCGATTTGTAGAGTAGCGGTGCCTGACTTAGCGAATAGTCTGCGCTTGTCGTTACCTCTGGCATCCACACGCTTCGTTTTGGGCTGTAATGGATGCTGCTGATTCATTTCTTTTACTGCCATAGCTATTCCATAGGTTTTAAAAGATTGTACACTCTGTTCAGCATGACGATCACCTCTTCAAGATGTCGACAAAGCTCTTTTACTTTTGTACCGTAGTAGACTACCAATATGAGTATAGTCAAAACTACAATAAAACTTGCTGTTTGCATATTCATCTAAATTGAATTGTTGCAGATTCAGAATCGTAAGGCCTGTTTGGTAGTGCTTTCCAAAACATTTGATATGCCTTATCTATATTCTCACAAGAATCACCAAACTTACGTTTTAAGGCGTCTGCGAGAATTCCCTTGAGAGCTTTTTCTGGCTGATATTCCAAATCTAACCAGAGTTCTTTCTTACAAGAATATGGACCAATTTCTACGTTAAATACAGTGTAAATAACTACTCTTTTGCGGCCATCGGTTAGCACGTAGGGCAGCTTTTTTACAACACGTTCTTTAAAAGTAATCGATAATACCTTCATCTTGTCATACGCTTTAAGTAGTACTGAACAAATACACCTTTCCTGTAACGCAAGTGTCTTCGGTAACAATATTTACTGCACAGATGACCTGGAGCTGAAGACTGGTCAATTGTTGCCAAATCACATAAATGGCACACACCAATCATTCTTTTCTTTGGCTTCGAAATGCGATACCGTTCACCCCTGATTGTAACAATCTGACCGGGTTTATAGCATTTTTCTTTTTTCATTGTATTTCTTTTTAATCCAACGAATAGCTATAGATACAGCTTGGCGTTTCGCAGTATATATGTTACTAGTGAGTTTAGACTCACCAATATATATGCGTCCGTTCCAACCATCCCTTAGGTTGCACTGTTTAACAGACATTCTGTAAAGAATTTTGTTAGATACAGGGTCTACAAAAGGTTCAATAGTGTTATAAATAACAATATTGTACTTTCTGCGTAACCAATCGATAGCATCATCTACAGTCGCAATATGGCCAACATTTGGTACGTATGTAACATACCCATAGTAACCATATTTTGCTAATGCACTCGCTTGATTGATCGTCAATAGAGATTGTCTAAATTTACTCATAACCTTGTAATAATGCTGATAAAAACAACATACCCAATACGAATGCAATAAAGAATAGTCCTATGAAGAAGCTTTTTATTTCCTCTATATCTTTCTCATCGAGGTTAAGCTTCGCTGCTATTCTTTTCAGCCAGCTTCTTCTTGCGTACTTCATCACGGAAATTCTTTTTACATTCTTTAGAGCACCATACAGCCTCCTTTATCACGTGCATGAATTTCTTACCGCAGTAACGGCATGTGCACTCAAATTTAGGCTGATAATGTACAAAAGCCAGAGCTTTGTTCTCATAGTGACGAGCATTCTTGATGCATGCAGGCTTTAAGTCAGCGGCCATGAATGCTGTTTTAGCATCGTCAAGATGCTTGTTCAACACGATAATGTATTTCTTTTCTGGCATGCCTGTTTTGGCATTTGCAGGATAAGAAACAAGTACGTGTTCAATTTTGAAGTCTTTAAGTGCAGCTACTGCACGAGTGACTTCATCTTCAAAAAAATTGATTTTCTTTGCCATTTTTAAATGTTTTGATCATTATTAATACCGACCGTCGTTACCTAGGTTTCGTCTTAATCTTCCAAGACTCATCAGGGTATTTTTACAGAGTGAGGCAGAGCTAATGCTCCGCCCCACCTGCTCATTTTGCAGGATATACGCCTGTAGGAGCGCATTGTGTAATCATTTGTTGGCGTTGACTAGATACTTCCATATCGTTGTCAATAATGATTGGCCTGCTTTCAGGGAAGAATTCATCCATATATATAATATTAAGTGAATTCAGTTTTGTGGCTCATTACTGTTTCGCATAGCCATAAATAGCATAAATATAGCATATGTTACTCCAAATACAAATTGTAGATAATGTATTATCATTACCAATATATTTCTTTTTCAAAAATCATTTCTGTTGCACAGATATCGTCAATTCCAATCCAGTATAAAGCATCTTTTGGTATTACGCATCTTACTACACATCTGCTATGGCCGCAATTAGATATCGCATAATCGCATTTGGCAAATGCATGAAAATATCCTTCGTCAACATGTGTTATCCGGCGCCACTTTCTACCTATATGACCAAATGCCACATCGTATGCCATGTTATAATAATACTTTTTGTAATTTCCTTCTGCTTTATATACTTTGCCGAGTGACGTTACAGGTATTATAAATTTTTGAAATGGCGTATGATATGATATTACATGTGAATGTACATCTACATTTTTATACATCACTTTGTAACACACAATGTCTTTCGTGGCTCTGCGCGGGAGGATTTGTCTACTGTATAAACACATAACTATTCTCCTTCAAAATGCCATTTGAAATTAACATCCTCATTGCGTTCAACAATGCGTTTCCACTGCTCTACTGTGATAGGTCTATTTAGTCCAAGTTTAAGTGGTCTAAATTCGTATGTATATACGCTGGATCCTGGTATGAACGATGTATGTACAACACCGTCTACAAAAGCTTTACTCCTTTTAAGACCCCAGTTAGTAACATCGTTTACTGCTTTTACAAGCGATAATTTACTAGCTATTTGGTCTATTTTTACAGTAGTAGAACCATTATTATCAACTGCCGGTTCGTTAGAGGGTGCATCTGGCTTTACGCTGATACATTTTGTAACAATACCCATTGGAACATTGGGTGTTGCACCATCCTTTGATTTTGGTTTACTAACCATAGAGAACGCTTTGAGCGTAAGATCAATCACTTGTTCCGTGCTATCAGCTGCTACATCAATGATAACTGCTGCTGCAGGATCAATAGTATAATGCTCATAGAGCATTGCTACTATTCTTTGCTTGTCTTTTAATGTTAACTCTTTCATATTTTGTTGAATTTGATATTCAAAGAAAAAGGGGACACTTTGAATACATGTCCCCAATGTGTACATATCCCTTCCACACTCAACCGTAATAGAGCTCAACACGATATTCCATGGTATTAGCCCTCCCGTAGAGCCCAAATCAATCGTGCGATTTAATATTTGCCCGGTTCATACTCCATGTCATAGGTCAATTTCCGCCTTAGGGTACGGACAAGCTCGGTCCATGCTGTGCACGCATGTTGCGACTTGGTTGTGTTATCTGTGTACAAAAATAGTAAAAACCCTTGCTATCTTCACAGACCACAAGGGAAAATGTAAAACTCAGTTCTAATATTATGAAGGAATGTTTGATTTGACTGATATACAATGTTCATTGGTTCAAGCATTATATGCTATATATCCAGTGTCGCCGCGTGGAGGCTGAACAATGACACCGAAGCCTACTATCTTCACAGACTGTAGACTTAAAGATAATCTTATGAGTTATTCAAAAAAAGATTCAAAAACGACACTCACTAGTGTCTGCATATCCTAAATATGAAAATTGGTGATGTGTTTCATTAAAAAGTGGGAGTAGTGGTACCAGCGATGCATTTGGTGGTGCACCCCCGAATTTAAACCATCTACTCCCAACACGCGTGTGCAGTCCTATGTACACTTGAACTGCCGATTTGGTGAGCCTAGCTCGTCATCTCACATGGAGGACTCTCTGCAGGTATCCTCTTCGTAAGGTCTTTTACTGTGACCTTCAGAACGTTGATAATTGAGCGTTTTAGTTTATCTTACGCACAACTTGATTACTTTTCCACTTTTCAACCGTTCTCAAGAGTACGAAGTAATCATACGTCCGGTTTACACCTCTTTTCGAGAGGTGCTTGTTGTGTGGCCTAGCTCATCATCCACACTGGTAGGCGACCTGCCTCAAGACCTACTTTGTTGAGCTTTTTATCTAAGCGCTCTCACTTGCGCTGAACTGTTTCGTCGTAATTTTCAACGACTCATCAGGAGCCTAAAGGCCCGACAGTTTATAAATACAGCACACCTATTCTCACGAACCAGTGTGTGCCAGAAATTGAAAATAATTTAACGCAATGTTATTATACCATTATTATTGACGCCTCTTACATATTTATTTCCGTAATCGTCTGTAATACATTTACCAATGTAATGTCCATTACTGTACACTTCATTGTTGCTGATAATTACTTTCTTACCTAAAAAGGTATAGTCTGACCGGCCTGTGACGTTGGCTTTGCGGTCATGTGAAATTCTTGTGTGGTCACCATCTGATGATGCCACAGCATTTGGATTGAATCTTCTCCTCATATATTTTTTGATTTTATAGTTATCAGAGTGGCTATCATGCTTATATATGCTATAAACTTCATAATGTGCATATATTCTCTTATTTCATATGGTCCCATATTATTTATATTTAGTTAAATTTGATGTTCAAGAGGTATTGTATGTTTTGATAACACACAACAAAAGGTTATTTCAAATCTTCTGGACGTATAATACGCAAATTAACAACATGGGTGTGACCTGCCCACCTTGTTACTTCACGCACATAGTCTTTCCCTGCTACAGTATACATATACTTGTCATATGTCATAGACTATTTGACTAAGTATGATATAATGTAACAAAGCGCACTGCCAACCAATAACCCAATGATTACTGGAAGGTTAGACCACTTCGTATGCTTGTCGCATACTCCGAGGATTAATTTGAGAGATTTGTTCCACATATATATGAGCATTGATGCATCAAATTAAAAAATGTGTGAGGTGGGCTCAAGCAACCCACACTCACACTTACCCATTATACTGGGTCGTCTACAGCGGCACTCTGCCCACCGCCTTGTCCCTGGAACTGGCTGGCTGGCATGTAGAATGAGTTCATTACAGACGTACCACGTGTTACGCGGTCCCAACCCTTCAGTGCGGTCAATGGCGAACCATTGGGATTGAGGAGCTGTAACTGCTCATCATACGCATAACGTGTCAACACGCGAACCTCTGTGCGGACGAATGGCATGCCAAATTTGTTCTTCATTGGCATCCTTGTTGCAGGGTCTACACGGTACATTGGCTCTGGGAACGTGAAGACTTCGTCGAAGGCATAATTCCATGTAGCGTACTCTTCAGGAATAGGCTCGTCTGCTGTTGCATTCTGCAGATTACCACCATTTGCTACGGTGATGTGCTTCAGATACTTTTCAGCTTCCTGGTCGAATACTGGGACTACGCGAATGTTACCGCCGTCGTCTTGTAATGTGCACTCAACGTATTTATTACCGTTGTTTTGGCCTTCCTTCGTGACTTTCTTAGCCACTACCTTAATTACTTTGTACTTCATATGCAATTTTATTTAAATGTGGAACATAATTTTCATTTCATTCAAATTATGACTTCGGTTGCTAACGCAAGCCTCCGAACATAATTTTCATTTGGCTATATATTAAGCAAAGGATAACAATAAGCGAAGAGCAAGTTGGGCAATTATTGGATGAGAAAAGAGAGCTTCCACTCTATACATCCATATGCCACAAGCGTCTTGTTGCTTTTGTTATCCTTGCTGTTCACTATGTGAGGGATTGTTTGTGTGGGTTTGGTGGGCGTGAGCGGATTAAGCGATACCCCCAAATAAATAGGGGAGAATTACTCCTCCCCTATTAATGCAGCACAAAGGTCTTCGGCGAATGGGATGACAGCATTATACAATGCCTCTGCTTCTTCTGGTTGCAGAACGCAAGCTGTTTTGCCCACCTTAATTTCGGTCACAGGACAACCGTTCTCGTCAATCCTTGGAGCGTTGTCCTCATTGAACACCTGGAAAGTAGAGCATCCTTCAATGCATTTCTTAACCCGTTTGAGGTTCTCTGCAGCACGAACAGTGCGAGCTACAAATGATGCATCTAATACAATGACCTGTGTTTGGGCCTTCATCTCTACTGCTGAAATCTGAATCTTTTTTGCCATATTTGATATATTTAAAGTGTTATACGTGTCTACTATGAGTAGGATTGTTTGAGTTGGTTGAGTAGGATGTTACTTTACTTCGCATCCTACAAACCATGAGTCCACATAATCTGTGATAGACTCATCCCACTCTTCATCCTTGTTCTTCATATGCATTGTATTGTTATAATCATCAACATGAGAACTGTGGGATTAACCCACAGTCTCATAGACTTTACGTTTGCATAACTGCCAGTCGTTTGGATGCTCATTGCACCACTTGCCACACTTCTCATAGAAGTCAGCGAACGATGGATACTCTGCGCTTCTAACACGCTTACCTTGGTAGTAATAATACATGTAGAATACTACCCTTTCCTGTACTTTCTTTGCTTCCATATTTATTTCAATTTACTGTTGTTCAGTAGAGGAAGGATTGATTGTGCGGTTTTGCTTTGGCACAATAAGAAATGAGCGATTATCCTGCCGCTCCCCAGTCTCGTCCTGTCGATTTTGTCCTCAGTGGCAAGCCACAACCCAGGATGCTCCATAACGTTTCCTATTGAACCCCGAAGGTAAGTCACGTCGTCACGTTAAGTGTACCGCGTCCGGCTGGCACAGACTATTCCTGCCTGTTTACTAGGCGCTGGATTGATTGGGTGGGGGTAGTTGGACATTGCTTTTGGGTGGGGGAGGTTGTTTAGTGGAGGTTCTCGTTTCTGCACGCATATAATAAAAAAATTTTAAAAAAAATAAAGGAGAGCTGAACTTAATCAACCCTCCTTTTTGTCTATTATTACAATATCAATTCCCCAGAATAACCATCCTATAAAGATGTGTCTATCTTCATTATACCAATAGTTAATATTTGGCGTTATCATGAAGCATTTGTAGTCATTGTTTACCCTTATTTTCATGACGTTTTGTGTGTTTATATCTCTTTATTCTATCTTGCAGGTCAGGTCTATCTTCGAATAGTTCATCTAATAATGACCAATATTCCGAAGGATAGAATCTGTATAAATCTTCTACTTTAAGGGTTACAGGCTCCGGTGATTTTATTTGGTCCAGTATGCCGTTGCCGATATGCAAAGCATTTTTCCAATTGTTGCATTCCTTCATATCCGACTATATCTTTGTAGTAAAAATATATCTTCTGCATTTCTATTGCTTCGCGCCATTCTAAGTATTCTTGCCGAACTTTAATGGCCCCTAATTCAGCATTAATATCGTTTATCATAATTCACTAGCTCTAACATTTGTGCCGTCGTTTCTAGTAGCTACTACCGGGTCGTCATGCGGATCAAGCTTGGCGCGACTTTCTAGTACGCTGACTAGTCTATCTATTTTCACTTTGTCTCCTATAGGTTCTAGTATGTACTCCCAATCATGATCCTCCCACTTCTCATCGGGGTTATATCTACTGAGTATCTCTTGTTTTACTTCCTCAGTAAACTCATCATTATCTGCAGATATTATACTTGCAAATACGAAGTATTTTAGGCTTTGTTCATCCATATTATCTAAAAAGTCTCTTCCACCAACTGGTTTTTGTATGTATTCCTTCGTATGCGTCTTTTAATACGGAATACAACTTATAATAATGTTCTGCCTCCATGCGGGAATGTTTCAATTCAGTAGAAAGGCGGTCATTTTCTGCCTCTAAACGTTTCATATCGTCTTCTACTTCATGTTGAGCCTCCCTCTTTGCAGCATCCTTCATCGTTTTTCGCTCAACATCATATCGTTCGCTCTGTCGAATCAAATACTCAAGTCTATCCAGAGATATTTGTACCATTTCTTCACTCATCTTTTAGTATATTAGATATTTTTATGAATACTACTACAAACGCAAGTACGGCAAGCGCACTAAATATAGCCCCTATTACTTGTTCTGGTTCCATGGGAAATATGATTTAATCTTACTCCAAAGGCTTTGTTTAGGCTCTTCTGGCTGCGCGAAGAGGGGCATTACTATTGGTGCCGGCTCTTCTTTACCTACATTAGCATACTCTGCTTCAGCATCAAAGCATGGGCATTGCTTCTTCCAATTCTTAGAATTCTTACCCCAAATATCTCTGTGACCCATTATGTGGGCGTTTGGGTAACGCTTTTTAAGACTCCCTAACAAATCTCTGAGTACACGCTTTTGGTCATCAGTCCTATTGTCTACGGCCCTGCCTCTTCCATCAATTCCTCCAACGTACGCTATATTAATTGAAGTAGAGTTATATCCTTGTACTCCGTTACTAACTTTGTCTTCGGCTAATAACTGTTCTAATTTTCCATCTGGAAAGACTACGTAGTGATAGCCTGGAGCGCTCCATCCTCTAGCTTTAAATTCTCTGAGTAAGTCATTTTTTGTCTGTTTTTGACTGCCAGCTGTGCAGTGTACGAATATTCTCTTTATGTCTCTCATATCAATCCTGTTTATTTATAAATCCAAATACACACAGCAGTCCTACAACAATTACTATTCCTACTGCTAATACGCCTTCGCTCATGCTGCAGTCTCCTCTATTGGTTCTACGTACTCGTCCATAACAGTAGGTTCTTCTTTATCGTATGCCTCCTTTAGCTCTTCAACAGCCTTAGAAATTTCATCGATTTCGACTTGTTCTGCTTCTGTGGCATCATCCTTAGCCTTCTGAATGCTATCGTTAAAAACAGTTAATCGCTTCAATAGACTCTCCCGATCCATGTCGTTATAAAGCTTAAACAGCCACTTTTGGGCGTTATTTAAGTATACTTTATACACCTCGTTATCAGGATTTTCCTGTACTTTCTTTGTCAGATCATCAACCAGTTTCTCTGTTTCTTCTATAGTGAAATTGTGTTGAGGGGCTTTGTTGATAATATTACCGTCAATATCGTATAAATTACTAAATTTACTCATCGTCTTTACTTGGGTTTATATCATCCCAGTCGCAGGGATCAATTTCATTCGTCATCGTTTCCATAACATCCGTTTTTATAAGCATTTCTTTCTGCCCGTTCAATAATTTCCAGGGCTTTTAAGTAGGCCTCGTCTTCTAAGAGCCGTTTCAGCATGTTTGACGTAGATGCTGCATTCTGATTCTTGGGGGTCTCCATTTTCATTTACAGTTATATGACAATATGTCTGCTGTTTTCGCCAGTTGTTATATTCATTAAACGCGGCCTTTCGTTCCTACTTACTGCTAAATTGGTGTATACATTTTAGCATTTGCTCTGCATTTACTGAGCCGCAGGACTTTATGGCACAAATATCATCAATAAAACTCATGGCTGCCTCATCGTCATATTTATCTCGTAACAACTGAAATTCCTTCATAGATTGTATGAAGTACTGGTTGTTTACGTCATACTCTGGTTCCATGTCCACTATAAATGCACTGTTAATAGGGCAACCGTGAATGAAGAAATACTTACAATTGTCTGTTACAGGGTGACATTTATGTTTCATACTTAAAAAATCTGCATAATACAAAACTGCGTTCAACTCGATATGTGTCATTTGTTTAACAATGTTTTAGCGATTCGTTCTGCAATATATGCAACAAAATAAGCAAATGTTTCCTGATTTTTAGTATCTATCTCTGCGCTCACTATGTTGTAGATGTCTATTGCGACATGTGTGGCCTCATGAGCACAAATGTCAATCAGATCCAACAAATCATCTCCAGAAGAAACAAAATTTGAAGGTTTAGTATAATGCACCAATAACACCGTAGCTCCGTCTTCTTTGCGCTTTACAGTTCCAGTACATGCGGAACAATCATTCCATGTGTCGTCTAGCTCAGTATTGTCATCGTAACAGTATAACTCTCGTAAATCATTAAGCGTTACTTTTGAATCGGCTACTACGAAGTCAATATCATATTGAGTGCTGTATGTGTCTATTCTTGCTTTTTTGTTCATGTTCTGTTTATAAGTTACTGGGGAAAGAGAAGAAAGTAGCAAAGAAGATAAAGGGCCAGTATATATATTATTTATAGCAAGTAGTTATATTTAATAGGAATGCCCCTATTAACCCCCTATAGTCCCCCTTCTTCCCCCAGGTTAATACAACAACATAACGTTGTATGAAGCGAAAAAGTTGCATTTTGAAAAAATTTTTATTAAATTGCAACCGTAAATGTAAAAATTTACGTTATGCTGTCGTAATTAACAAAAATCGAAAATACAAATGACAAAGATTTTACGTGTAATTAGCCCATTTTTTGTTATGGAGACCGGTGATACATTTAACTGGGACGCTACAAAAAACATGTATATTTCTATTCACAATGAAGAGTTCCATAAGTCAGATGACGCAAACTCAGAGATTAGCTCATCGTACAACTCGGACTTCTCGATAAGCGCTGAATATGCTAGTGATCTTATCAAGCAAGGATATCTTGAGGAAGTATGTGAGGACGAAACAAGCTCTACGTTTGTAAACGTATTTGACGAAATCAATAGACTTACTGTTAAATACACAAACGAGCTTAAAACCATTGACGAGGACATGGCAACAATGCCAGAGTGCGTTAAGATTGAGCGAATCACTGTTTTGAAGAACATGTTAAAATTGCTCGGATATTTATACGGACTTAAAAAGTAACAATATGGGAGAAGATAATGTTATTGATCAGTCGCAGCTTGCGGAAGACTTATCTAGCAAAATTAAATACAATTTTCTTGATTACTTCCTTGTAAAGCCGCTGGACCCGATCAAAGTAAAAAAGACTTTTAGCAAACCTGTTTCAAATAGCAAGCCTAATAAAGATGCAACTGGTATCGAGGCTATTGACTATGATGTGGTTGAGACAGAGGTAAAAGAAGTTGATTCTGATTATCGCAGAGGTGTTGTCTTGAAACGACCACTGTATTATGAGACATCTGACGTTGTCGGTACTGAACACGAAATCAAGATCGGTGACATCATTGTTTTTAGAGATGCTGCTGGTTCAACCTTTGATTTACTCAAAGACAGCAAGCTTATTCGTCAATATGACGTTATTGCTATTGAATCGTGATTGACATTGACAAGATATCTAAAGAAATCTCTAATAGATTAAACTTAGATTATGATATAGTAAAGACTGTATGTAGACATACTTTTCAATGTACGGTTGATGCTATGAAATCCGAAAATGATTATAGAGACATCATGTTTAACGGGTTGTTTAAGTTTAAATTGAAACGGCGGTTTAAAGAAAACAAAACAAGACAATACACAAAATGAAGACTTTATATTTAACAAACAGTTCTGCTAATATCGCAGTCGATCCAGAGGAGAATACAGCTCAGCACCTCGAAGACCAGGATCGCTATAGTATCCGTAGCATCTATTACATTGAAGAGCCAATGCATGTAGTGTACAACGGTACAAACGACGGTGAACCTTTTAAAGAGGAGATCGATGCTAAGAAGGGAGACATTCTTCTGGTATTCTATACTAATCGATATAATAAGAAGCTTCTCGCTACTATAAAGAGTAAGGAGTGGGCTGCTAATATTAAGAATCGCCGTGCGATTGAGCAGAAAGAGAAGGAAGAGTGGGCTGAAAGGAATGCCATTTGCGATGCTATGTGTGAGGCAACTTGTAACCCTAGTTGTTGATAATCAGATAAATATACAAAGTTATGAAGACATCTAATAAGAAAAACAGAACTAACAAGAAGCCAATGTTCATAGTAGACCTTACAAACGTTAATGACGCGCGTGATGTGGTATTCGAGTTTACTATTGGCAAGGTTCGCGCAGGGCTCCCCATCACAGAAAACGAGTTGATGAGTGCTATTAATTATTCAATCGATTACACACTTTCAATACTTAGTGACGCTATTGTCATTGGTACGACATTCTGCGGATTGTGCGATAAGTGTAAGAAACAAACACCTTGGTACAAGAGGGTTTGGAATTGGATCAAGAAGCCTTTCGTAAAGAAGTGATAACAGCTCGGCAGTGCTGAAAACTGCCTCTCATTTTGAATACTAAAAATTAAATCAGTGAGTGACCCCGGCGACACTTAAAAACGCTGGGCCAATACAGCCAGTGTAGGGGGCTGAGATTCAGATGGCCGTCTGAACCTACACAACATAAAGTTAAAATGTTAGTTTGAGTCCTATGGTTAGACACACGGCGGGGAGCGTTACCCCGCATAGGACCTGTCCCCGTAGTGTAAATACCTTAAACACGAGAGATTCTAGCCCTCTAATTCGGCCTAGGTGGGGTCGCGGGGGTACCAATATTCATATAAGAATTAAAACATGACTATCAGATATAAGAAACTTTCAGACAAAGCGGTCGCACCTATTAAAGCTCATAATACAGATGCTGGATTCGACTTAACATGTACAAAGATTACTTCGGAACTGAATGAGGCCGGACAAGTAATACTTGTATATCATACCGATATTGCCGTAGAAATTCCATACGGATATTTTGGGGCATTGGTACCTAGGTCTTCTATATCAAACAAGACAGTATCTCTTACTAACTGTATGGGTGTTATTGATTCTGGTTATCGTGGAGAAATTATGGCTAAGTTTCGTAATACTATAGACGCTGTTCCAGCTTTGTATAATACAGGCGAAAGATTTGCACAGCTTCTTATTCTTCCTGTTCCAGACGTACAGTTTGAAGAGTCAGACACATTGAGTGACAGTGATCGTGGAGCTAACGGTTATGGTTCTACTCAAGATGGAGAGATAAGCGCACCAACGGCTACTCAGAGTCTTCCGGAAACAGAAGGCGAGCCAATGAACTCTGAGCCCGCAAACGCAGGCAGCGGCGAGGCACAAAACAGCCTTGAGGCGGCATAATAATTACGTAATAAAAGTCGCAGAGGTGGCGTACATCGGATGGCAAAACCTCACATATTTTACAAGTACAACGATCGGGGACCTATAAAGGCCCCCTTTCGTGGTATATACTAACTAATTTTAACTAACTAAACATTTTAAACTATTATGGAAAGTTCTAAGATCATGATGTTCCCTGAGATGGGGAATAGTGGCATTGATCCAAACCTGCTGTTGGCTATGAATAACAATGGTGGTTTTGGTGGTAATAACTGGATTTGGATTTTGTTCCTCTGGCTGATTTGGGGCTGGGGCGGCAATGGTAACTGGGGTGGAAACGGTAACAACGGATTCCTCTCTAATCAGATTGCCAACGACTCTGGTCGTGAGCTGTTGATGAACGCTATCCAAGGTAACGGTAATGCTATTCGTGACTTAGCTAGTCTTCTGAATACAGAGATTAGCACAGTACAGAATGGTATCTTTACTTTGAACAATGCTATTACTTCCGTAGGTACTCAGGTAGGCATGAGCGGATTGCAAATCCAGAACGCCATACAGAGTGGAAATGCTTCTATCGCAAGCCAGATCTGTCAGTGCTGCTGTGAGAACAGATTAGCTATTGCTAATCAGACTAACACACTGCAGTCGCAGATGGCAGCTAATCAAGCTGCCGACCAGCTTGCAATGTGTCAGCAAACAAATACCCTCAGTACACAAGCTGAGCGTAATACCCGCGACATCGTAGATGCAATTCAGAGTCAAAGTGTAATGATTAATGATAAGTTCTGTGATCTCGAGAAAAGAGAGCTTCAGGACAAAATCAATAGTCTTACTGCCGATAACGCTCTGTTACGTTCTAACGCTAACAACGCTGCTCAAACTGCTTTTATAAACGAGAAATTTAACACTGTTGCTACTGAGCTCGCAGCCATTAAGGCTTCACAGCCAAATACAGTACCTGTACAGTGGCCTCAGCTGACCGCAGTTAACACAACACCATATATTGGTAACTTCTACGGTGGCTTTAACGGTTGGGGTAATAACGTTTCATTTTAATAGTAAGTATTATGGGGTGCTTTAATGTAACTACAAATGTAAATGGAGTTCCATATTTAAGCACAACCAACGTAACTGTAACAGATACAGCGGTAGATTTTGCTTTAGGTTTCCGCCGTATTCAACCTGTGGGTTATATTACAGTTCGTATCTAGGATGCTATTCCTGAGGGTACTACAGGCACACTGCCTATAACCCTTACTTTGAATGGTACTGCTAGACCGCTTACTTTCTTTAATGGAACCCCAGTAACCGCTGCCGACTTAACAGGCACAGGTATTATAACGGTCTTTAATGATCGCTTTAACGGCATACTGCAGATAACTTCTGCGGTAGCAGCTTAATATTAACATTTTAACAGTATATAAATATGGTAGTTATTGAAATGCGTGATGCAGCATATGATACAGCGTTCAACTTACTTGAAGAGGCTAAGCATAGTGCTAAGAAGACTAAGCTGACTCTCTGTGAGTTGGAGGATGCAATGTACGATTGCTATGAAGCATCAAAAGAAGAACATGAAGACTACGAGTCTGAAGAGCCAGAGATGGAGTTCAGAGGTCGTAGAGGTTATCGTGAATACGATGAGGACCATGCACATGAGGACGACTATATGCGCTCAGGAATGAGACGTAGTAGCCGTATGCGTAGTATGCGTATGCGTCGTAACCGTATGGGACAATTTGCGTAAATAATATTGTACACCCGGGGGCTTCGGCCTCTGGGCATGTACATTAAATTTAACTGATATGTTTTCAACATTGAGAAAGGGTGCAAGTATTTATATACTTGATAGAACAGATAAACCCGAAGTTAAAATTGGTTACGTAGATAACGTAACATTACCGCGTCCCATGTATCCTACTTATAACCCAGCTGTTAGTCTTGGTACTAATATGCAGCGCGTGGTAGATATTACGGTTCGCGTAGACGATGAGAAGAAAGAGTTCTGTGTACCCGCAGACTTATCTATACACACATATGGTAATTATACTCTTAGTGAAAATAAAGAGGCTATGATATCTGAAGTAGATGCTTTAGTAAAAGACAAAGAAGATATTATAAATAATGTACCAGCTATGAAAGAAGAGGTTTCTGCTCTTAAAGAAATACTCAAGGTGCTAAACCCAGTATATGCTAAAGAGGAAGAAAGAGACACTGCTATAGAAAGTTTGACCCAACAGGTTGATGGAATACACTCAGCTCTTGAACGATTAGAAACATTACTACTAAGAAATAGGGCGGATGGAAACAACTAAATACTTTAGAAAATATCAAAGATTGTACGGTCCCCACTTCACAAAAGAATTATGTGACTTCGCAGTATCTATGATGGAAGACGAAGACGGTTTTATAACCCCGATAACCAAACAAGAACTAGAAGAAAAACTAAATACGCAGAACATTAAACTTGAATATGATAAGCTTTATGATGCAGTATATGTTGCTAATATGTGTAAAGCTGACTATTTAGGTAGTTCTGTGCCTGATAACGATTACAATCTTTGTATGTACGTCAAGGATACAATTGACGATCCTGACGGATATGATGGACAGCCTTTTAACAGATGGTTGTCAGATATCAAGGGTATGCACATCATGATAGATTGGTCTGAATTTGTATGATAGCACAATATATACAAATTGGGGATCGAGATTGGAATGTTTTAGTATACTATAATGTCGGGAGACATGACTTGGCAGAAGTAACAGATTCACTAGAACAACTTGATTGTTCTAAGCGTGATTTAAAGAAATGTATGAAGGTGCTTAAACGTAAGAACACTGGCTTTACATTCTCAAACACAGACTATAAAATGAGTGTTGTGTGTATCGGGGAAGCTACTTCTATTGGTCAATTTGTCAATACTGCTATACACGAGGCTAAACACGTACAGTCTCATATATGTGAATATTATGGTATAGCGGAAGATACTGAAACTGCGGCGTACCTTATTGGACATCTTGTACATAGAATGTATATGATGCTAGAAAAAATACTCAGATCGTATATTAACTAATATAACATGTTCGATATAAAAGGTAATAAAATATCTCTCAGCACTGAGGACTTGGCAATTCCTCCATTTAAGGATCATTACAATAATGCGGAAGACAAGTCCTTGGCGTTGAAGGAGATAGAATACATTGTATGGCTATACAGATGGAATACCCCGTATGAGGCATATCCAATTGACAAGAGACCTTCTATTGTAGCTAAAGATGTATTTGCTGATGAAAAATATGTACCTACTGCAGAAGTAAAAGAATTAGCTCAGCGGTTTATAGAGTTTCAAGAAACTCCGGGAACACGTTTATTGAGCGCTTCACAAATGGCAGCAGAGGGGCTAATAGCTGCCCTTAATGATTATTCACAGGGTAATATGGATATTGACACAGCAATTAAAGTAACACGAATACTTAAAGATGTGGGCAATATAGTAAAGTCTCTTGATACAGCGATGAAACAAGCAAAAGCTGAACAACTTGAGACCGGTAGAGTTAAAGGTGGAGGTGTCATTGGTCTCTACGAAATGTAAACATATACATTCGCCAAAGCATTTGTACTCTACAACATGTATAACATTTATTTAATTTGACGATACAATGAATTATATATCCAAGCTTACTGTCGGCAACAATCAGTATTTGGTAAAGGATGCTAAAGCGTGGTCGGACATTGAGTACATTAAATAGTCAATTACAGGTGCTATGCATTGGATTGGTTATACGGAAACCGCTTTGACGGACGGAGACACTACAAACCCTATTATAATCGATGGTCAGAGTGTTACTGCCATACCCGGAGACGTTACTGCTATCTTAGGCAGTGGCGGAGAAGGTAATTCTGATAAAGAGTTTGTGTTTAGCGGAACAAAGTGGCAAGAGTATGGTTCTACTGGTTCGTTAAAGGCTTTAGCTTTTAAAGATACAGCAACAGGTAGTACTATATCTTCTGGTTCCAATGCCCCATCTGCAGTAACATTTCAAGGAACTACAAACGGCGATTTTGTCACTGGGTACAATGATGACGGAGTTGCCCCTTCGTTTACAGAAGGTCAATTTGATGCAGGACAACTGCCTCAATTTACAGAGGGTACATTTGATCCCGGTCAGTTACCTTCGTTTGTAGAGGGACAATTTAATCCTGGACAGTTGCCTTCATTTACAGAAGGAGGCTTTGACGCTGGCCAATTACCATCTTTTACAGAAGGCGCATTTAGTGCTGGGTCTCTCCCATCATTCTCAGAAGGTCAGTTTAGCCCAGCTGAAATTCAAAATGGATTTTATACAGCTGGTGTAGCTGCAACATATAACCATAGTGGATTTAACGGTGGTTCTTTAGGTAGCGCGACAAAAGGCGCGTTTACTACAGAAGGTGTTACAGTATCTGTTGATGATACTCAGGAGGCAATGATTATCGCATCTGCCAACACTGGTCAGGCTGTAACAGAACAAGGTACATTCACACCTGCTGCATATGGAACAGATACTTTTGATGGCGGACGCCCAACTGTTGTGGACGTAACAAAGTTTTATGGCGGGTCTAAAGATCCAGATCAATTTCGTGCTGGTACGCTACCAAGTAAGGAAGCAGATGTGTTTGATGCCGGTATACTTCCATCCAAGGATGCTGATACATTTGCCGCTGGCACACTTCCATCTAAAAATGCAGACACGTGGAATGCTGGACAATTACCGTCTAAAGAAGTAGACACATTTGATGCAGGTCAACTGCCATCAAAAGAAGCAGATACATTTAACGCAGGTTCTGTTGCAACATTAGCTACAAGTAGCGCGGTTACAGACATGGGTGTTGGTACAGCTGCTGCACAGACATTTACGGGTGATACTATTTCTGTAACAGTATCTTAATCATTAAAGATTTAAGCATATGTATAAACCGCAAATAAAAGAAAAACATTCTCTCGTTGATCTTGCTACATATGGAACAGAATCAAGAAAAGACATTCATTCTGGCGTACTGATAGGCTCCTATCAAGGAAAGCCTATGTTTAAGGAAGGGGATATTTTAGACGCTAACGCTACTCTAAATTTAATTCAAGATTCGTACGACAAGGCAAAGCTGAATACTGTAATAGCTAAGTTTATAGAAAAAATAAACAAGGATATTGCTTTTCTGCAAGACAAAATTCGCAATAACCAAGAAGATACAGATGAAGCTTTTGAGGAAGTAAACGAAAAAATAGATCAACTAGAATAGAAGCACGATAGCGATACGCAAAGAATAGACGGAGACATTCAGCACATACTGAGTGAACTAGATGCTTTCTCTATTGCAAATCGTTTTGTGTATGATGGCCTTGAGGAAAACTTAATAATTGTAAAGTAATACTATGAGCGATAGAAAATATATTTCAAAAGTAATTTCTAATGGAGAAACTTATCATGTTAAAGATAAGGAAATCCGGGATTCTCTTGGCCAAGTAAACGGTATCGCTACGTTGGGTTCAGATGGCAAGGTTTCGCCGTCACAATTACCAACCGATATAGATACCACATATCAGTTCTCGCAAAGTGGTAACTCTTTGCAAGTTGGTGTTAATGGTGGTACTAAAGATACCGTATATACACCCACTATTACAAAAAGTACAGTGGGTTTAGATAATGTAACAAACGACGCTCAGGTAAAACGCACAGAGATGGGTGCTGCTTTTGGAGTTGCTACTCTTGATGATAATGGCAAGGTTCCAGCATCGCAGTTACCTTCTTATGTTGATGACGTATTAGAATACGCAGATAGGTCGTCGTTTCCACAAACCGGAGAAACCGGAAAGATATACGTAGACAAATCTACGAACATTACATGGAGATGGGGTGGTTCTGATTATGTTGAGATAAGCCCCAGTTTGGCACTCGGAGAAACATCTTCTACTGCATACGCTGGAGACAAAGGTAAAGCATTGGCCGATAAATTGTCTGGTATCGAGAGTGGTGCACAGGTGCATAGAGCACCAACAACAGCAGAGGTTAAAAGTGCACTCGGAACAGGTAGCGGGACTGTCAAATATCTTAGAGAAGATGGTACGTGGGCCACACCTCCAAACTCACAATATTCGTTTGTTGATAAAGACGCCACACTTGATTGGGGTACAAGAAGTACTATAGCAACTGCAGGTGATGTTGATATTCACGTTACGATGCCTTCTAATCCTAATACAAATACTGCAAGATTACAGGTATCTGATACGGCAAACAAACGTATTAACACAAAGGAAAGCACGGGGAACTACTTACAGTTTATAGGTGGTACAAATAAATTTAGTGTAAGTGATGGAACAAACACGTTCAATGTCGATATTACACCAAGCGTATCATTTCCTGTAACATCTGTTGTAGGCCAAACAGGAGAAGTTACCGTTTCACAAATAGCTTCGGCTCTAACTGGGGCTGGGTATAAATTAACAGATACAATATACAGTCTTCCTGCTGCAGCATCCAATACGCTTGGTGGTATTAAGACTGGATACACGACAGACGCCAGAAATTATAAGGTATCACTTGATTCAAATAGTAACGCATATGTTAATGTACCTTGGTCAGATACTACATATTCAGCTGGAACTGGTATATCATTATCTGGTACAACATTTGGTATTAATTCCACATATCAAGATTATATTAGCCATGGTAACACGGCCTACGGCTGGGGTAATCACGCTAATGCCGGATATGCTTCGGCAAGTTCATTAGGTAACTACCTGCCACTTAGCGGTGGTACTATGACTGGTCAGTTAACCATAAACGGTCCAGACATTATTTTAGCAACCTATAGTAGCAGTTCTAACGATTCAGGTGACTTGGTTTTCCAGTATGGAAATGGAAGTGAAAAAGCAAGAATTTGGACGGATGATGAATACACATCAGGAATGGGACCTAATTACAGATGTTATGATAATAATGGTTCTGCATTATATAGTGGCAGATTGGCTACTATTGGAGAACTTGGGTATTATCTTCCTTTGAGTGGCGGCACGATGAGTGGCGGTATTAGTTGGAACGATAGTGGTGCATTACCTGAAAGAGAAACAATAGCGTATTTTCTTGTTATTGACGCGTTCGCTGATGGTGGTAGAACGAAATGGGCATCTGTTGACAGACTTAAAACATCACAATTAACAAATGATGCTGGGTATATAACAAGTAGCGGTTCTTGTGATTATGCGTCTTCTGCTGGCAATTCGTCAACTGTTGGGGGTTTGTATGCCACAGACTTTTTGCGCCACTACACCGAAACATCACTTGACGCAAATAGTGCCGCACAAGGTTGGCATGACGTTCAAAACAACATAGAAAATGCTGCCCATACCAATCATTCCACATTGATATACGTTACAAATGTCGGAACACCTTTCCAGTTACAAATTCCAGATAGTTCGGAAGACTGCATATACAAGAGGTATTATCAAAGTGGTTCTTGGTCTTCTTGGTTTAAAATAAGTGCAGGTAACTCAGATACTGTAGATAATTTACACGCAACAGACCTTGTACGTTATTATCATGATGCCACAACAAACCCGAATATAGACACATTCGCATATGCAGCATATTTGCTAACACAAGCTGATTCTGGCTAGTGGGCAGGTGGTACACCACCAAGTGGTGCACATAATGGACTTGGTATCATTAATGTGCACACACACGTTGGCAACTATTATACACAACTTGCTTTAGATACCAATCAGAATTTGCTATGGATTCGCAGTGCAAATAATAGTGACTCATTTGGTTCTTGGGTTTATATGATTAACTCAAGTAATATCGGCTCTCAATCTGTTAGCTACGCAAATAGCGCAGGTAATGCTGACACAGTTAATGGTTATCGTGAATATTATTTTCTTAGATACAGAGGAGCTACAGTAGCTGACGGAGAAGGTACACTGTGGTCTCAGATAGGTATTAAACAATATGAGAATGCTCTACCTGATGGATTAACCTCTTCTGGTTCTTATACATTTGGTAGTGTAATTACTTTTGCTGGAGCTGACCATAGATTAGAATTCTGGTCTAATCATCATTCATCTGCTGGTAATTATGGAATTGCGTATAGAACTGGATGGGATGACGATAAACGGCCGTGGACTAGATTAATCGATAGTAACAATATAGGTTCACAATCGGTTTCTTATGCTACAAGCGCAGGTAATGCGGATACTGTGGATGGGTATCATTACGACAATTTGCCTTATTTGTCTAATAGCGGTGGCAGCTTATGGGGAAATATAACTTTTAATGGCGGTCACGCGATTAATCATCTTTATACAATCTATTGCGCTGGCTCTGATACCAACCACGTACTATATCTTGGTTATAATGGAAAAGATTACGTTACTTGGCACGAATATGGTAACGATTGGCGTTTCTATTATGGTGGAAGTACAGCAGAACGAGATGGTTACCTTTCTGTTATGCTGGGTTCTACAAACTATTTCGAAAGTAACGTTGGTATAGGTACTACAAGTCCATCCTACAAGCTACATGTAGTAGGCGACATCTACGCAACGGGAGATATAATGTCCCAAAGTGCATTAACCGTAACCTCTGGAAATGATAATAAAATTATATTGGACAACACCGATAGCGAAACATATTGGTCTTTAATTTCTTTTAGAGACCATGGATCAGAGTACGGCTATCTTGGTACTAGGGGTTCAACAGATTTAGTCTGGAACGGAAATGTAGTAATCCATAGTGGTAACATAACATCTCAATACGTTAGCCATGCAGATAGTGCCGGTTCCGTTGATTGGAGTAACGTCAGTGGAAGACCTTCGAGTATGCCGGCTAGCGACGTATATAGCTGGGCTAAAGCTTCATCTAAACCGAGTTACAGCTGGAGCGAAATAACAGATAAGCCAACAATACCTGATACCGGTAAGATGAACTATTTAACGTCCAATGCAGACATATATCCTCAGTATGGGGTAAATGTATTGGTTAAAATGTCAACTACCAATGGGTATATAAATTTACCATCACTTAGCCAAAGTCAAAGTTACACAGGAACAAGTGGTAGTCAAAAATTTGCATATATCATCCGTCTTGCATGTCACACAAGCGGATCAGCATTTACTATGTATGGATATAGAGGAACCTCTGCAACAAGTCAATATCCGCACGTTAGATCAGGTAATACAGCTGATAGAACAACAGGTGTCGCTTTTTCTGCTGGAGATACTGACACATACATGTTAACATACGATGGTAGTGTATACGAAGCTTATAGACTTTGTTATACAGAATAATATATCAGATCACATATATGATTACAATTAAAACAAAGAATGCACTTGAGGCATATAACGTTCTCAATGGTGCAAAGTACAGCAAACTTGAAGATGCTGACAAGATTAAGTTATGGAAAATAGTACGTGCTTTAAAGCCGATCGCAACAAAGTTTCAGGAAGATGTTAAAGATGCACAAGAGAAATTTGCATCTGATATAGAGAACTTCAACGAGAACTTAAATAAAGCACAGGAGTACGAACGTTGTAAGGCGGAGGGAAAAGAGGACCTGCCTATGACAAACAGTGAATATGAGACTTTCTTAGAAGTCTTTAAAAAGTATAATAAACTTGTATCGGACGCCATTAACGAGTTTGCTAACGTTGAAGTGAGTCTTGATGTTGAAACTATTTCAGAGGACGCTTTTGGCAAGTTAATGTCAAGCAACGATTGGTCTATTGACAAAACAACAGCTATTGACTTTATAATCGGTTGAGGTACAAGTACGTAATTACATACCGTACAATTATGATAAATACAATATTTTATTTTACTGATACTGAGCAGGAATATAAAGACAACCTGGTGAATGGTTCAGTAAAACCTCATACCATATGCTTTACTAAAGACACAAAAGCCCTGTGGAGAGACGGTGTTAGATATAGTGGACAAAATGCACAAGAAGTTTTGGAAGCTATAACTGACATAACCGGGCCATTACGTGAAACGCTTGAGGAGTCTATAAGATTGGCAGAGGAAACTGCAGAACATCGTTCACAAGAACTGGAGGATTCTTTGCTTGAAACGCGTCAATACCTCAATACAACAAAACAGGAGCTTGTCGCTGAAGATGCAAGATTAAGTTCTGATTTAGAGAATACCAAGTCTACTGTTACTACTGTAAACAACAGAATAACATCGGAAGTGGCTAATCTTACTGCAGAGCTTCAGTCACTTGACACAGACATTCAAGGTGTTGCCAGCGACCTCGAAACTACTGCAAGCAATATTCAAGGTAGACTTGATCGCGGTGAGGTTACATACAACAATGGTTGGAATGAAAATGTAAAGGCGTATATGCAGACTGTTGGTCTATGGGATTACGGAGAGGGTAGTTCGATAGACACAAAGTGGAGCCAATTGCGCCAATCTGTCAGTGGTGTATCTTCTGAAGTAAACAGAGTTGAAAATAAACTTGATGGTAATGTAACAACTCTTCAATCAGCAATTAACCAAGAGGTTACAGATAGAGGTACTGCAATAACCGAACTAAACAACACATATGCACAAAAAGAAGCCGATTCGGAGAGTGTGTTAAGATGGTTATATTCAGGATTAAAAACTGGTACTAACCCAGAGCTCACATATGCACAACTTGTTGCTGCTTCAAAAACAGGAGATACGTCTGCTATTTCAAACATCGACGCTCTTGTAGAAGAGATTAAAGATGCGCAAGGACAACCTACTGGCAAGTATAGAGCTACAAGCAATATGACATCTGCTGTTGATAATGCCATTAGTGGCATTTTAAATAGTACTACTGGTGATTATGCAAACAGCACTATGATATCTAGACTTGACGGTAACATTGGTGCATTGGATGTTCGCGTTGGTAAGACCGAATCTGATATTCAAGGTATTGCCTCTAACTCAAGCCTTACTGCTAAATTCTTAGCTAAGACCGACTTTAATACAGCTAAAGCAACATTAGAGGCTGCGGACACAGCTAATAGTAATGCTATTGGTCAAGTGCAGACACAGGTAAATGTTCTCAATGGCGGTCCAGAGGTAACTAACTCGGTTGCAGCTAAGGTAAATAGTTCATTGGCTACGTTTGAGCAAAATGTAAACAACGGTACTGCTTGTACTACTCTTATAAACAGAGTAACTACTGCGGAAAACAGAGTAACTACTGCAGAAGGAAGCATCAATGATCTTGATGGTGATTTGAGTGATTTGCAAGGCGATGTTAACAACAACAGTACTGCAATTGCTGGATTGGATGTTCGCGTTTCTGGTACAGAGCAGTCTATATTGAACATTGCGTCTAATGATAATCTTACAGCAAAGTTCTTAGCAAAAACAGATTTCAATACAGCCAAAGCCGCACTTGAGGCAGCAGATACTGCCAATAGTAATGCAATCGGTCAAGTACAAACTGAAGTAGAGACGCTTAATGGTGGTCCCGAGGTTACAACGTCTATTGCGTCTAGAATAAATAGTGCAATATCTACATTTGAACAAAATGTAAATAATGGTACTGCTTGTACAACGCTTGTTAATAAAGTGGATACAGCTGCTAGCGATATTAACGATGTCAAAGGTGATCTTGCAGATACAAATACTTCATTAACAGCACTTGTTACATATGTAGACCAAGATCAAGCATATGGCACACTTACTGCAAAGTTAAACGATATGCAGGCCGGTGTTGTAACAGATGTTAAAGATGACCTTGCTACTGCAGGTATTCTTACTAAGAGCGGTTCTAGTTATCAAGCAAATGTGTTTACTAAGGTTGAAACAAACAGCACCATTGACACAAAGGTTAGTACTGCAACTTCTGGGTTGATGGCAGCTAGTGATTTCAATTCTGCAAGCGTTGTTGCTAAGGTAAACGAGGCTGGTAGTTCTGTAAATATCAACGCAGATAAGATTAATCTTGTTGGTCAGACATCATTTAACAACGCAATTGGTGAAATGATCAGTGCTAGGACACTTAAGCTTAGCGACGTAGATGGACAAGTTAAAGCTGTACTTAGTGGTGGTAATGCAAGTTTTGTTGGTAATGTTACCGCTAAACAATTTTTGGCAGGTGATCCAAATGCGCTCAATATTACAATGACAGATAAGGCAATATCGTTCAATTATGGAAACGATACCAGAGCGTGGTTTACTCCATTCGATGAAGATAATCAACTGAAAGATGGTATGTTCTTGTATATCAAGAATCCAGATTCTTCTGCTGCAAATAGCATAATCACTATTGACTTTGCTAACTTGAAGTTTAAGAATACTAATCCGCCAGCACCAGTACATAGTGCAAATTTCACACACATAACTACTACATATGACGGACTTGCAACGCTTGCTCCGGTAATAAAATATTATACTGTTGTAGATGGTGTTACTACATATTATAACGATTCTGAGTGTCAGTATCCTGCTACATGGTCTGTTGGAAACTTGTATGAACATGATGAGTCATTTGACGTAGTATTGCACGATACAAGGAACGATAAATATAACTATATGACGTTAGCTAGATATCGTCAAGTAACGTTTAATAACGGCGAACTTGTTTATCAGAACAACTATACATCAATTTCATATGATCCGTTCTATGGACAATCACCAAACTATTATGTTACCACAGAAAGTCGTTCTACCACAATCCAGAATCCTAATACAACCATTTTGTATGGCATAAGTGAATATACACTTAGTGAAACTGGCGAAAATGCATATATGTTTAGATCAGATAGTGCTAAAACAATTAACTGTGTTGTTATTGCTCCAAATGTAAGTGATGTTACTGGAACAGTAAGTACATTTATACCAGAGGGTGACAACGACGAATACCTGTTACAGGATAATAGACAATTCTGAACTACTACTAATTGATACTATATAGAATATGGTAGACTTTAATAAGAAACTAAAAAATACAGATAAATTCCGCTAGGCGGCGCTATTTTTTAAAGAACATAATTGTTACACGCTGGCCCCGCGAGGTACTACAGATTACATAAAATATTGGGAGCAGGAAGCTGAGCGTTGTATAAACGGATACGTCGCTGATGATGGAGATTCTATTACTGGTTACCATTATTTCTACTTAAATTACAGCCCAATTATTAAACGTGTCGATGTTCAATATACAGATAGATTCGGCAACGTTAGAATTAGAAGAGATCGTGTATTAGATTTCCCAGACTTCTGGGATGGTGATTACTATTTCTTTCAAGCTGTAGAAGAGGCCGAGCAGCAAGGTAAACACCTTGCTGTTCTTAAGGCCCGTAAAAAGGGATTTAGTTTTAAAGGCTCATCAATGCTTGTTAGAAACTATGCCCTTGTAAAAGAATCAAAAAACTTCGCTATTGCATCAGAGTAGAAATTCCTAATTGGTGATGGTTTGTTGACTAAAGCATGGGAAATCATGGACTTTATTGACAAACACACAGAATGGGCTAAGCGAAGATTAACAGCTACTCGTATGGAGCGTGTGTCCGGATTTAAAGTTAAAGATGACCTTGGTAGGGAAACTGAACAAGGATATAAATCTGCAATTACTGGCATGACGCTTAAGAACGATCCGGAACGTGTCCGCGGTATTCGTGGAAAGCTAGTATTATTTGAGGAGAGTGGTAAATTCCCAAACCTCGAAACGGCTTGGCGTGTAAGTCAGCCTTCTATGGAGGATGATAGCGGTACAGCATTCGGATTGATGATCGCTTTCGGTACTGGTGGTACGGAAGGCGGACAATTTGACGGACTAAAGACATTGTTTTATAGTCCAGAGGCATATAATGTATTGAGCTTTCCTAATATATGGGACGACAACGCTGAGGAAACAAGATGTGGTTACTTCTCTCCGTTCTACTTGAATATGGAGGGTTTTGATGATGATGGTAACAGAATCTTCATGGACAGTGATGGAAATAGTATGGTCGAGAAAGCCATGAATGATATCATTGCCAAACGTAATGAAGTTAAGGATGGCGGTGCATCACAAACGTCTATCGATAGATTCATTTCAGAAAGACCAATAAAACCTCAAGAGGCCGTCTTAGAGCTCGGTAAAAATATATTTCCTAGAAAGCTTCTAATGGATCAATTGACTCGTATTAGAACGAATAAAAAACTATAGCACATGAAACATATAGTAGACTTAAAATGGGGTGCTAATGGTACAGTAGAAGCTGTGGAAAAAAAGGTAGGAGATATAACTACTTATCATTTAAAGAAAGATGACAAACCAGAAGGATCTGTAGTTATCTGGGAATACCCGGTCCCGGACCCGCCATTGGGATTATACATTGGCGGTTGCGACCCGTATGATCATGATGAGTCATTCACTAACTCCTTAGGATCGACGTTCATATTTAAACGCGTTAGAGCTGGAGAAGCGTGGAATGATGTAATTGTAGCTGAATATTCAGGTAGACCAGATACAGCAGAAGAATACTACGAAAACGTGCGCAAACTTCTTATGTTTTATAATGCACGTTTGTTGTTTGAGAATGAACGTAAGGGTATATATCCATACTTCACTAACAAACACTGCGATTACCTTCTAGCAGATCAACCTGATAAAGTTATATCAGAAATATTTAAGGACAGCAAAGTATCAAGAAGAAAAGGCTGTCACATGACGAAACAGATTAGGGCGTACGGAGAAGGTTTAATACTCGAATGGTTAATGGAAGAGTATGAAGAAGGACACCTTAATCTAGAAAGAATATACAGCGAACCTCTAATAGAAGAGCTTATAGAGAACGATGGCGTAAAGAACGTTGACCGACTAATTGCTCTATGTATGGTTATGCTATACAGGGAAGAACTATATTAGGTAAAGGTTTCTGCTGCAAAAGAACAAAATAAACAGGTTGAACTCTTCGAACTACCGTTATTTAGTCAACGATACTGGGATGCTGATAATGACGGCGAGAAAGATAATATACCTTTATTTAGCTTTTAACATATGGTTAGAGTAGAAGATAATTTATATAACTTAACGTTTCCACAACAGAAACTGCCACTTAAAAAGAAAGATGAGCAGTGGCAACACGATTGTGTGAACTTTATTATAGGCGAGGGAAACGTGGTGTCTGGTGGTGTGACCAAGGCACGTTTCGGAGAGATATAGACCTACTACAACCTTTATAATTCTATATTTGATGAGAAAGATTTTAAGCGCATTACAAATCCGTTTAAAGTTGAAGATGGATTTCCCGCTACTCCTCAAGATTTCAATATAATAAGGCCTAAGGTAGACCTCCTTATAGGTGAAGAGACAAAGAGGCCTATGAACTTCAGGGTGGTGAGAACGTCACAAGAAGCCGCATCAGAGTTAATGGATAAAGAGAAGGATCTGTTAATACAATATGTAATGGCGTCCATCACAGCTAGAATGGGAGAAGAGGAAGCTGCTCAATTTCAACAGCAATTGGAGAATGGCGAAATAATGCCGCCTGAAGCAATTGCTAAATACATGAATAAGGATTATAAAGACCCTGTAGAAAATACAGCATATCACACTCTCGTACATTTAAGAGAAAGACTCATACTGGATAATGAGTTTATTAAAGGTTGGAAAGACGCACTTATTTCTGGTATTGAAGTATACTATGTTGGTGTACTAAACGACGAACCATATCTAGAAAGAGTAAATCCAATGATGTTCTCTTATGATAATTCACCGGACCTTGAGTTTATTGAAGATGGTTCTTGGTGTTGTCGTAGAATGAGAATGTCCGTAAGTGAGATTTACGATAGATATTATAAAAAGCTGTCAGAGAAAGATTTGAATAAACTGACAGAAATGCTTACAGGAAAGTCGGCCAACGATTTGGGCGAGAAAGACCCGGTTGACAATTTTGGCGGCGGCATACAGATGCATATATACGACAATCCATATATGGATCAAAAATCAAGGTATGCAATTAATGTATGGCATTGTTGCTGGAAGTCGTTTAAAAAGATATACTATGTAACATACTTCGACGAAGCAGGACAAGCACAGGTGGAAATAGAAGACGAGTCATATAAAAAGACTGGAATGGAAATTTCCGTTGAACCAGATTGGATTATAGAAGTTTGGGAAGGATATCGTGCCGGAACCGATCTTTATTTTGGTATTCAACCTATCGAATATCAACACGTATCTATTGATAATCCAAATTCTCAAAAGCTTCCATATTGTGGATGCGTTTATTCTAATACCAATAGTCGTCCTAGGTCCCTTGTTAGTATCCTTAAACCTTTACAGTATATGTACATTGTACTTTGGTACAGACTGGAGTTAGCAATCGCAAGAGACAAAGGTAAGGTAATTAATATGGATATTACTCAGATACCTAAATCAATGGGTATCACTCCAGAGAGATGGATGCACTATTTGTCTTCTGTAGGTGTTAACTTTGTTAACCCATACGAGGAAGGTGTTCAAGGTCGAGAAGGAGGTCGTTCTGCAACATTCAATCAATTCTCGTCAGTAGATTTGACAATGTCAAATGTTATTGCTGAGTATATTCAGCTTATGGATAAGATTGAACAGCTTGCGGGCACTATATCTGGTATCACAGAACAGCGTCAAGGAGCTATCAGTTCTTCTGAACTTGTGGGCAATGTAGAGCGTTCTGTTGTGCAGTCTTCGCATATCACTGAGCCTTTATTCTGGGTACACAATCAATGTAAACGCCACGCACTAAATATGTTGCTCAATACAGCTAAAGGTGCTTGGGAGCAATCTGGTAAGAAGAAGCTTAGTTATATATTTGATAACGGCGAGCGTGCTTACATCGACATTCAGGAAGACTTCTATTATGAAGATATGGATGTATTTGTAAGTGATACTTCTAAAGACCTAGAAAATATACAAAAGCTTCAACAGCTCATTCAACCAGCTATGCAAAACGGTGCTAGCCTATTAGAAGCTGCAGAGGTACTTACAAACGACAACTTCAACATCATTAAGCAGAAACTTAAGGAGATGCAGGAGCGTCAAGAGCAAATGCAGCAGCAAGCTCAACAAGCAGAACAGCAACAGGCTATTCAGCTGCAGCAGATGCAGAACGAACAGCGTGAACAAGAGCTTATGCTTGAAGAGGCTAAGATGGAGCTTGAGCGTTACAAGATTGATGCTGATAACCAGACTAAGATTGCAGTTGCTGAGATTAGTGCATACCGTGGTACAGAAGAGAAGGACGCTAACCAAAATAACGTACCTGATCCAATCGAGATTGCTAAGGATGCTACACAGCAACGTAAGATTGCATCTGATGAGTATACTAAGCGTTATGAATCTCGTCAGAAGAAAGAGATAGAAGACAAGAAGATTGATCTTGAGCGTGACCGTATGAAGCACGAGATGGAGCTGTAGAAGGCTAAAGACGATGCGGCTTTAGAGCGTGAGAAGATTAAAGCAGCCACGGCAAGGGTAAATAAGGTCTCAGGCGAGAAGTAATTATGGAACGAATAAAATATTATTTCAACGTTGCATTTATATCTGCTGTACGCTGGCTGTATAATCATTATATATTGTTTAATAAATTTCTTAGAGGCAGAGCCAGAAAACAATCACCTATACAAGAAATATTATTAGACATACTTCTTACAGACAAGCCGATTGATGTGTACAAAGTATGTAATGATATACGTAATTCGAAATGACACGCGCCGAAGAACAAGAGCTTCTATAGCTTACTAGAGAGAACAATCAATTATTAAAACTTATACTAAGATTAGTTTAGCACGACGAAGGGAATGACTTCATGACCAACGTCGTTGCTAATCTACTTAGCAATAGAATAGATGGTTATGCGCAAAGATCCTACTGAATTTAGAGAACGCTTTAAAGCTTATAAGAACGGCAAAATGCCTTATAAAAATGGTAAGATTATAAAGAGCGACTACTAGGATTATAATCATACTATAGATTTTCTAGATAAACACGAAGGTTTTGAAGATCATGTTTATCCTGACGGAAAAGGAATTCCTACTATTGGTTACGGATTCACTGATCCTGCTTATATAAAGATGAATACAATGTCTAAAGATGTAGCTAGGCAAATACTTCATAAAGAGCTTGTAAACAGAGATCGCTTTCTGAGTAGATTAAAGAACTGGGATAAACTTGGAGAAGGAGGTAAAACAGCGTTGCGCGCTTACTATTATAATTATCCCGCAGGTTTTAAAAAAGCTACAAAGTTTATGTAGGCTTGGAATTCCGGTAATTATGAAGAAGCTATAAGACAAGTGAATGCTGGTTGGAACGATGAAGCTAATCGAGGTTTAAGAAATAGAAGAATAGAGGAGCAAGAATTGCTTAGAAATGATCCTTTTATAATGTCTGTTCTTAACGACAATTGGAAATTACCAGTCCCAAAATTAACTAAATAGAACGAAGAACTGTAGTTTAAACCTTGGTCTAATTATCATGGTACAGATTATCCTATAAATAATCCTGCACCATCTAGTATATCTTCTTGGAATAGTCTGCAGAGTCCTGCATATACTCCAGTAGAATATAATGCTAGTCAGTCTTACTTAAGACTACCTAACATAAAGAATGTAACGGAATAGTCTATTATGACTCCTAAGTTTAAGAACGGTAAGCTTCCAGAATATGAAGATGGAAACACGCCTGTTACAACAGGAGGAGCCGGATATATTCCCCCAGTTCCAACGTGGAATTTTCCTACATCTAAAGAAGAGGCTAGATTGAGATTATATAATCAAGTAAATCCAAGTTGGGGTTTTACAGATGATACTATTGATGCGACAATAAACACTCTACTGTACAATAAAAATAATTGGTCTCACGATAAAAGATTTGTTACAGTAAAAGATCCATATGTAGACGGTGTTTGGGCTGAATATTTACAGATTCCGCAGGATAAACGCAGAAGTAAATATAAACTAGAACCATCTGCATATAGACCTAAGATTGGGGACGAAAAATCTATATAGTATTATAGAGTTCCTATAGATACCCTTACAAAAGCTAAATTAATACGAGAAGGTAGTACTCTTCCAATAGGAAAAAATAAATTATCTATTGCTTTAGGAGGTTACAATCACGGGGAGCATACTATAGGAAAAGGAATAGATCCGCATAAAGGAGAATATATTTCATACTATGATAGATGGGATTTAAATCCTCTCAGTAGTAGATATTCTTCCGAAACCAAATTAAAAAACAATCGCATAATTAAAAAGTTAGGATTACTTGATAACAGAAAGCATGGGGATTTGTCTTTTGGTATTGGTAAACCAATAGACTTTTACGATAGAATTTATTTGGATAATTACTACGGAGTAGATTCTTCTGCTAGCCCTGGTACTTATTACGGCGGATGGCTACCAGAAATATTTGTTGACAGTTTTGGAACAGGACGTACTACAAATACAATGGGAGACCACACGGAGTTCGGAGTTCCTCAGTATGCTAACGGTAAATCTCCCATATATATTAAACCTGCTAATCGTGGTAAATTCACTGCACTAAAGAAACGCACAGGACATTCAGCATCTTGGTTTAAGAAGAATGGAACTCCTGCACAGAAGAAGATGGCTACTTTTGCTTTAAATGCACGAAAGTGGTCGCACTAATATAACAGAATAAACTGTACAAATTAACTTACATATTATAATATGGCAAAGAAAAAGAATACAATTCCGAGCGGATTTGAAGATATTCTCGGTAACGTCTATTCTAATGCTGAGCAAGGCGAAGGTATTACGAATATTGATGACATCAATGAATTCGATGATCCAATCGTTGAAAACGATAATAATAAGAACGTGCCGCCAGTGAATAATCCTGAGGACGGCGATAAACAAGGTCTAACTGACATAGACCCAAACGCACATGAGGACGATTCTCCGGAACCTCCTGTAAACAATCCAGAACCACCAACAACCGAACAACCTGTAGATGATCCCAATAATACTGAAGACGATAATCAAAACCCTTCAGAAGAGGATATAATAGAGGGTCAGCAGGTAAGCCTTTTGTTTGAGGCTATCGGTAATTCGCTTGGGTGGAATATGGATGAGATTGATGACAAGGATAAGCCTGTCACTGTGGATGAACTTACTAAATATTTTAGTGACGTAGTAGAACAGAACTCCAAGCCTGAGTACGCGGACGATCGTATACAGGCGCTCGACGAGTATGTAAGAAATGGAGGCAAGTTCGAAGATTTCTACCACAGACAGCAAGAGGCGCTTTCTCTTGATAACATCGATCTCGAAGACGAGAATAATCAAAAAGCAGTAGTTCGTGAGCTTATGCAGCGTAGTGGTTACTCAGATGAGCTTATTAATAAGAAAATTGCTCGATATGAAGAGAGTGACATGCTGTATGAGGAATCAGAGGATGCTTTGGATAGATTAAAGCAGCTTCGTCAACAAGAAGTAGAAGAGACTCAGAGACAACAGGAAGAGTACGCTAGACAGCAAGAAGAGGAGTCTAGAGCATTCTTTAATACGGTTACTAAGGATATTAACGAGCTTACTAATATCAGAGGTATCGCAATTCCAAAGGAAGACCGTAAAGCATTGTTTGATTATATTTTCAAAGTAGATCAAAACGGAATGTCTCAATATCAAAAAGATTTTGCTAAGAATCAATCTAAGAACTTAATTGAGTCTGCATACTTCACAATGAAAGCCGATGCTTTAATTGCCAATGCTAAAAACACCGGAGAAACATCCGCTACTGAAAAACTTAGGAAAATGTTAAGGCATAGTGCAAAGAATCATAGCACTTACAATGCCGATGATAAACAAAAGTCAGTAACAGACATGGTAAGTGGTATGTTCTGACGCACACAATTATAAATATATATGAATAATAGTTTGCTTAATAATCTCCAGCTGTATCGCGGACGTCGTTTCAGCGACCTGGTAGATGAGAATATGATTTCTAATGCGCTGCTGACCAAGCCTCATGAGGTATCTGGTCTGCTTTCACTGGTATTTGGTACAAAAGACGATGGTGTATCAACCGCTATCGATTTGATTACTGGTGGTCTTGGCAAGACAATGATTATCGATAACCGTGAGTTTGAGTGGAGCGTTATGATCGACTCTGACCACGCTATCAACATTCGCTGGGCTAAGTGGAATGGCCAGGAGGTTTCTACTTCTAACTACTCTACAATTACTCCAGGTTTGAATGGTACTCCTATTTATCTTGCTCTTGAAGAGCGTTGGTTTGGCCCAGGTGCAATTCTCGCATTTGATGATTACAAGTTCCAGGTTCGTGTAACAGGTCTTCCTTATCAAGATGGTAGCTCTTGGGTATATGAGTGCTATGTAATCGATGGCGCACAGGCTTCTTATATTCCTGGTGAGTTCCTGCTCGCTGGTCGTCAGGTTAACCGTATTGGTTCAGCTTACGAGGAGTACAGCGATGAGGCTGATATCATCAACTATCAGACTCCATTCAAGATGCGTAGCCACCTGCAGACTCTCCGTCTGACATATGATATCACTGGTGATGCATATAGCACAGTTTTGGCTATTGCTCTGACAGATCCTGAGACAGGTAAGAAGTCTTATTTGTGGGCTGATTATCAGTATTGGAAGGCTCTGCGTGAGTGGAAGAAGAGAGAGGAGTATGCTCTCCTGTTCTCTAAGAGCAACCGTCTGAGCGATGGTACATATCTGAATAAGGGTACAAACGGTCGTCCAGCTCCTACAATGAGCGGTCTGTTTGAGCAGGTTAGTCCAGCTAACGTTCGTTATTACACAACTCTTACAGCTGAATTGCTCGAGGATTATCTGTTCGATCTGTGTTACAACATTCTTGGTACAAATGAGCGTAAGTTCATTGCCCTGACTGGTGAGATGGGTATCCGTGAGTTCGACCGTATCCTGAAGGAGAAGGTTGCTACATTCAATATGATTGATACACACTTCGTAACTGGTTCTGGTCAGGATCTGGCTCTTGGTGGTCAGTTCACAACCTATAAGATGACTAACGGCATTGAGTTGACATTGAAGCGTTGTCCTTTGTTTGATAACATGGAGATGTTCCGTCAGTTGCACCCACTGACAGGTAAACCACTGATGTCTTACACATTCCTGTTTGTTGACCTTGGTTCACGCGATGGTCAGGCTAACGTAGTAAAGGTTTGTCGTAAGGGTCGTGAGTTTGTACAGTGGTGTACTGCTGGTTCTGTAGCTCCTAATGGTTATAGCAACAACATTAACAATGTTCGTTCTAACAGCCGTGATGGTTATCAGGTACACTTCCTCGGTGAGGAGGGTATTATGTTGCGTAACCCATTGTCTTGCGGTATTCTGTACTGCGACGCAGAAGACACAGAGATTGCTAACGACGGTAATGTTGCCGTAGGCGCGTAATCTTATTAATAAAACATTGATGTCTGAGCCCCAGTTATAATGGCTGGGGCGTTCAGCATCACAACATACTAATTATACTAATTATGGTAGTTGAACTTAGAATTAAAAAGAAGAATCCCTGGGCAGGGTTAATTAAGTACAAGAGTTGTTTTGATTATATTGCTCCTTATTTTACTCGTTCCGGGTCGATTTATACGGGTCTCACCCCAGAAGATGAGAAATATTTTGAGAAAGCTTTAGGTTATCCTGAAGGACACCTTGCAAAAAGTTCAGATTTTTGGACAACCTTCTGTGTAAAAGTAGGTTCTCGTACACTGCTCCTTGACGATTCAATTCCACGTCAGGCAATGCTTATTAAGTTTCTTACTGGTCACAAGCGTGTAGCAACATCGCTGGATAGACTTGATGCCGGCAAAGATTATTTGTTGATTAATCGTGAGGCTGAGGCTGTAGAACAGAACAAACAGAATAAGCTCCGCCGTGACGCAATCCGTGAATTTGATAGTCTGTCACTTGAGCAAATGCGTAAATGTTTACGTTTGTTTGGTATGAATGCAGATAGAATGTCAAATGAGCTCGTAGAGTCTACGTTGTTTAGCATGGTTGATAAAAATCCGAAGAAGTTCTTTGATAAGTGGGTTAACAACAAGTCAAAGGATACAGAGTTCTTGCTTGAGAACGCTATTGCAAAAGGTGTTATTCGTAAGGATAAGACTCATTACTTCTATGGAACAGACATGTTCGCTGATTCATTAGACGATGCTATTGCATATCTTGACAGTAAGAAAAACCAAGATCTGAAGCTTTCTATTATTAACGAAACAAATAATAAGTGATCTAATCACTAATATAAGATATGACGCATAACGACGTATATACTAAATTCATGATAGGGTATGACAAGGCTAATGTAACTTCGTCGTATCCAGCGTTAACAAAATATGAAGTTGCTACAATTCTTGATAAAGCGTACGATGCGTTAATTGCGTAGAAAGTTACAGGTAATAATCCAAGACGTGTTCCGTTTGAAGCCGACCAAAAGCAAATAGCCGACTTGCAAAAACTTATTACATATAAGAAAGTGCAATTTAAACAGGCTATTGACGGACAGTATATGGAAACGCAAAATGTTAGTGAATTCGATCTTCCAGAAGACTTTAAGTATTATGTTAGATTGTTATTAGAATATAATACGAACGATCCAACGGAAGATCGTGTTTACGAAACAGCTGTATTTTCTCCCAACTCGATTACATACATTGGGCAAGACGACGATAAGTGGGTGAGCCTTAATGAAGGCTATAAAGCAACCAATCCAGACGAACAGCGTGAAATACAGCAGCAATTTGGGGACTGGATACAGTGGAGAAATCTTTATTATGCTACTGGTATTGAAGATATAGTAAATACAAATCTCATGATTGCTGAGAATTCTGACGGTAAGCCTTATGACAGACGACAAGTCAGAATGCTCCCGGTTAAACTTGTATCGCACGACATAGCTGAAAAGTTTATAACAACAGCATATAATATGCCGTGGGTAAAGAACCCTGTTTGCTATATATACAATGACACAGTTGCAGTTGTATATGACGCGTTAAGAAAACCTAACGTGGAGCCAGAAGATATCGCACATTTTGTTTATATTCGTGATCCAAAGAAATTTGTTACGAGCGATCCAAATGTGTGTGACTTCTCCAGCGCCACCGAGATGGAAATATCCGATACTGCCTCTGAAGAGCTTATAAATCTTGCAATATCATTTGCATTAGAAAACACAGAGTCTTCTGCTAGGTTGAGTACTAAACTAAATATGAGAGGGCTTGAGTCATGACAATAAATCAAACACGACAACTTGGAATAGAATTTGAACGCAGAGTTCAAACTATGATTCCCGAAACTGAGTACGCAGAGAAGTTGGATACTGATACAATATATTCATACTTGAATCAATATCAAGATATGTTTATACGTGACATATATAAATCCTTGGGGGCAATTGCTCAACAACAACACCCAAGTGAATATATAGAAACGATACTGCAAACCTTTCTTTCATACTTTGCTATGAATCTTGAAAATGTGGACAATCAGTATCAAGCAAAACTTCCATCAAACTTTGGTTTATACGTTGACAGTTCTACTAGAGTTTCTAGTTCTTATAGAATGAAGACTAATGCGGAAGATACATCTGGTGTAGTTTCAAACGTATTTGTTTCTCAGACTATTGCTCAGCAATTCTTAATGCAGCCATCAGATTCAATGAGGATTATAAGAAACCCTATTGTATATTTAGACACTAATAGTAGAATAAAGCTCATCTGCGATAGATACACTAATCCTACTACGATAGGGCTTCATTATTATAGAATGCCTAAGTATATGAACTTAATGGAATCTGTTCCGTGTGAATTACCAATGGAGGTTTTTGAGACTCTCGTATCTGGCGCTGTAGATCTTTATGTACAATATGTTGCTGGTGCTGAGGCAAGAAAAAGACAAATTGCTGAACAACAGAAACAGAATGCTAAAAACGAACAATAATGGTAGGAGTTGATATAATAGGTTCGTTCGAGCTTGAAATAAACAAGCTGGACGACACATTACAGAAACCTCGTACGGATGACTCTATATACTGGGTGAACCAGGCTGCGGTAAAGTTTACTAAGGATAGATTCAACGGAAACACACCAAAGCGCACATCTTACGAACAGACTGAAAAACGGTCTAGAGATTTGATTAATTTGCTTAATGAAGATGTTTGGGAAACTCCTGTCATCTCGGCTACTCATGAAAATTATAATGAGTACGAATATACTTATCCCACCGATATGTTGTATGTTCTAAATGAAGATGTTGTTATATCAGATAACAATGATGAACATGCGATGGATACTTGTGTATTCGAATGTACAGCAGATAGTTTCATGTATCGAATCAATAATTCGCTTACAGACTTTCATTATCGTTATCATAGAGCTCGTCCTTTGCGAGTTAGAACAAAAGACGGCTTTCGGTTATTGACCGACAAGAATTATAAAATAAAGAAATACGTGGTAGGGTACCTCAAGGTTCCTACTGAAATTGATTCTCAAGATCCGTTTAAAGAGTACACGGATTTTGCAGATAATGTATGGGCAGAGATTATTAAAATAGCGGCTCAAATGTATGTTGAAAACAAACAAGACCCTCGCTATAAAACTCTAACCCAAGAAGTACTCACACAAGAATAATAATTTTAACGTGGAAACCCCAGCTAGTTAGGTCTAGCCTTTGTGTATAGGGGGAGTAGAAAAAATTAAATTTTAAATTATGTTAAACTACGTAAATACTGTACTCGTTAGCAATCTGGCTACTGGTGCAGTGCTGGCAGCTGAGCCTGCTCAGGCCGCTTCGATGAACGCTGCATCTGCTGATGCTGGCAAGTTTATTATCATGAACTGCGATGCTAATGTAGCTTCTGGTGATCTTTATAATGTAACAGCTGCTAATGCTGGCAACATCAACACTATTAAGGTTGGTATCGTAACAAAGAAGAACACTGTTCTCCGTAAGCAGAATGGTACTGTTGAGTATCGTCCTATTATCAAGTGGTCTAATGAGATCAAGGCCGCTGATATTAAGAGCTTTAATGCCCTGAATTATGCAGCTGACACAGAGGACCAGGTTACTATTGATTTCAGTAATCTTGACGCTCAGGTTGCTACTCTGTTTGCTGAGGGTGGCAAGCGTATCATCGTTCGCCTGACATTCAAGGATCTGCCTACACGCTTCCGCAACTGGACAGAGTCTTATGAGTATGTTACACAGATTGGTGATACCGCAGCAACTATTGCTCAGAATATCGCTAATCAGATTAATTCAGAGTGGAAGCGCGCTCGCGTATCTGCAACTGGTAGCAACTCTCAGGTTGTTATTACAGCTCTGCCTTACGATGACGACGAGGCTGTTGAAACACTGAACTGGGCCGCTAAGGTTCGCTTCAATGCAAATGTTTATTATACCGATCCTGCTGCTGACGGATGGGAGTCTAAGAATAAGCATTTCCCTGCAGGTGTTGCTATCAACAAGGTTCCTGGAAAGCAGTATCCAGCTTCTGCTAAGCTTGTTCGTGATCGTGAGTCTTGGGCTATGGGTTATCAGGGCATCCTGAACCGTGGCGAGGGCACATGGCCAATCATCAAGCCTGCTATGGAGGCTGACATCACAGCTCAGTACGACGCTCTTACTCTCGAGTTTGAGAATATGTATCGTGCTGCTGACGACATTCAGCGTAAGACAAAGCAGACTCTTGAGGTATATGGTATCACAGGTCAGCTTTCAGATCTTAAGGATATTCTCGAGGCTTTTGTAGCCTAATTTTAAACTAAATATAAAATCGGCTGGGGGTGGGCTTCGCCCGTCTCTGGCCTTTTTTATCAACATATTGCAATATGAATAAGATTAGAATTGGAAACGACATTAGGCTGCTCATGACGATTGAGCAAAACGTAGACCCTAATTCAACACACGCTGGCTCATTTAATCAGTCTAGTATTAAACAGCTTCGGTGTTACTTAGTGAATACGTCTTTTGCCAAGCGCATTCAACCAGACGATCTGACTAAGTTCAAGAGAGTCGGTTTTCCTCAATTCTATCAACCAACTGAACACAATATAAACAACTCGGGATATCCCAGTTATTATATGATGCCTGCGAATGTTCATAATTATGACACATTCTCTCCAGACTTCCATGACTATCACTGGTGGCCAGGTTTCCGTGGATTTGGTATCAATCCAGAGCCATTTAATCATTATAGACCACACCGCCACGATCACAAATTTGACAACGTATATCTTGCTGAATCTCAGGTACTTCCAGAGGAGAACAGGATATCGTGTTTGTTCCCCGCCGTAGATCAACTTATGTGCGGAACATACAAACTTATTGTTGTCTTAAGTGTATATGAGCAAGGATGGGGTAAGCACAATCTTCGTACATATACTATCGACAAAGGTAATATATTTGAATTAGTCGACGACCATACTGGTAAATCTGGTAACATCACAATTGATGTAGACGGTACAGGTGATAGAGAAAACTTAATAAAGTCAATATTTGCCGATAAAGATACTGATCCAAGCTCTCAAGATAAGAATGTATTCTATCTTCCTGTAAATAGCAGTCTGCGTCTTGGATTGAATGATATAAAGGGTAAGCCATACAATATCTTCTGTATATTGAAAGACGATTGTGAAGTTGTGTATAATCCTTACGATTGGCATTTTAATCAGCTGGAGTTTAGTATTGAAAACGGAAAAGAAGACATCTTGACAGTAGACAAGCTTGGAGTTCTCACTTCTCACGACGTGCTAGGGGTAGAAGATAGAGTTACAGTTACGGTTAGTTGTGTTGATGACCCATCAATAAATTATCAATTTGTTGTAGCTGTACAAAACTTAGACACAATTCTTCTCGGATTTGACGATGAGGAAAATGTTCAAAATATGTATCCTACTTCTAGAACGATATATAAATATAGTATTGACAATATCGTAATAGATAACACAAGTAGCGAAAATTACTTATGGATATTCTCTCAAAGAAAAGTTGATGGTGTTAGTAGGACTGTGATTGACACGTCTCATAATATTCCCGTCACATCCGAAGTAAACATCCCGTTGCAAGACTACGGGGTTAGAGATGGTTATTATTGTTATCGTAGCGTCGACAAAGTCGGTGCAGGAGATGTACGATTGAATGTTGAGTTTAATACAAGCCTTTATAATTACTTTGGCTATTAAACTAATACTATTCATTTTTACATAACCGTAATAAACAATAGTGATGCAACATATATCCGATACACTACAACGCATGGCAACTACATTAAATACGATTGTTAACGGTAGTATCTTAGGTAAGTTTTTTGTAGGGTTGGGTTCGGCTATAGTAGGGTATTATACCCCAATATTGTATTTATTACTTATATGTTTTGCCACTACGTTAGTAGACATGATCTACGGCATTAAAGTGGCCAGGAAATTTCGTAAGAAAATAGAGAGCGGTAAGAATTGGACTGGCACAGTTAGAAAGATAAAAGATACGTTTATTATCTTGTCTTTGGTACACGGCTTAGAATGGGCAGTGCTTGGTCAGTCTGGTGTATTTTTGCTTACCGGGGGTGCGACTGCAATTATAACATTAACAGAATTGTGGTCTATTATAGAGAATTTAAATACGTTGGACCCGAATGGTCCATGGCGAGCATTAGGTAAATTCCTTAGAAAAAAAGGAGAGGACTATACTGGAATAGAACTTAATCTAAATGATGAACATACTGGCGATAATAAAGTGGGTGATTAACCACTGGAAAACAGCCGTAAACGCCATTTGCGTGGCTTCTGTTGCGTTTTTATTTATATTTGGGTGTTCTACCCACAGACAGAATAAAAAGCTGTCACAGGAGCTAGAAATGGCTCAGAACAACATTGAAGCCTATTAGGGGTTGTTAGACAGCTCCTAGTAGGCTAATAATGTTTTATGGCTGGACATAAAAGAGCTTAAGTCTCAAAATGATAAAACGTTGCACAAATTGGATAGTGTTCGTAACGAACTTAAAATAAAACCAAAATCTGTCAAAGTAGCTGCAACGCAAACATAGACTTTAAACGTTAATGATAGTAAGGGGGTAAGGGGGGATGCAATCTCCGTTAAAGACTCCATATACAAAGATAGTATAAACTTTAATGATTATACTAAAGTATATTATACTATTACTTAGGATTCTGTTAATATAGCATTAGATATAAGTAATGAACAATATCTATATGTATACGAAACTAAGGAGTATAAGAATAAGAAAAGTTTTATTAAACGACTTTTTACGTTAGACTTTAAGAAAGTAAAGAAAACAAAATACGTTATGCATAATACAAACGATATAATAAAACAGGATGACGTAAGAGTTGTAGAATCAAAATAATAACATGAGTAAGACTTCACTAAGAGAGATTATAGATGATATACTTCTCTTGGTAAGAAATAACAATATAAGTGAAAGTGAAGATCTGTCTAGAGCGTAGATAATCGCGTGGGTTAATCATTACCGCAGAGCTCTTTGGAAGAAACATCTCGACGAGATAAAGGAAAAAGAGAAGCAAGGATTTGATATTCAAGATCTCATTGATGATGAATTTCTTGTTGTCAAAGAAACAGGCCCACATAAGATAGTACACGTTAAGTCTGGCGATCGTGAAAGAGACACTTTTACTAGAGTTACTGAAGATACTTTCGAGAACATATACAATAACGACTGGAAGAGTATACTTGCCGTACACGATGAAGATGGTGAAGATATTCAGTATATGAACCATATGAGAAGGCATTATCAGTACTTTAGAAAATATACATTTGGAGAGTTGACCTCATATTACAAGGATGACAAGCATATATACGTACAAGGATTGCAAGATCAGGATAAACTTAAGTACATATATGTGCTTGCTGTTTATGAAGTACCCGACGATGCAGATGATGCAGAAGCCGGTGATGATCCAGATGAAGAGGATATTAAAGTCCCAACATGGATGGTCCCAGATATTAAAAAGCTTATATTGACAAACGAACTTGCGTTTATGCTTAAGATGCCTAGCGATGATGATAACAACGCTACACTCGACGGCATAAAGCCAGACGGACCAAGAGAGGATGAAAAATAAAAAATCGTTGACGTTCTTGGATATGTATAAAACGTTGCCCATAGAGCTTGATTACAGCCTATATAAACGCATATTAAGCGCCATGTGCACAATTATCCTAGAACACGTATTAGAAGGCTCAGAAGGCTTTAAAATGCCTTATGGACTAGGGTTTATACAGATAGGTAAATATCAACCTAAGACGCTTACTCCAGATTCGTTATCTGTGGATTATAAAGCAAGTAAAGAATACAATAAACGAATATATCACTTGAATGAACATTCAGATGGTTATAAATATAGACTATATTGGTCTAAAATACCTCGCACATTCCCAGACAGATACAAGTATTCGTTAAACCTAGTACGTAAAAACAAACGTAAATTAGCTCAACTAATATTCAATAAACACGATTATATAAATATAAATGATATACAATTATACAAAGTGTGAATCAGTCATAGCTAAAATAATGGCTGATTTAGATTCCACTGAAGTAAAGCAACGTATTACAGATATACGAGAGTGGATTTTTGAAGCCATAGAAAAGATTGGTGCTCCTATGTAGTATATCACAAAAGAATCTGGTGTGGACGGCGAGCCTATTTTGAAAATAGAAGACAGACAAGTTCCGCTACCACACGATTTGCAACATTTAGATGCTGTAGCGTACAGTGAAACAATAAATGGACCGTGGATTCCAATGAGCACGATGACGGGTGCTTTCAAAATGAAGCAGAGCAAACCTAAGTTACCGGCTTATACTATAAATCACGATCCTGCGAACATGGCTATCGAGGAGCCGGCTATTGTTAAAAATCCTGGGTTTGAAGACCATCAACCTGAAATGTACAAGCTTCCGACATCACAACACCAATTATACACAAATAACCTAAGTAAATATACGAATCGGTTATTGCGTGATGCTGCAAACAAGCCTGAATACTTTATAAAGCCAGGTTGGATTGTTACAAACAAAGATAAAGGTTTTATAAAACTGGCATATAAATCAATTCCTGTTGATGAAAGAGGCTATCCACTTATACCGGATTTGGCTTCATATCAAGAAGCTGTATATTGGTACGTTGTAATGAAACTTAGTTTCCCTAAGTTTATGAGTGGTAAGCTAGGTGGCAGCACTTCTAAATATGCTTCTAAATACGCGTTTCAGTCATATTCTGAAGTAAAACAACAGTGGTATTTTTATAGAAATCAGGCATACGCAGAAGCAATGATGCCAACTGCTGATGATATGCAGAATATAAAGAATGATTGGAATAAACTAATTCCAGATTGGGATGGTGATGACACATTCTTTAAACACATAAATAAAGAACAAATAACATATAACGACTACTACTATGGTTATTAATAACAATAATTCGCAAATAAATTCCTTTGTTAAGGGAATGAATTCTGACGCTGCGTACGATCAGATAGAGAATACATAGTACGTATTCGGGCAGAATGTCAGAATAACTAAAAATCAGTCTTTGGGTGGTTTTGCGGATTATTCGTCAGTGCATGAAGGAATAGTTGGTCCTGTGTTATCTGGAACATTGGTTGATACTGTTGATTTAAACGCTAATTATAATATACTGTCTATAAAAACAGTAGACAACTTAGGTGTTATTGTACTGAATCAGAAGAATACTAAGAATATTAAGGTTTATAGATTTGAGGTTAACATTGATGATGACAGCCACATTTCAAAACCATTTGAATTAGTATGGACATATGATAATCTTTGGTCTGGCGATGTGCCAGAAAAGATATCGACTGTTTTATACAAAGAGTTGGATAATGTAATAAAGTTTTATATTGCTACTGGAGAGCATCCAATATTAACTCTTAGGGTCGATGATGATGGTGTAAGCAGATACCCATCAAACAAAAACATGAACCCAGATGACCTTATAAACAATAGAATTGTTCCTAATGAACGTATATACATTAAACAGGTTATCACAGGTCGTTTACTTTCATCACAAGTACAATACACATATCGATATTATAACAAATACGGCAATTCAACGCAATTAGCTCCGTTAACAAATAAGATACAAGTAATCGACCCCTCTAGATCAAAAGAAACAGGTAACGCCGAAAATACTGAAACGTCTATTGGTTTTATGTTGGCAATCAATACCGACGAATATAAGGACAAGTTCAATAGAATTCAGATATTTAGATTGCAGTATATTAAGCCAGGTGAGGATGCTGAAGTGTCGTTGATATATGACGATAAATTTTCCAATACAACAGAGTTTGTTCTCAATGATGTTGGAATAGAACCTTTGCAAAAGTATACGATGGAAGAGTTTTCTTCTATGCAAGGTATTATTCTTATTCCTCAGGTAATCGAGCAAAACCAAGAATACATGTTCTGCGCAAACGTAAAGGATGATACAATCATACAAGACTTTACGGTGGAGCAGAATGATAACAATGTTGCCTTGGTTAGTACGGATGTAATGTTGGATACGTTTAATTACGATTACGGACATATTCCAGCTGAGACTACACAAAAATATCTCGGTTCGAATATTAACATTAAAGATTATAAAACCGGTAACGATATTATGCCGGTAAGTGAATATATTGACCGTCGTGGAATAAATCCAAGCAACGTTACTGCATCGTACAACGATATGTTTACTTCTAGTTTGTTAAGGTCGTTGAGACGCGGCGAGGACTATAAATACGCAATTATATTCTACGATAAATACGGAAGACGTTCAGACGTACAACCAATAAATGATTTTGTACATGTTCCGCGTATTGACGAACAAGATGGTACACCACATTTCATTCAAAACTAGGACTTTAGCGTTAATGCAAACCCAATTGGTGTACAAATTACATTACCAAATATAAGTGGTAAATATGTCGATGATGGCAACTTAAAAAATATAGTAGGTTGCTAGATTGTCAGAAGAAGTTCGTCTGAGATATATCAGAATACACTTCTGCAAGTTGTATTATCTAGACCAGTACAGCAACCGTTACTTGAAACATCGGTAATTGATCCATCCACCATTACAGAGGATTCTACTAAAAAGTCGCCGTTCTATCCAACGGGGTTGTTAAATACTAAAGACATGTATATAACCCCACACTACTATAATCCAGACATTGCTTATTATGACGTGTTAAAAACGCGAACGATGAATAAGCGTCTTTACCAAATATTTTCATCTGAAATAGACTTTAGACGTGACGACGTTCTGTCTAAGTTAGGTCTTTCTGATTTAAAGATTACGCCGTTAATATATATAGATGGTGTATATGGTAAATACAAAAATGCAACGTATAGTTTTGATGGTTTGTACGGAGGAGGTTTTAACATATTCACTGATGGTATTGGGTTAGGAAGAGATGTTGTGAAAAAGTTAACAACAGATGAAAAGCAATCTACACACTGGGTATTCAACTTTTATAAACAGCTGTACGAACCACAACGCGTAGAACATCCCATCAAGCAAGTAAAAGATGTTAAGATGGCAAGCTGGGACTCTGGTTTTTCAGATGTAACTTATCAGGACTTAGATATATACACCGCCATTAAAAAGTATAGAAGTCATACTACAAATATTGATTCTTACTTATATAACAACTGGGTATCATTTGGTAAGTATGACCTTAGAGCTGGTTTGGAGGGGCAACCCAATATGGAAGATTATCCTGGAGAAGAGGCTCAGGAATATCTTGCTGAACAAGCAGACTACTTACAATGGTTGTATAGGGATGGGTCTTAGAATAATGTTAGACGTGGATATATTGGCCCTGGACCATCTTGCTTCTTAATTGCTACTGATTCAGATGTTACTGACACGATGCAATCTCCGTACGTACAGACAGTGTTGTGTAATATAACACATACTCCGAAAATAACAAACGTACAATCGGCACAGACAGAATAGTACTACGGTTTTGGTAATTATTTCCGTCTTGGTTATGACGATGATACACAATCTTTATATGTAGTAAACCCAGACAATAGTTCGGATAAAAGTGGTAAAACAATGATTGTGTTTGATGGAGATATTTATATAACTCCGCACGAAATAACAACACAATTTAAAACATACGACTTCCAGTCTATTGATACATTGCAAAGTACGCAGATTACAAATTATGTTCCATTAGAGTCTAAGGTAAATACTTACCTTGATTATGGAATGAACTTGCGTAATACAAACAGTGAGAACCTTTTGTATGAACCTGGATCTATTGACGGTGTAACAACGCAGGAAAGACCACTTCATCAATACAACATGGTTTATTCTGATAACGATGCATCTAATGATGTATTCACACTTATCAGTACAGATAAAGATGAGACAAACAATTTTAAACAGCGTGCTTATTATTCTGAATTAAAAAGCAACGGAGAGTTCATAGATAACTTCTTGATATTTAAAGCTGCGCAGTTTATTGATGTGGATAGTAGATATGGTCAGATAACGCAAATATTAACAGACAAAAACACGCTGTATTATTGGCAAGATCAAGCATTCGGTAAGTTTAGTGTGAACGAGCGTTCTCTTATAAACGACCAGAATAATAATACTATTATGCTTGGTCAGGCAGGTATCCTTTCGAGATACGATTACATGTCTACTAAATATGGTATGCGTTTACACGACCTATGCGGAATGGTTACAAGTAACGGGTTGTTCTGGGTTGATATAAATAATAAAGCGGTTGTTGGTATATATGACGGGCAAGTAGTCAATTATGGCGAACGTATTGGTGTGCAAAACATAATTAATAACAAGATAACGATAGATGTCCCATATGTTGATTATGATTTACAAAATGACGAATTGTTGTGTAAATGTTTAAGAGACGGAGAGCAAATCGTATTCAATTTAAAATATAACATTGCTACTTCTATATATACTAGAATATATGATGCTACGTTCTATATTAAAAACCATTTATATAGCATACACAACGTTGACAACAGCACAGAATATCATATACACCGCATAAATTACATCAAGCATTCCAACAATCAAACTTATTTGTCTCCAATTAAACTTGAGTTTGTCGTCAACCCATCTGCATCTATTACTAAAGTATTTGATTCTCAACAAATTGTTCCTATTAAGATGTCCAGCGAAGGGTCTTCTGAATTTATGAATAACATAAACATGCAGTTCCAAACAGACATTTATGATAGAAACTCTTACGACGTTGAAGCATATACTGATAGAGAAGGAAATCTTATCTATAATATACCAAGATACGACAATCAATATTACGGATCTAGAATGAGAGGCAAGTGGATGAGAGTGGGTATTACTAAAACGCAACCCAATTATTTGTTTACTATATCTCACATCATAACTAAATTCAGACAATCCTTTAGTTAAATATGAAAAACAATAAAAGAAAGAAGTTACCAAGATATTGGCTTGGTACTAGAAAACCTACATCGTTAGGCTATCAACCCAACTATGGGATTGGAAATGCATAGTTTACGAGCGTAGAGGGAGAGGATATAACACCAGAGGTAAAAGCTGCAAAACGTAATATTCTTCCAAATACATTAAATAAATTAACACAGTCGCTTACACCGACTGTAAGCATCCTACAGAACGCTGCACCAATTACAAGTGCGATTGGGTCAAATGCAGCAAGAGCTGCATTAAGGCGTGCCGGACAGTCTGCAGCGCAAATCTTACCAGATGTAGAGGTTGCATCCGCTCCTGGAGCTTTAAAAGCTGCTGAAACAGGTGCCGAAACAGGTGTAAAGAGTGGTACTAGTGCAGTATTAGGTACAGCCGGAACAGCGTTATCCGCATTAGGTGCTGCTTATGGTACTTACGATATTATCAATCAAATTAGAAATGCTGGTGATATTCGTAGCGCAAGAGATATGTTCAATACGCGTTCTACTAATACTTATACAACCGACCAAGGCAATCAATATACAGAGCATAGCGGTTTAAATGAGAAAAGCGAGATGGCGTATGAGAAAGCTCAGCGTTTGGCAAAGCAGTTGAATTTTGGCGTAAGTACAACCAGTACTGGTGCATCTGTTGGAGCTCTTATCGGAAGTTTAGTTCCTGGAGTTAATTTACTTGGTGGAACTCTTATTGGAGCAGGATTAGGAGCTGCTATTGGAGGCGTCGCAGACCTATTTGGTTTTGGAGATAACGAAGAAGAGATCAAGGAACAAATGCGGCGAGTAAATGACATCACCGCTTTGCAAAACAGACAGAGTCGTTCTGCTGCAGAAAACCAAGACATTAAGGATCAATTCTATAGTGGGTCATCGTCTGCTGCAAAAGGTAAGCGTCCAGTATAGAGTCCGTTCGGATTAATTGATAAGAAAGCCACAGCAAGAGTTTCTAATGGTGAAGTGATTGGAAACTTCGAAGACGGCTATGTAAGCAGAGTGCCAGGTAAGAAAAACAATAAGGATACTAAACTTGCAAACCTTAAAAGCGACGATTTTGTTATCAGTAACAAATATGGTTTATCAGATTATGCCGCTGAAACAGGTGATTATGTTGGAGCATTAAATATGCAAGATATACTTATGAACTAGAAAAATAAAAACTATAAATGCGGAAAGATGCCAAAGTATGCTCTCGGTACTTTAGGTGAATACGCTCTTGCTACACTTCCGCATGTAACTTCGTATTTCTCTAATCTGGCCCAATATAATAGAGCAAAACACGCTGATACGTATGTTCCACATATGGAAATACAAAATCCACAAACTGCTGCAGCAATTAATCAAGTGATGTCTGATATGATTGACCCAAGAGAATATCTGAATCAATCTAATAGAAATTACAGACAAGCTGCTTGGAACATACGAAGAAATCCTGGTATTGGTCTTGGAGGCAGAATGGTTATGCTTGATGCTTTGACTAGAGCTAAGCTTGCACAAGATGCCGAGACCAGAATGAAAATAGATGAAGCTAATCGTGGTCAGCGAAACATCGGTGCTCAGATGAAAGATGTTGCTGGTAGAGACATTCTCGGTAAGAGATACGACCAGTTCTGGCGTAGACATGCCGCAGCTCAACAAGCAAATGCAGCCAAAGAAAATTGGCTCGCACAATACGGCAAAAACATGAACGATTCGTTTGGTTCTCTTGGTGCCGATGTACTGCGAATGATACAGTATAATCAAGCTAAAGATATACAAAACAGAGAGCTTGGTATATGGCAACAGAACGCCGATACAGAAAGAATTAAAGCATTGGGGAATACAGTTATTCCTACTGGTAGTACTTTAACAGGTGGTCAAAAATATCTCAAACTTACAAATCCATTTGTTGCTACTAGTCTTTATCCACAGTATCAAATGTACAAAGCTCCAATGTTAACACAGCCTTATATTAAACGTATTGGATAATGACATTTTTAGGACTTGAAAGACCGGTTGAATATGGAAGACAGTAGATATTCGACCCGAGTACGGCTAATATGGTTCTAAATGCTCAACAGAGTTATATTAATGCCGCAAGAAACGAATACCTCAGAGGACTGCAAGACTTAAAAGAATTTAATCATGAATATGGTGATTTTGTTACACCTATAATGGCTGATCAAGACTGGTACAATGAGAATGTAACAGGTAAGGTTAAAAATTTTATTGATGACGCATACAGTCGCGGAATTGATCTTTTAAGAAGCCCAGAGGGTAGATTGGCTTTAGCGCGATTACAAAACAGTATAGACATCGGGTCTATTGCAAAGCTTAAAACAAGCGCAAGAAATGCTGAAAAGTTTTTGGAGTCTCGCCGACAGTTAGAAGCAAACGGTTTATATAATCCGGAACTTGCTAAATATGATGGTCCAGATATGACTACTTACCATACATTGGCACAGGGCGACCAAGCTGGAATGGGGATATGGGATAAGATGAGCGCTACCCCATACCACAATATGGCGGACTTTAGTAAAGCATTCTTTGATAACATTGCTCCGTTTGAACGTTCTAGAACAAAAAATGGAGTATCGTATACTATATCGGAAATCAATCCTCAAGATTTGTATAGAATCGCAGAGGCTCATTATAATGACCTTGTAAATACACCACAAGGACAGTTGATGTATAAAATGTACAGAGACCGACTTGGAAGTGATGCTGCAGCTAAACAAGCATTTAATGACGCAGTTGTAGCAGGTAATTTAGACAGATTGAGATATTCTGATAATTATGATGAACGTAGAATTCAGCTTGAAAACCTCAATTTAAAAAGACAGTCTTTAGCTTTACGCAGACAAATACAACGGGCTAGGTAGAGAAACGATAATGGCGGTCCTGGCACGCAATTACAAGGTATTTCGTTGGCTAGAAGCTGGTATGATACAGCAATGGCTAAGGCATGGAGCGCCAACGGTATCACCAAAGACTGGTGGAATATGGGAAACCAATATGGACAATTTGGTGATGAGGTGTCTAAAGTGTTTGCAGATTTTGGTAGAACCTTCAGAGGCAAAAACGGTGACGAATTACAAAGACTGTTGATTACACCTACTGGAAAGAAGTATGGGGATATGATTAAAAATGCTTATGGAAAGCAAGATAAATTAAATGCTGACCAAAAAGCACTTTTAAACAAGGCAAGAAAAGAAGCTGCTAATCTTACTTCTCCACAGGCAGTGAATAACATACAGGAGTCATACAGAAGGCAATTCTCTATCGCAATGGATGGGCAGGCAGTTGCTAAGATATTTGGCACACCCATGTCTGATAATAATAGAGTAGCGAGATTAGCACCAGGAATGGTTGACAGACTGTATGGTACAGACGATATAATTTCTAACACTGCTGGTTATACTAGAACACATACAAACACTGGTACAAAACAAATAAGAAACGCTATTAAGAAGTACGGTATCGATCATACTACAGTTTCTGCTTTAGAGGAGGGATATGGCTCACTTAGAAAAAATAGTGGTAGCTTTGAGGTTATGCCTAGAGTACGTATTACATGTACTGATGATGACGGTAATGTAGTATTCCAGAAAGATGCATATGGTGATATAAGCCTTGGTAGTGAAAAGACTAAAGGTGGTGCTTACGTTGGAAACTATAGAGAGCGTGGCGGTGCTATGGACCTCGGTGGTTATACACGAGCCAGCAATCCTACAATTGGTGTTGGCACATATCAAGGACCTGTACAAATAGGCGCACAGAGAATACCAGGACTAGTGTATACTCCAAAACAATCTACTAAATCATATAATATGTTCCCAGACTACAACAGATGGACAGGATTTGGTGTATGGGATACTGATTTAACGTCCGAAAGATTACATGCTGGACAATCCGAAAAACTCGGTACATACGGCGATCCTTGGAACTTTGATGACGGGGATTACTTATTAGATGAATAATATACATAACAATTAATATCTTGCAACATGCCAAGAAATAAACAAAGAGTAAATACTTCTTGGGCTGGCAGATATGCACGGGAAGCTTCAAATCGAAGATTTCTTGATGAAATTGACTATTACGACCGTGGTCTGCAGAAGGAAATACAAGCCTCTGCAGATCGTACGGCTCGTTTACAGTACGATATTGATGAAATGCGTGCAGATCGAGCATGGCGAGAAGCAGATCCAGAGGGATATTTTTACGAAAAAAGACAACGAGAGTTAGAAAGTAAACCTAAGACAGTTGGTAATTATCTTAAGAACTGGTGGGACACATTAGGTCGTAAGATGAATGATTTCCAAGCACAGGATTTCCAAGGTTATATGGACCGTTCTGACGAGTGGGAACGCTTAGCTAACTCTACAAAGCATTATTTTGAGATACAGGACGAAATTGACAACCTAAATTCTCAATTAGCTCAATGGCGACTTAATACACAGAATGTCGGTAAAGCGCCAGCTGAAGAAATGCAGAAGGCATATGGAATGATTGATATGCTTGAAACGTAGAAAAACGCCCTACAACAGGAATTAATTAATTTAAAGCCTGATGTGGAGGCGTTTAAATCGTATATACCCAACTCTCTCAAGGCTGGCTATTATAATATTGTAGCTGGTAATGGCGAGAATAGTCTCTTATCTAATAATAAATTGTTCGGTAGAACATCACAGGCTCATGACGAACTTGGGGATATTACTAGATTTACTACTTCGATGTTCTCTTCAAAAAGAACTCGTGCCGAACAAAAAGCAATGCTTGATAGAGCACTTGCTGCAAAGCAGGAGAAATATAAAGAATGGCAAAAAGGTCTAGAGTATAACCTCAACGATAAGGAGAGTTATAATAAAGTAGACAGATGGTTCCAACAAAGAGCTGACAAGGCCGGTACTGATATATTTGACAAGAACACATGGCTGTACGGGATGCCAGGACTTATTGCTGGTTCTACTTCTGGCATATCCAAAATACTCCCTGCTGCACTTACTGGTATTGCTACCGGTATAGCAACAGGTGGTGCTGGTAGTGCTGCATGGTTAGCTGGTGCTATTGGCGGTGGCGCTACATTTGGGTTGAACTACGGTGCTGGTGTTTCTGAAAACAACGCCGAAGTAGCCATGGCTTATAGTGAGCGTATTAAAGACTACCTCCAGAGCCAAAAAGGCACGAAGGGATCTTTATATGACGATGTTATTGCAGAAGGTAGAAGAAAGCTTGGTTTAAGTCGTAGTGCAGCAGATGATGACCAGATATTTGACCATTTCCGTAAAGGCGATTATACTGTAAATAATACAGCAGCAAACAAAAAGATGAGAGAACTTGCTGTTGGTATTGAAAGTCAATTCCAAGATGACATGGCTGCTACGACTTGGTCTGCTGGATTAGAAACTGCTCTTCAAATTATCCCATTTGGCGCAGCACTCAAGTTGCCCGGTAGAGCCCTTAGATATCAGGTACTTAAATCAGCTGCTGGTAGAAAAGCTCTCAGAAATGGTGCAGTTGAAACATTAGCCAAAGGTTACGAAATAGGTGCTGCTGCTAGTCCTATAGCAGGTATGCTGTATGCTCCCGTGCATTACATGATGACTCCAGCAAGAAATAAGGTAGGAAAGGCTGTAGCAGGTATCTTGGATGATTTCGCCAAGACATCACACATGGTCGACCAAGTACCTTCAAAATTGCTTAGAAAACATTTTGCATCTTCTACTAGAAATAAATACTTTAGAGACATTGCTGGACGATGGGCATTAGCTTCTGCTGCAGAAGGTATTGAGGAAGGTAAACAACATATATCTTCTGAGAGATATAAGAATGGTTACTACACCGACGCTAAGATAAAAAGTATTGGCGAGACCATACTTGACGACTTCATTGCTGGTTCTAAGAGTGCAGGCCTCCTGTTGGGTATGCCATTTGAAGGTGTAATGTCTGAGAAAGATAGAGAGGTATTAAAAGAAATCAAAGGTGGCTTTATTTTAGGTGGTTTACAGACAGCAATCGTAAACACAGCACAATCAATAGCACCATTTGTATCAGAACAAAAAGCAACGTCTGCTATTGTTAATAATGTGCTCAAAGATAAAGCAGCTAAGGTAGATAGATTAAACAAAGCCAGAATCTACGCAGAAGCAGCTAAGAGTCAATCTTCTTATCAGAATATTCTTAATGGGTTTGATCGCTTAAGACAAACAAACAAGGACGAGTATGATGCTTCTGGTGAGTACGGTATTGCACCAGAGTTGATAGACGATGAGGAAAATGCATTTAAGCGCATTGCTCAAATGTCAATCGACCCTTATACTATCAAACAGGCCAAATCTCAGGGCATAAGCACGACTGGTAGAGATTATAATAACTTCGTAGCAGCTAAAGTTCTTGTAACAGATGAGTTAAATGAAGCTAGGGAGGTATCCGATTTAGCTAGAAAGAACCTTTCTGAGGCTGTACAAAACGCTACTAAGCCGTTCCTTGACAACACCGTTAAGCAAATGGCGGCAGCAATGCCCGGCGCTAAAGAAAGCTCTGATGAAAATATTGTACCAGAATTTAGCAATGCTGACAACTTCAATCAGCTTAACAACGTTGCGCAATACGTAGCTCTTCTTAAGATAAAAGACCAGCTTGAACTTGGTATTATAAATGCTCAGTCTGGTAGTCATAGAAAGACAGAAAGTATTCTCAATAAGCAGCTTACACAGGTAAACGATAGAATAAATAATCTAAAGCCTGTTATCAATAAGTATGCCAATGAAGATGAAACCGTAGATATCAATAATATTGAAAGCGTTGAGGTAAAGCTTGCTCTCCATAAAGATATGCACGATAACCTTGTCGAGGCATACCGACAGTCTTTTATGGCTGACATGGACTTAGACCTTGCTATGCAGAATTACTCTCGCGTTGTTGGTGACGCTTATATTGGGGATAAAAAGATAGCAGATACTGATAATATAGATTGGTCTAAGGAGTTCGATAATATTACTTTCAAAGACGGACACGCAGCAGATGTATTTAAAGAAATACAAGATACTATTGATGACGACAATGATTTATCTTCTGTAATTGACGAAGACTTTGATGACCGTACTGATGATAATGGGGAAGAGGTAATAACACCAGAGCGTGCAGAGGCCGAGGAACAAAAAGTTCCAGTCAATGACCCAGAGAAGGAGTTTATTGACGATATAGAATCGGAAACACCAGAAGTTGTAAAACCTGTTCAGCCAGAGCCTACACCGGTACCAGAAACGCCCGTAGAGCCTATTTAGAAGCCTTCTGAGCCTGTTTCACCCGAGGAGTCTATAACTATACCAGAGCCCGTAGAAACGCCTTCAGAACAGCTTAAACACGCTCCTAGAGAACAGCGTAAGCCGACTCCTAAACAGAGTTCTACTATGGTTAAGCTCAATACGATAGCAGAGCAATCTAAGAAGGCTGTAAAAGCGGTTACGCCCGAATATTATACTATTGAAATAGACGGCAAAGATCAAAATATTCCTCGCGTTCATACGATAATGCCTAAATATTGGGCGGCAGATGGAAGCTTCAACCCTTCTTTATAGATGGGTAATGCGTTTGATAATCTTGCTCGCGTATTCTTTGGTGATAAGAACAATCTCAATGAATACGAAGCAGATAAGGATGCTCTTGTAACTAAGCTGTACAATTCGTTTGCTTCTGACGGTAAAGACGAAAGATTGTCCAAGATGACATATGAACAGCTTATGCCGTCTAGAAAGGCGTTTGAAGAGACGATTGACGACTTATATGCGCTTGCAGACCAATATGATAGAAATGGTTGGGAGTTATCTACTGAACCAATTGTATGGCATGCAGAATTCGCCAACGGACCAATTGCTGGTGAGACGGATATGGTTGCAGTAGACCAAGATGGAAACATCCATGTCATAGACTTTAAAACAGCTATGGCAGGTGCTGATACTGCAATAAATCCATTTGGAAGATTCGAAACGCGTTATACATATAAGATACCAGCAGAATTAGAGAATCGTAGATTGGCATTGAACGCTGGTGATTTTACTGTCGGGCCAAGACAAAAGGGTTTATCTAAAGAAGCCAGATTATTTATACACGATGTACGTAAGGCACTCAATAATAATAAAATAAAAGTATATTGGGATGCTGCATCTGAGCAAGCAGCTCTTTCTTATATTGATTCTAATTATTCTAAATCTGGAAATTCATCATACCGAGTAACGCATATGTATAACGATACTGTGAAAGGTTCTAAAGAGGATGAATATTCTGACCAGCTTACTGCATATAAAGAAATGATACAGCGTCAACTTGGTGATGTAGTTGGTATGGAGGTTGTAGGGTTTAGAGTTAAATATAGTCACGATGGTACAAATGTCACTTCTATAGAAAGTGTTCGTAATTCGGTTGACGGAAAGCCATTTAGAGTAATGGTTAACGTTAGTGACGAAATGAATAACATATTGAATGTTGAGGCAAGTGCACCAATGTTTGAAAACCCAGAGCCAGACCCTGTTGTAGAAGCCACTATGACAAACGAGGCCAACGAACATGTGCGTACAGAGGAAATCAAAAAGGCTGACAATACTAAATTTGAACAGCCTGAACCAACTCCTACTACACCTGAAGAAATAGCTGCTATAAATGACATGGAGGTTAAGGGCCGCTCTAATCTGAATGATAAAGTTCTAGATAGAGACCATCCTACTCTCGTCAACGGTATCGTGTTCGATAAGAACTTTATTGCAGATGCTATACAAGATGGTTCTGTAGAGGTGTTCACAGAAACAGTCAAAGATAGACGCGGCGAAGTACCTTCTGTATATGTAAACGTCACATATAAAGGCAAAACGTACAAGAGAATATTTGTATATGCAGACCAAACGTTGATTACGAAAGTACAAGCTCTTGAGAAGATTAAGCAGCCCGGACAAAAGATTGTCGCTACTAATATAAGTAGAACAAAGGGTGAGATTAAGTCTGGTGAAGTTAAGAATGTACTCGAATCTGGTCTCGTTGACCAACCGGTTGAGGAACTTGAGTTTACTCCACAGAACATGTCATTTGGATTTGTTAAGAATGGCAATATTGTTGCGTTCCCTAACAATGATACCAAGCAGCAGGACATTATAGGAAAGACAAGCGCTATAGACGGAACAATGGTTTATATGAAGCGAATTCCTAGAACAGAGAGTGAAGGTGGTGATAAGTTTATCCCAGTTGCTGTTAGCAGACGCTCTCTTGCTGGAGACGCAGACTTTATCATTGACTGTCTTAAGAGAATAGACTCGATTGGTGTTCCATATACAACAGTTGTCAATGGTAACGATGTTTCTATAGGCGCAACAAGAAAAGACCTTCTTGACTTACTTATACCATATGTTGATGATATATCAAATTTCACAAAGACATGGTCTATAGTAAGAGACCCGAAGATACCTAGTATTTTCTATATAATAAATCCGCAAAAGCAAGCTGTAGCAAACGTTGATATTAGAAATCAGCAGTCCATTGATAACTTTAAGGAAGCTTTGAAAAACGTTCAGCTTGTTGAAAGACACGATGTGCTTGCTTGTCGAATAGGTTCTAACAATGCGACACCTGCGTTTGCTAAGATTAAGAAGTTCTTTGCCAACAATAAATCTGGAATTAAGTCTTTAAATATATCAGAGAATCTTAAGTTTGAATTTGATGACTTTAAAGGCGCAGGATTAAGCGGTTTAGGCTGGTATGTTAAGCACGGTGTGTTCTCTAGTGATTATGCCGGAATAGGCGGTCCTAAGATGAGTGTAAACAATGTTGGTTTTGCAGAAAAGAAAAACAAACCTGTAGAGCCTACTAAGGTTACAATAGCAGAAGATAATCTTCCTAAACAGGATGCTAGCATAATGGACTTTATGATTGGTAACTGGGGCGGATTAAGAAAACAAAAGGCTGTTGCTGATAATAAGAAGCCACTTCTTACTAGAGATACAATTAAGAAGAATCTTAGACCAATTCTTGGAGACCTTGTTGATGACCAAAGTGTTCTTACTATCATTGACACATTCGCCAATGACCCACGAGTAACGAATGCGATGGTCGTTGGTAAAGCTACTGCTGATGGTATTACTATTTATAATGAGGCGTTTGAAGGTGTTGAATTCCACGAGGCGTTCCATAGAATATTCGAGTTGTTTGTACCAAAAGCTGTTAGAGAGTCAGTATATAATAAGGCTGCTAAGAACATAGGCGTAGATTTGTCTACTAGTACCAAGGACAATAATTATATTGGTCATAGACAAGTTGCTGAGTGGCTTGCAGACAAGTATATGGATAACCACTATAAGCAATATACTGGTATAGCATGGCTCGACAAGGTTCTTAATATGATTGCTGATTTTGTTAATGCGTTAGCACATATAAATAATTGGCAGTTATATAGAACATTCCTCGAAATAAACAGTGGTAAATATCGCAATAAGAAGACAGCATCTAAAGAAAACGTTGATAGATTTAATGAGCTTTTTGGCAACTTGAACTACGAGATTCATGGTACACAGTTTGAGCATATTGTAAACGACCCAATGTATGAAGAGCTTAAGAATTCTGCATTCTATTGCTTACTGCTCGGACAAAATGTAGATGTATCTGGTTCGACTGTACAAAATACACAAATATCTAGAGAGGCTATTAAACGTGGTGCAGAACGTCTTAAAGCACTTAACTATGATATATTTGGAACAGAAGTAGACCCACAGGATAAAAATGCAGCTCAGTTGGCAATGACTGAACTTGTTGTTAAGTTCGAAGCTGTTGCGGACGACTTAGCAGCAATGATGGCAAACATATCTACGGATTATAGAAAGATTATGCAGAACGATACTCGTGAAGATGTTGATGGTGGAGATTCTGCATCGTCTTACGATGAAAACTTTATGAAATGGTCGTACGAATTTGATAGATTCGATAAGACCACCTCACGTGTAAAGTTCTTCTTTGCTACAATTCCAGATATGCGATACGGAGAAGATGGTAAACCAGAGTTTGCTACGAATAGTCTTGGTATGCCACAGCTTATTCCTATGAACTATGTATTCAATGAAGTACTTAGTAATCTTTGGGACGTTGATACTGTCGAGGAGGTTATTTCCAGACTTTCTTCTCTTGCTATTACAGACCCAATGTACTCGGCGATATTGAATAATTTAAATAGCATTGTAGCTGACGCTAAGAATACGAATAGTCCTACAAACGCTGACAGCGAAGCATTGTTAGCACAGCTTATGACTACTATACGTTCTAACAGACATACGTTTATGTTACTTAGAACAGTACACAATGCGCAAGGTTCATACGATATTGTATTACAGCGTTCAGATGCTGATTATAATGCTCGCGTATTCCCAATTCAGTGGTCGCAAGTGCTCGCTAAGGGTGGTTCTGAAGTATTAAAGTTGAATAAATACGGAAGCGTTGTAATCAATCCAAACAACGAACAGGCTGCATACATATTCAGTACCATAGCTGACCTATTCAACCAAATTAAAGATGCAACATCTACCGTAAATAATGGTAAGGGCTTGATAGGTATTCCTTCTGTATTTGAATACGAAGACTCAATGGGTAACCGCAACACCGGTACTGCTTGGATTGAAGGTAGATATACAGAAGATATTACAGACCCAGCTGGTTGTAAGATTGTTAAAAACCTGATTGTTGAGAGCTTAAATAGTATAGGTATTAATATACACATTGAAGAGCTCGAATACATGCTTAACCACAAGTATGGCTCTTCTGATTGGGAAGCAATTAAACAAATGGTTCAGTCTACTGATGATACAGACTCTATTTCATCGTTCTTATTCTTCTTGAATAACATCGTAAAAGACGGCAAATTAAACTTGACTACTGATGGAATGTTTACGAATCATATGGGAAGACAAGTTCCATTTGAGAATGTTTACTCTGATATGGCATTTGTAAATGAGCTTGGTAATTGGAAGTATGAGTTTAGACACGCACACGACCAATTATCTGTACTTGCTACTGGCGGTAATAGATTCTACGAAATGTCCGACAACGACTATATGTCCGATGTATTAAGAGACATGAATAAGCGTGGTAAGTTCTTCAGAGACCTTAAAGGTGACCCGTATAATTATTATACAGAGACAAATAACTTCGACGAAACTAACGAATATGGTTCTATTACAATCAAACAGCTGTCATTGAACCCAGAAGCAAAACTTGCGTTGAAACATTTTATCGGGTTTAAAACTGATAAACGAGGTGATGAAGGACAAGACTACTTCGAGATTAGTAGACGTGAGGACTATCTGTCTAAGGTTGGTATTCTCGAACATGACGGAATGATTTCTCTTACTCTTTCTGATAAGAAAAAGTATGTATATATAACAGGCGTTAAGTTACCAGGTGTTGATTATTCTGCTATAAATAAAAGTAAGACACCTGTGATAGATGTTGCTAATCTTGCGTCACAACAGATATTTGTTCCTAGTGAAGGCATTAGTAATACTTACGACATTCAACAGCTTGAGGATGTTGTAGAGCAAATGCGTTCATATGCAATTTCAGAATATCAATCCATTCTTGCACAGGCAAACAAGCTGAATGACGGTCATAGAAAAATAGCCAACTTCGATGACAATGGCCAGGGATTAAGATTCTCTTCGCTCCTTGGTGTATGGGAACCTACTTACGATAAAGAAGGAAATGTGTCTGGAGAACAGTTCATTTCGTTCAATGACGGTAGACATGCATGGCAAGACGATTTGCGCATGGCTGAAATACATTTCTTCGACAAACCAGTAGAGGAACAACAAGCGTTACTTAGACGTATACTTACCAAACAGGCTGTTAATGAACTTGATACTGCCGAAAAACTTGGTCTTATTAAGAAGGTTGGTGATAATAAAAATCCATTCCTAAACTATAAGAACAGCGGTTTAAACAATAAGGTAATCGAGTCAATCAAACTGTCATATCTTGAGAAGTATAAAATGTATCCAAAGTTCACAGAACAGATGGCTGAATCAATGGCTATTACTGTTTATATGAACGATATTTCTAACAAGGCTATAATGTCTGGACAGGAAATGGAACGCTTATTCTCAGGTAATCCTTCATTCTATAAGTGGAAGTATGATAAGCTTGGGCACTTAATAGACAGAACTGTCGACGAGCTTAAACGTCTTGGCGGTCTTGGTTCTACTGGTAATAATAACTTTACTCAGTTAGAGGGTATTCCTGCTAAATATTTAGATAAAGACGGGAACTTTACCGGCGAATATGTGTGTGCAGAGGTTGACAACGAAGTGGTTGGTTCTCCGCAGTACAAGGAAATGAGAGACAAGATGTATGACGGACAACTCAGAAGTCTTGTTATTGATTTTGAATTGTCTGCTCGCGTAAAGGAGGCCGAAGAGCTTTATTCTAGAACAAGAGAAAATATTAATAAGAATAGGGATCTTGACAGACGTGAGAAAGACCTTGCTATCGCACAGGCGCTGTCTGAACATAATCTTCATTTAATCGAAATTAACGATGAGGTTTGTGATAAAGTAGATAATGCTGAAATAAGTGACCTTGAAAAAGATTATCCAAACCTTGCAGAACAGGCTAAGACACAGGCTGACGAGGTTTCAGACGCATTAAAGCTTACGATAAAAGAGGACGGCTCCAAAGAAGGTATTGATGTAGCAGATGGTGGAGCTTATGTAAGTGATACTATGTGTGAAATGCTTCTTAGAATGGAAGGTGCTTATAGTAAAGAGATACAAGAGGCTTTCAAGATTTTAAGAGGAGAAACAAAATCAGATTATCTTGGTCAAATAGATGCTTATCAGAAGGTTCTTACTAGTGTAATAGGCAACCAGAAATATACAGCATTCGGACGTAGGTTACAAAATGGAACGTCTGTTCCATACTATCACAAGATGGCTCTGTTCCCAATCTTTGACTGTATTGCAACTGGTAAGATGCGTAACATATACGATAAGATGAAAGAGCAAGGTGTTGATATGCTTCTTGTTAACTCTGCGGTTAAGGTTGGTTCTGAGGGTTCTAAACCGATCGATTGGAATAAATATAGACAGACCGATGACCCAACTGACGAAAACAACTTTAACGGCGACATCGCTTACCAAAATTGGAAGCCGATGTTTAAAGATGGGTTCAACTTTAACACATATAAATGTGATTTTGACTATCTTAGAAAGCAGTTAAATACCGACCCTAAAGAGGAACATATGCTCCGAATGGGTACTCAGATGCAGAAAGTTGTATATTCCAACCTTGTTCCAGGTCGTGTATATAAAACTCAAGACGGAGAAGAGTTGCGTGGTAGAGACCTTCTTGCTAGAATCATGGAATCGTCCAACAAGCTTTCTGATATTGGTGTGGATGAAATCAACAAACGGTTCTTTGTAACAAACGAGAACGGTGAGATTATTGACGCTAGTGGAAATGTTATCCTCGATAGAAATTCTGACGAGCGCATGCTCGATATAGAGAAATTCTCTAAAGAGGTTAGTAGATTAATGAGCGAGAGAGGTGCTGACAAGAATGTTATGCATGCATTGGAGCTTGTAACATCTAACAAGGGTTCTAAACAGTTATCTATTCCACTTGGCGCCATATCTAATGCCGGATGGCTTGAGAGTGTACTTATTTCTATGCTTAATAAAGATATTGTAGATGTAAATACACCGGGAGCATTCTTCATTCAACGTTCTGTATGGGCTATGCAAGGCATGAAGATGGCAGATGGTAAGAAGAAGATATTAGGAGACCTTAGTTCTAGAAGCCTTTATGATGGCGAGCGCTTGAAGATGGTAAATGAGAACAACTCTATGGACGTTGTATTATCATTAGATTTCTTCCAGCACATCTTACCACAAGTACCATCTGGTGAATACGAAACAGACGAAGACGGCAACTACGTATACGAAAGGGGTGCAGGTGGTGCATATAAAGTAGATGAACATATGCAGCCTATTCCTAAGAAGAAGATGCGTGATATGACGTTTGATGAGGCTAGAAAGTGGCTTATTCGAAAAGGTATTATCGGAAAGAACGCCAAGCCTAGCATTGTTTCATATCGTATTCCTACTCAGGCAGAATCTTCTATTCATGCTCTACGTTGTGTCGACGTGATACCTGTTGTACGAGACACTATCATTTATCCAGAAGAGTATACTAAGGAGACTGGTAGCGATTTTGACATCGATAAAGACGGATTGTCTACTCTTAATTATCACAACGGTTCGAGTGATTTTAAAGAGGGTACTAAGGAATATTATCAGAATAGACTTATTAAAGATTATATAACACTTCTTACAGATAGTAGAACACAACATATTCTTCATAGGTCTATCGATAATGATACTAAGCTCCTTAAAGACGTGCTTAAGAAGATCGAAAAGAATACCGACAAGCGTGAAATGCCTTATGGCTTCTATTCATTGTCAGCACAGACAGAGCGTAAGGATGACTATATTACTGGTAAGATTGGTATCGGACCATTCGCGTTGAATAACAACAACCACATTCTTACTATGCTGTACGGCGTCAAGTTTAAAGACTTTGATGGTAGTATCATGCATGAACTTGGCCTTACAGATTTGTCTGGTCACACTGATAAAGAAGGTAATTCGATTATGTCTTGGTTGTCCGCTCTTATCAATGCCCACGTGGATATTGCCAAAGACCCGTACATTAGTAGATTGAATGTTGGTCCATTTACTTATAATTTGGTTAACACTCTTATCCGTACTGGGCTTGGTGCAAAGACGTTCTACTTTACTACGCAGCCTATAATGAAAGAACTCGCAGAGGCATATAATCGTGCTGGTAGTTCTTATATGGCTGACCCTTACAAGTCTAAGCATCAACTACAAAAAGACGCAATCGAGACAGTCGGTAAAGATAGATTTAGTGATGTTACTATTGGTGAATGGTCATTTGATGACTTAGTTGAAGGTGTAAATGACCCGAAAGATACGATTATTAAGCCTGTAATAAACAATTATATCCGTCAGATATTTAATGAGGGTACACTCGAAAGCAATGCCAATAGAGATTACGATGCATCAATTGGCGCCGATGTTCTTCCTGTAAGGACAACTGTTGACGGAGAGGGTAAGATTGAGAAAGTTTCTCTTAATGCAGACCAAGTTCAGCTGCTTATGTATCTCGCATATTTACAGTTTGAGCCATACGCATTGTCTGTATCTAATCTCGTTAAATATTCTAAGATTGATACCAAGAAACATGGTAAGAGTTATATTGAACAGCAAGTATATTTGAGAGGATTCAATAGACTGTTTGATAGTAGTACAGGTGGTTTATTCGAACAAGAAGGCCTCCAAAGATTGTCTAAACAGTCATATATCGAACTTAAAACTACTAATGCTATTTCAATGACAAAGAATATCCTTAAAGGACAATTCTTACAGGCTACAAATGCATTTGATAATGCTATACAGCAAATACTCAATATGATTGGAAAGCCCGACTCTTTAAATGTTGATTTGTGGAATAGTATTTCTGGTGCAATAAACGCTTCTATTAAGTCAGAGTTTATAAATATCTATGCTGGTAGCTTGAGACCAGGTAACGATACATATATACATGACTTGGTTAGTGAAAGCGAACAGACATTTGAATATACTCAATCTGCAAATAGTAATGTTATTAAACTTGCTGGTACACCAAAATATAGTCTTACGTCGTATATAAACAAAAAAGCTTATGCTTCATTTGTTCATAATGGTAAGAAATGGAATTTCACATATACTATTATTGGTTGTGATGACAAGAATAATACATTGATTGTGGATACTCCTCGTAAAGTGCATAACAACGGAACAATACGTATAACCGGTGGTGAAAACACAATTTACGATAGGTTCAATAGGCTTGCTATAGAATTACGAGACGATGTTCAATACGCAGATGTTTTGGATGCTGCTGGAGAGCCTAGAAATATGTTATTGAGAAGCCTTGTAACTGGTAAGACGTTTGATTATAAGCCATTAGCGTTTATACCAAACTACCAAGTAAGAGAAGGTTCTGATACGTATGAAACACTTAAGTTTGTTAAGTTGTTTAATGCGCTCGACCAGAATGGAGTTGAATCTAATTTCATTATAGACGCTTGGGATGAGTTACTTCACGATGACAAACATCCTAAACTCAAAGAGTTTGCGGAAGACCTTGTCGTATATGCGTTTGTAACGTCTGGTGACCAAGGTGGCTTTACAAAATTCTTCAAGCAAGTACCTTTGTCTTGGAGAAAAGAGTCTGGTTACGGTGACTTTATTAATAGAAAGTTAGTAGAATTCCAATATGGTGATATTCCAACGGAACAGCTACAAGATGTAATTCTAAATAACTGGCATAACAGTACACTTGTTCCTAAGTACGAGCTGCTTGATAAAAATAAGCAACCGAACTTTATGGCTTACCGTGGAGAAGCTGCTGCCAATGGATTCATTGACGTATACACATATCCTACTATCATGGCTGCGTTGAAGGATAACAATGGCAAGCTTGAGGTTTCTATTGACCCAGACAACGCACCTGTGTTTATAAAGATACCTAGACGTATCGATAGAGATGCAAGAGATAGTCAGCGTAGGGTTACAGTATATAAGCGTGTATCTTACGGTATGCGTAGAAGTTCAGATGGTTCTTGGGTTCACTATCCAATATACGTTAAAGTAGAACCAAAGGGTAACTTACTTAAGGGTAATTTCCTGATGACTGAATATGGTCGTGAAGACTCTCTGCATAAAGAGTATGGTCCAAGTGAGGATGGTATGAAGAAGATGTTTGCTCTCGGTGACTTTATTGAGCGCAGTGTTGTACAAGAGTATAATAAAAAGTGGGGTTCTGTTTTCTCTGGTATGATAGAAGATATGAACTATCAGTACTTGTTCGAAAATCGATTTGGTCGTGACGAAGAAAGATTTACAAAGGCGTTAAATAGTAAAAACGACAATGAAAACGCGGAAGAGCAGAACGGTCTTTCTCAAGATCAAATTGATCAACTTAAGAAGGAAGCTGAAGAAATTAAGAAACAATGTAAAGGTGAATAATTATGCAAGCATTTTGTCCAAATTTAAACAATAAAAATATTAAAGCTGAGTTTGAAGAGCTCAAGGAAGCGCTAGGAGAAGACCTTGCATATCTTACCTGGCATAAATCAGAAGGCGAAGGTCTGGGGAATCACCCAGGCCAAGCCGATTCTGAGGCTTTTAAGGCTGTTTTAGACAGCAAGCTTGGTAATCGTACAGAAGCTATAAAACAAGCCGCCAGAGACCTTATAATAAGCAAAATAACGACTTCTACAAACGACAATGCCCAGATTGCTTACGACATCGCTGACCTTATTGATAATGAACGCAAAGTTTATGTTGACAACGTTGTAAATAATTATATAAAGTCGAATAGCGACGCGTCTCCAGAGCAAATCAATTCTATTAAAAACAAAGCTCGTATCGAGTATAATAAACAATCTATACAGCGTATAGCTCCAGATAATAGAATACCGAGCGACGTAAAAGATATAATTAAAACGGCTCTTTTATACGAAGACCTGCACAATGCCGAAGGTATTCAGCCAATATTGGACCGTGCTAACGGTGTATATGATTCTTCTAAACACCTAACAGAGAAGGATAAAGATATATTTAGACAGATTAAGCAGGGTACTAAAACCCGTCTTCGTTCACAGTTTAGTAGAACTATTAAGAAGACTAGGTTGATTGATGAAATCAAGAATCAACTTAGCATGATTAATAGTAAAGATGAGGATTCTGTCGATGATGTATTCTACGTTATAGAAGATTTCCTGCAGCGTGCAGAATTTGAAATAAGTAGAACCACTACGTTTGTAAAGTCAGAGCTTGGTGATGACTTGTCTAAGTGGAATCCACAACAGATAAACTATATTAGACAAGACTTGATTGGCTATTATGAAGGTCTATTAAAGTCTATTAAAGGTTTGTTTAATGGCGATTCTGCTATTGCTAAAGCAAATGAAATCCGCAGAGAAGACCCGGTTGCGATGGATTTGGAGCACGAGGTAAATCAGCTATATAATGACATCGTAAACCTGCAAGAAGATTATCAGAGTACAGTTGTAATGCCATACGCAGAAAAGGTGTTGGTAGACTTCGTAAACAATTCAGATGTTATTGAAAACAAAGACCAGTTTATCAAGAACATGAAAACGTGGTTATATCAAGATACTGCATACGGTGATTTGGCTGCTGGAGAGGTTGTTATTGGTATGGCGTCTAGGTCAAGAAGTCCTATTGTACGTATCATTGAAAAGATGATGTCTGACACCGAATTTGAGCGCAACAGACGCGTTTTAAAGAAGGGCAAGGAACTTATTAAGCTCTATAATGAAATACGTCCTGTAGGCTCTCAAATAAGCTTCTCAAACTTCCAAAAGACGTTTATGGAGCTCGACGGTGAGGATGGTACTACTGGTCAGCCCACGAGTTATTTTGTACGTGATAGAAATTATGGTCGCTTCTATAAAGAGAAAGACGAGTTTGAACAAAAGCTTAGACAAAAATACGCCGATAAAGGTGTAACGTTTACTATAAATGAATATAGTGGGCTTGTTGAAACTCATTTCCCAGAAGAAGACTATACTGCCGATAACTCTATATACAATCAATACTATGACGAGCTCGATGAATGGCTGGATAAGCATTGTGAACGTAGATATACTTTGGAATACTATAAGAAAAAGCGTAGATTTTTATCTCCAGAAGCTCTTGAAGCCCAATCTATGATACAGCACCAGATTGATATTCTGTGTCAGAAAGCTATGACTGACGATGGCTGGGTTGATACAAACAAGTTAGACCCACATGAGCGTCAAAAACTTAAGAGCCTTAGAAAGGAGAAAAAGGATTTAGCGTGTCCATATATCTTTAGAAACAACACAGACAACATCGTCGTATTAGAGAGAAAGGTTGGTAAGGAGGCTGAAATCGCAGAACAGATTGGCAAATGGAATAAATACATAGAAAAGCATATAAAATATAAGCCAAATAAAGAGAAATTTGAGGCAGCTCTTTCTAAGTATCCAAAAGATTCTATTGAATATAGAAGGTTCTTAGCCGACAATTATATTCTGCGTATTAATCCAGAGATATTTGATGCAATGCGCCATTGGTGGACTGGTATGTTTACTAGTTATGGAGAAGAGTACGAATCACTCCAAAACCGCCACAGAGCAATTCTTTCCCACTTGAAAGAAGTAGAGGGTTATGGTGAGCCTAACTTAAATAAACTCGGTACTGGATTAAATCAAGACTCATCTGTATGGAGAGAACTTCAGTATCTTGAGCAGGAAATGGCTAATATACGTAAAGAATACGAAGCCGAGCATGGTAAGAAGGTTCACGCAAATAATGAAGAAAACGAAGAGGTTCCTCAGTTTATAATTTCTAAGTCTATACTATCAGAAGATGGTAGCCAGACGTTATATGATTATATTAGAACATTATATATAAATCATCCTGGATTGCAGCATAAGAATTTGGAAGAGTTTGCCAAGTTGTTTACTTATACTGACCACAAGGGTACTTTGAGGGTTCTTAAAGCATTTAGTGTTGTAACACCTGTTGCTGATACGTTTAAAATAAACCCTCTTGACGAAACCGAGGAGGAAAAACCATCTTTTATTAAGACATATTCTAGCCAATTCTCCGAATTAGATGAGTCTTCTGACTTTGTTAATAGTAATTGGAAGAAGGAGCTTAAAACTTCATTACAGCCAAAAATCAGAAAGCCTGGTACTCATAGACATCAAGGCGTAATAGATTATACTAATGACCAGTATAATAAGATTATGTCAAACGAAAAGTATAAGAAGTTCTATGATGCTATAATGTCTACTATGGATGAAGCCAATAGCATGATACCAACAAGAGCAACTGAACGTTCATATCTTATGCCACAAATAACAGCGAGAGGTATGCAAATGCTTGGTCGTTCTCGGTCTATTCTCGATTTGCAAAGCGGAATTGGTTATATGTTCCAAGATGTGTTTACAGCTAAGTTTGCAGAGAAGGATGGTGATGTATCTACTAACTGGGATTTGCCAAGACGTCCAGATGGAACAGTTGTTAATAATATTCCAATTCGATTTATAAAACGACTTGAAAATCCCGCGCTTGTGTCCAGTGATGTTATAGGTTCTGTTATGCTGTATTATGATATGGCTACTAATTATAGCCTTAAGTCTGAAAACTTGCCAGCGCTTGAGCTTATGAAAGAAGCTATTAATCCAGAAAGAAGTACTGGTGCACATAAGCTCAACAGACAGTATGATAAAGTAAGAAATATGCTTGACTTTAGATACTACGGCAAAGAAGACACAATCGGTGACGATACAAGTAAAGCTCCATCAGAACTCAATAAGAAGCTTACTACATTTGGTAAGAAGTTTAGAAGTCTTGCGTCTATGTCTATGCTTGCTGTAAACTTCACCACTATTGAAGTTGGTTATATAGATGCTCTTATGAGTTCGATTGCAGATGCTGTTGGTGAAAAATACTTTACTAAAGGAGATTTACTATACGGCTATGGATTGGCTCTTAAACATCTTCCATATATCATTGCAAACATAGGTAACCCAGCTAATGCTGATTGGATGATTTCCGCTATGCAATATAATCAGTTAAGTAGAAGTAATTCTGAAATATTTGACCGTACAGACCAGTCTAGATTTAGAAAGGCGTTGAATCAAGTACGCATGGGTGGTTATACGATGGCTGATTATCTTATAAATACAATGATACTTGGCGCTACGTATAATCATTATCGATTAGTACAGCTTCCTGATGGAAAGTCTAAGAAGTTTATGTCGAGAAGTGACGCAATCAGAGAGTATACTAAACTTGGTTATACAGAAAAGCAAGCAATAAAGAAGTGGAATAGTTCAACTACTACTCTTGAACAGGCTTATTATGTAAAAGATGGTATGTTTACAGTAAAACCTGAATATCAGAAATACGTAAACAAGAAGCTTGAAAATCAAATAGCAGGTAGACTTAGAGACAGAACAGCTGTTTATAATGGTGTTATCCCAGCAGTAGAAAAAGCTAAAGTTCAACAGAATGTATGGGGTTCATATTTAACACTCATGCGTAATTTCTATGTGAACACATATTGGGAGCGCGCGCAAACAGGTTATGATACTGCTTCGAACGAAGAGATTTTATCATCTAAACTTGGAATGCGTACAGCAGATAGCGGCGGTTATGTGAACTTCGAAACTGGAGAAACCGGTAACGGTCTTTGGTGGTCTTTCTTAAAGGGCATGTATAAATATATTTCCAACGTAAAACACCTTATTGATGGTAAGGATATGCGTCAACTTACAACAGACCAGAGATATGCTGTAAAACGTATATTAACAGAGGTTATTATGATTGCCGGAGCGGCTAAACTTATGCTTTTATCAATAGCATTCGCTAGAGCTAATGACGATGATGATAAAACCCCAACCTGGACAATTAATTTATTTGACCCAGAAGACGAAGATAGAAGTTTCCTGCAATATGATAGTAGAAATCACGACAAGAAATTCTTAAACTGGCTCAGATGGAAGCTAGCACTGTTGTCTACACGTACGTTTACTGAGCGTTCTACGTTCTATTGGCCGGGTACTGTAACAGAGTTGCTTACGTCCCCATCTACAGCGAAAGCGTACTTAGATGACCTTGGATATAACCTTGAGTTGTTCATGGACTTGTTTGAAATCAACGGTCACGATCGAAACGAGGCTATTAAAACAGGTGGCTATCGCGGAATGACAAGAGGTACTCGTGATATTTTAAAGATTACAGGCTTTACTGGTGTCGATAATCTCGTCCGCGGATGGCATACGTCTGGCATTAAATCTACTCTTAACTGGTACGGAAACGTATCTCCAAACAATTTCTTGGTTCCAAGTAAATCTGCTTGGTTAGAAGAGCAAGGTTTGACAAGAAAAGGCAAGAAGAAAAATAATAGTGATAAGAAATCTTACGCATATTAATATAATGATTCGTAAAAGATTCGAGCTATCTAACGGATTGTTGTATTAATAGCTACAAACAAAGAAAGGACTGAGGGTATATTGCATACTCCCAGTCCTTTTTGTTTATTCAGGCATATAATCCTCTTCAGGTAAAATATCCCGAGGGGAGTCGTCTGTTACGGTTCCACGCGCAACATTTAATGCGACCCATGCGTCTTTAAACTGCCAAAATTGCAAAATGCGCAGCTTATTGACGTCCCTCAGGATAGCTACCCCCTTCTTAAGCCTATTTATAAGACTGTTAGAAGTAAAGGTATACACTATATATGGTACACCTTTAAGATATATTATTCTATATCCGTAAAAAGAGGACATATTCTTGAATTTATAGAACACCTTTGTAGACATTACGTCATTCCAATTATACATTAGAAAAACATGGTCGTCTAAATACGGTCGATTTATATCTTCCATATATATGCCAACAAATCCAGTATCCTCAGCAATATCTTCTAAGGATATGTTATTATCTATCAAAGGTAATATTACTTTAGCAAGATTACTCATAGGTTCAATGACTCTGAGCCGTCGCCTTCATAGTACTCTACACTATGATCCCACTGATCTGTAGTCTGATGCCACCATATATCTTGCATAGCTTTCAATATGGTATCTTTTCTAGAATATACATCAAACGGATCAATTTTAAATACACGAATCTCGTTACTACCTGTAGTATCTATAGCGATAATATAAAACTCGAAAGACCATTTATTCCAGTCTTCTCCAAGCTCATATCGCAAATACCACACAACAGCCTGATAATAATAACAAAGCTGTCGCAAGTAATCATACTGATTCATACTATCCTCAAAGTGCCACAACTTTTGTGTAGTCTTTAAGTCATAAATGATAGCTTTTTTATTCTTAACGTCAAGAGTAAGACCATCTAGTAATGATTTACACTTAACTCCAGCAGCCATTTTTATATAGTATTCCCAGTTTATATGAAATTCGTGGTAAAAAACTTTTTTTACTGTATCAAAGTACATACCTTCTTTGTATCCTTCTTTCGTAGGACCAGGCCACACTATTTTGTGAGCAATTCTATGGGACATTATATTAAACTTGATTTTTTCAAGCATTTTCATATCCCAAGGACCGATCATAATCCTTCCATCATTTGCTTTTAGGAAGTCTATATAATCTTTCAACGTAGAGGCTATTTTAAGGCCTTCTGACAGCATTTTGTCTTCTGACTTTCCTGCTGTACTATATGCTGTCTTATAAGCGTCTAGAATGGCTCTATTTGGCTCTATTTCTAATGAAGATGCAAGCGCCTGACAGAACTTTTCCTGCTGTGCAGAAGAAGGTCTACTTTTGTCCCAGACTACATAGTCTTTTCGGAACTCTTCAGGTTGCAGAATGTACTCATGTATCATAGTACCACGTTCCAATACAGGATTTTTCTCCTCTGGAACGTCTTCTGTTAGCATCTTATGCAAAAAGGCTGGTCCCTTGTTTAGAAACCAGCCTATATTGGAATTACTTATACGAGTTTTATCCTCGTAATAAGGTATGGAGATATCCATCTTCATTCTTCTTTCTTCGGATTATGTTTATCAACATATTGACGTATACTATCACCATCCTTTAAGACATTCTTAGTGAAGTATCGGAGGAACCCTTTTAGTTCCTCTAACGCTTCATTAGGAGTGTCATATTTTTTATATCCCAGTATAAACCCAAATGGAGTAAGAGTGTCTATTTTCCACTCCCATCCACTAGGACTATACACTAAAGATATGCGAACGATGTAGTTAGCTTCTTCAAGACTCATTTTTTGTAAATATTTAAGTCCTTCATAAGGTCCTCATATGTAGCATTCTGGTCAATTTTTATCTCTTCCAAGAATGACAGCACATTATCGAAACTTATAGTTTTGAAATTAGACATGATGAACTTAGAAGCTGCATGAGCCTCACTTTCATCTTCTAACTCACGCTTACACAAACCGAATACGGCGTCTTCGCTCAATGCATCAAATACACGACAATATCGCACACGTGAACAACGGTCCTTTATAAAGTCGCATATATCATCGTCACTGTTACAAGTAAATATAACGAGCTTGCGACAAGTTGCCGATATACCATCGAGGAATGTAAGTAGTTTGTCCGAATCCCATGTACGCTGATTCTTCTCCAACTCATCAAACAGAACACATACACTCTGTTTAAATTTATTAAAGAATTCATTAAGCCTACTTGCAGGACAACGTGGATCAACTACTATAATTGGAAGTTTAGAGTCCAAAGCGATCTTCTTTGCGGTAATAGACTTACCAGATCCCTTCAGACCTTTGAGCATTACTCCTGTAGTGTTTTTATTAGTTGTACTGAAATAATCCAATACGCGATTTACAAACTTCTTGTCTGTATCACTATAGAAATAATTGCAAGGTAACTCTAAATTATTCGACATTTCTAAGAACATAGTTCCTTCCCAGTCGTCATACTTCAGAGTATACGTTATACCAGATTCAAGCGCATAGTCTACACCGTTTGGACGTGTATAAATTTTGCTGCCTGCCTTTATGAATTCGTTCATTATTATTGACTCTTTTGGTTCGTAATAATTTCTTGTATCATCTCATCTACTTGCTTGTGATTTCTCACAAGATAACATTTCATCTTTGCACGATGACGTTTCAAGTAGTATTTGAAGAGTTTAAATCTTAACGGGAAGGAATCTCCCATAAGACCTTTACACTCTACTACAAATCCACGACCTATGAAGTCTGGCAGATATGTAATAGGACGTATTTTCTCTCCGAAATATTCGAACTTTGGTAGAAGAGTAAAGTGCTTTGGCTCATACTTAACAGGTATTCCTGCTTTCATAAAAGCTTCATACGTATAGAGTTCGAGTTTGCTACGAAAATGCAGCCCATACGCATCGACCGCTGTCGCATTCTTAACCCTTCCTTTGTTTTTCATCTTTACATGTTATTGCAAAGACAAGCGTTCCATACTTCTCTTCGAAGTCCTTTATATCTTCATACAGCTTGTAATACAAGCCAAGTCCACCGACGATTACGCCTAATGTAAATGTAGATATAAAATCAATTATTTCACACATATCTTTCTACTGTTTTAGTTAACCAATCCTTTACAGCAAAGAACCCGTTACCTTTAACAGCATCGGATATGTCCTTTGCCTTAAACTTTTTGTGTACAAATATAGCATCTAGCTTATATTGTCTACTATATGAACGAGTTGTTTTTACACCTGTTGGGTCTCTATCATATAGTATAATGATATGCTTCCATTTACTACGCAACGACTGCAATATATCATCTGGTATAAATGTAGTCTCACTTGAAGCGGCTATAGCATTAAATCCCATCTCATATAAACACATCACATCCTTTAAGGACTTTGTTATGATGAGGAGATTACCTCCCTCCTGAGGCAACTCGGCCAGCCCCTGAACGTGCCGATTTGTCAAATTGGTACGCCATTTAGTATACTTGGAGGCTAAAGGTCTATAAATTTTAAATCGTTCATAAACCTTATATGCATACATAGGACTGTCTTCTTTGTAGGTTCCTCTGACGACTCCATTACAAAGAAAGTATTTAATACTAAATACATTGAATTTCTTCAACGTATCAATAGATATATGAAACTGCTTCCAGTATTGTTTATCTGCAGTGGTAAATGGTTGTCGAACAATCCCTATATCAGTTACACCAGAACTTACTCGTTTAGAGTAATTATTTGTTCTAATCTCCTTATTAGGATTCATTCGTCTGACAATCGCGAGAAGCTCTCTTTCAAGTTCTTCTCTTGTTTGAACACCTTTGTATAGTTTTATGAATTTGAGAGCATTACCTGCTTCTCCTGTTCCGTGGTCTTTAAACAATAAATCTCCAGTCTTACTAGGAAATATAGCAAAACTAGGGATTTTGTCATCAGGCCTCAATGGACTATTCATCAGTGTTTTAGGTTTAAAAGAACCTAAATAATAGCTATAAATGTCATAATCGTTCACTTTGTCCAATAAGTCCTTAAGACTCATTGTCATAGTAATAGCTGTTTTTGTACTATACATGGCTTATAAGCTCTTTTGTATTGTGGAGATTGCTGGAATCGAACCAGCATTATGAGTATACTACACGATCTCTTCTTTCGATCATTACCTTTCCTGATTTGCGCACAACTGGAGATACACGCTTTCATCAGACACCCTCGAACTAGTATTCCTCCAGTTCCCTCATCCTTGTATACTTGACTTCCCAACTGTCAAAATCCCCAGGTTGACAGAGATTTGGCGGTATTTTGGCACTCTGTCATTGTAGGTTTCTCCTTTTTGTATTTGCGCCCCTCTATAAAATCATAAACGCAAGAGGCCTGAGAATGTATCTGCATGCACTGTCCATTCTCGTTTTATTTGTGGTCTAGTTAAGATTCGGACTCAACTTAAACTACCATAGTAGACCTAAAAATTAAAGGTATTTTTTCATTGTTACAGTTCCATTATCATTGTATTTTACGACCTTATAATTCATTCGTTCGTACCATTTTTGCATCCACGAATCTTTGTCGGTTACCAATTCTATAGAACACATTCCCAATTGAACAGCGAGCTGCTCTCCTGCCAAATGCAACATCTTTCCAATACCTTTATTTCTTTTACTTTCGTGTACAGAAATACTTCCAAAAAAACACTCTTTTGGGTGTTTCTTTTCTATCCCCATATTATGTACACCACAACCGTCGCTTGTTACCGTTGTATAAGATGTTCCCCAATACCATTGGTTTTTATGAACGATCAACTTTGGTTTACGACAGAATTCAGTTCCGGTTAACCTCGCAAAAGTTGAAGCAATACATTGCCCCAATTCTTGCACTGTTGTCCATAGGTTTTTCAACCCATTCAAATTTAATTTCATCTGACTTCATAATATTCTCTATGTATTTTTTTGTAAACTACTACGAAATTAATCGTTTTAGTTCTCTCAACCATGCTCCTAATTGAGCGTGTTGTTGTCCACATACATCACATTTATGTTCTTCAGAAACATTATCGCAATGTTTTATAGCTTCGTCTAATGATATTATTTTACTATTTTGGTTACTAACTACATCTTTTTTCTGTATTTTTTTTTCATATACATCCATAGCTAAATAACATCCAATAAAATATATAATAGCTGCTACAGAACATGCAAATATGGTATCTAACTTTACAATAAGTTTAGTCAATACTACTGATATTACAGCTGTAAACGAACCCATGAGTGACGCATGTAATTTTGATGATTTAATTATCATCAAACTTCTTAAGACTCTCATAAATACTCTTATGAAAGTTGCAATAATGTAAAATATTAATTCCATATTGATTATGATTAAAATTATTTATTTGTACTACTAGCGAGATTCGAACTCACATTAACTGCACCATGTATGGCCGTTCTATCTTTATGGCGAACACCCTCCTCGCCTTCCATCTGATATTATCTCGTGGCAGTGGTATACCAATTCCCACTCATAGTAGCTTTTAGAATCATATCTCTTCTTTAGATGATTCTTTTTTAATTTTGTTTAACACTTGGTTAACCTTTTTAGAAAGATTAACCTTTTCTCTACCTCCTTTGTTCCAGTACCAGTCTTTCCAGTATCCTGGCTTGTGATAGTCTTTCTTTGCCATATTGTGGATGTGGGAGGAATCAAACCCGCCGTTACATGGCTCACAGCCATCATTCTGTCACTGAATTACACACCCTTAATAAGCCCTGTGTACGCCTCAAGTGTCTTATCGTACTTAACTCCCTCGCAATGGGAGCTCCTAAGCCAGGACTTTTGTAATCAGGTGGGGAATCGGACCCCACAATCCATCAACTATCTTGTAGTTAATCGTCATAACCTCTAGACTACTGATTTCCGTTAGGGGCTGACTGGATTAACCAGTCAGTCCTCCACCACTGACCTTTTATAAGTTTGTTTCTCACGCAAAATCCATTATCGAAGCAATTAGTAATTTCAACTAACACGGGTGCCATTACGTTCTGTTTCCCAGCTCTGCGAGCCATGTCTTTTTCCATCATACTTCTAGGATGCTTCTTATTTGGTTGTCAGCACCACTGACCATTAAAACCAGGAAAATGTTTTCCAGAACATACGTTCTTGCTCTTTTTTCCATTTCCTAAATTCTTTCCAATGATCACGATTTAGATAGACAGATTGTCCACCATTAATCGTAATTTCAAAAGGGCAGGTCGTCAGCACCTGTTGATACAGCTTTGGTCACTGTATCGATAGTCTCAGTTACCGGAGTACTCTCTACTTCTGGAGTAGGGGCAAGCGGATCGGCAGGCTTCTCAACGTCAGCCTGTACTGGACGCTCTGTAAGATCACTCTTCCAAAGCTTAATCTGAGACTCTGCAACGGTCATAGGCTCAACGAAAATACCGTTCTTAGATACCTGAGTATAACCATTCTTGTCGTAAGTTACCTTAAGACGAAGCTTGGTATCCTGCTTGATTACCTCAAGCTGTGCTTTAACCCAGTTAATCATCTCTACGAAAGATGAACCCTCGAAGTCGGTATGGCTACCGTTTATTGCATCAATAACCTGCAGAATACGACCGAACTGCTGATTGTCTCGACGTTGTAAATCCTCGTCGGTCTTAATCCACATGTTCTTCTCGTTCTTCCACTCAGTCATAGTTGCTGTCTGGTTGTTCTCATTCTCGAAGACAATCTCCAAGAAGTCACGATCATTTTGTGTACGGTTAACATTTACCTCTTTCAAGGTAATGTTTTCGTTAATACCCACTGGCATATAGGAGCTGATAAACTCCTGGTTACTCGTTGTTGCTGTTTTTGTACTATACATAATTTCTTCCTTTTAATTACTGATTCGTGATTCTGAATTATTTGGGCAAATAAATCTTATCCCAATAGGTCGTTATGCTTCCATCCTCATTACCTGTTGCAATGACAATGTCCTTGCCTGCAATATGTCGTGCGCGGGCTTCCACAGGTGCTCCATCTCCTCCTGATTTAAAAGAGATGTGAGTCTCGTTATCTTTACGATATACGTAACCTACTGCATCTGCGAGTCCACAGACAATTCGTCCGAGCTTACCAACAAGGTCAATTTCTTTTGCATTAACCTCTTGGCCGTCTTTATCGGTGATACTGTCTTTGACATGACCAATAAGAATGAATTCATCACAAAGGTCCTTGAACATATCAATTACCTTCTTAACTGCATCTCTTAGATACTTATAACCTGCTCCACGTGCAAGTGTTGTTACATCGTCACCTTTCCAGTTTTTACCTAATTCGGTCTTTCTGTAAAGGGTGCACGCGTAGCTCATACAAATATCTTCAAGACGAGTTGCGTTGTCTATTGTGATTCGTTTATAGAAATTATGCCCTACTTCAGTATTCTTAGCTCTAATGGCTTGAGCAATCTCTCCTAAGTCATTGATGGTACGTGCTTGTACAGCCATAGCATCAATAAACTGTGATCCGCCTTCAAGGTCTATAATGAGATTGTTTTCAAGTTGTGCAACACAGGATGTCTTTCCTGCTTTGGGCAACCCGTACAAAATCAAATATTTTGGATTGGTTGAGACTGCTGGAATTTTAGATGTAGGTAATGTCAGGCTCATAGGCTCTATTTATTTTTTTATTAAAGAAGATTAATGTTAATATTAGCAGCACCTGTTGTATAGATGTTGATGATAATCTTCTTCGTGTTATCGGTAATACCGTCCAGGAACGAAAAGTTCAGGAAGTCGTTGTACTTATAAGTATCAAAACCAATCTGAATCTCATCGTCGTAGAAAACGATAGGTGTACCGTCACCAAGCGTATACATCTTGCCAAGAATATAAGGCAGCTTATAGCTCTTCTTAATAGTCTTATAGTTAGCAAGGAACTTCATAGCCTTGATGAGTGTATCCTCATCATCCTTCAGGTGGCTATACTTAGGAGTAGAAGTATAAATGGTGTCGAACAGATAATTGTTCTTCTTCTTTATATCAGCAACAATAATGTCATCAAGAATCTTTGAATAATCGGGCAAGAAATGAAGCTTGTCATTACTCGAAAAAATCATGCTATTGTTGTTCTTCTTAGTTCCGAAAGTGAAAGTCTTTGTCATAATATTCAGTCTGTTTGTTATGTTAATACTATCGTCTGAAGCATTAACTCTCGATCAGATTGTTGTACATCAAGTCGTTCTCAAATTCGAGGATACATGGTTTTCCAGCATCTCTATTCTTCAAGATGTGCATGTATACTTTGTTTTGTGTAGGTAGATGATTGGGACCGTATTCTTGGATGTTCAATATCTCTGGTCGTTGTAAAACCATAACGTAATCGCTGGCTTGAAAAATTGCATCAGACGATGATAAATCACTTCTCATTGGGAAATGTCCCAACGGATTGTTGATTCTTTCTGGCTGCTCAATGTTTCTATTCATCTGTGCAATCTGGATTACGGACGTAAGCGGCAGTTTTTTAGTCTGTATTAATACTCTTTCGAGTTCGCTTATTGTGTCCAACGTAGAGCCGATTGGCTTAGCCAACAGCGTGTGATCCAGAACTACGACAAAATGTTTACCAGTATTTATTACATACTGTTTATAGAAACTTTGAATAATTTCTCCTAATTGCGTGGGAGTACACGGGTTATCTACAAAGTAGATTGGATACTCCTTTAGCTGGTTAGAAACAGCGATGACTTTTCTGAAGGTGTCGTCATCGAGGTCCGTTTCCGCACTATACAAGGTAGAAGTCGTTTTCCTCAGCTTATTGGATAACGTTCTTCCAACTTGCCTAAATCCAACCATCTCAAATGAGAAGTTTAGGACAATTATTTCGTCAGAAGGATTCAAATCAACTAAGTCGAAAATCATGGTATTAACCATACTAGATTTACCTGTTCCTGAAATACCAGCTATGGTATAAACGGTATTTGGTTCAATACCTCCCATACACTGCTTATTGAACTTGCTCCATCTAGTCTTTAACGACACAACATCATGACTTCTACGGCCTTCGATATAATTTATAGCTTCTTGGGCTACGACGCGTATTGGTCTGATAATTTTAGATAAGTTCTGTTCCATAAGAATTTACAGATTGTTTTTCTGTATCCTGCATTTCCTCCTCAACGGCTTCCCATTGTGAACGAGTTAACCAGTTCCACATGGTCATCATATAACCAATGGAACCTTCTCGCATGCGCTTTGCTATTTCATAGTCCAAACACTTTATAAGGTGCTCAGCCATTGCAGAACTCTTGCCACACTTGGTATTAAAGAAGTGACGACATTTGTTCACATTAGCACGCAGGTAGGATTTACTCCCATCCGAACGCATTACATACACTGGGTACATATCGTAAAACACATCGAAGTAATCCTTCTCAGGCTTAACCGAGGATATTAGCTTATCCGTTGGTTGATATGTAATTGACTCACCGCTCTCTATCGCGGTTACTAGCTGTTGATTAATTAAGTATGATATATCATCGTCGCTAATCAGACTGACAATTTTGCGGACGTCTTGATATTTTGGTTGATTCTTATCCAATATCATACTTAAGAACAATAGTTGATTTGAATTTAACTCCGGGAATTCATCCAGGAGTCTTGTATTTACTTCAATAATCATACTGTTGACTCTAGGTTCTAAGTCGGTTACTAAAATAACTCTAGTTGCTGTTGGGTGAAGCCTGCAACTATTTTCTTTGCTTCGCTAATATAGTACCTGTAGTTAATCTTGCGACCATCTACAGTAGTATCGTATAACTCATTCAGGATTGTTACTCCCGATTTCGTTAGCATATTCGTTTCTTTATCGGCGTCCTTCTTAAACAGATATTCGCCGTTTGTGCTCGCGTAGAATCTGTTAATGTGCTGAATCTTCCGTTTTCCGTGATATACTTCAAACTTCTTATCCACCTGCTGAGACATAAGAAAATCTCTTATATCGGCATCATTCTTAACAAACTTCTCGATTGGTTCTCCTTTCACAAAGTAGTTTATCACCGCCTTCGGTATTACTACCGGAGCCAAGCCTTTGCCAAGCTTATTTTTAGTAATAAACATACCCTTTTCTTCTATCTCTCCGCCTTTCAAGACCCCAAAGTAGTCATTGATAGCGTATTGATAAAATGCTTCATACTCATCAGATTCAAATTCCAACTTGGTCAGTGTCTCTACTTCTCGTATAGCAGCTGAAATCTTCTCACTAAGGCCTTTTTTAGCCCTGTAGACGACTCCATCTGTGTTGCACTGAATAATTTCACAGCCAAGCTCTAAAAGCCTGTCTACGAGCAAAAGAAGTATCAATTGACCGTTTATACGTATCTTAAATACGTTGAATGGATCGTACATCCAACTAACTTCTTGTTGCATCTTACCCGTTGGTGAGTTAAGCACAATTTTAAGGAACATGTTCTTAACTTTCTGACCCGTATGCTTTGCTTCTAGCCTTTCGGCTTTCAGTTGGGCAAACAACTCGCTAAAGAGTTTTCCCAAATGACGAGGACCCCATTGATACTCAATGAGCAAGGACGGGTACATTGACGCCACATCAGCGTGCCCAATCACCTCATCATCTTTTGGGAGGAATATTTTAGGTGTATGGATAGTATGGATACCACCAACACCAATAGAATATACCACATTCGAGAGAACGAACTTCTTCTCGTAGCCTTTTCGCTCCTTAGAGTAAACTACCTGTTCCTTCATTTCCTCTAAGACGCTCTGTAACTTTGGATTTTTGTATGATATAAATGGTAGAATAACATCCTTCAGTGGAATATAATCCATCGGAGAACGCATTTCCTTTATAACATTTTTCGGAATACCTGACCTTTTAGAATATTCTTCTAACAGATAGGTCTCTGCCATCTTTACACTGTCCATAGAAAGACAGTCTATACCATGTTCTTTTTCAATAAACAACCTGAGTTCTACTTGGTCTATAAGACGGTTTAATAACTCTGTAGTAGACTCTACGTCATTTATATTATATGATATCATCTCATCTATTTCACTAATAGGAATGGGAACTGAGAAGTCTCCACTGTACTCTTGTACATTCTTATAGTGCATAGTAGCTTGCATAGTCTTAAGACCAACACGTAGCTTCTGAGAAAACATCATTGTAAGCAAATCCATAGAATAGAAGTAATGTGCATACTTCCACTTTTTGAATCTACTTATATCTCCATCTTCCGCCGTTACGATAGTATTAGACAGATTAAACAATGACTGACATATCTTCCAATACGGAAGACGCTCCAGCACATAGTAATAATCAATTATATAGTTGACAATTACATCATCGTAATGGTGGTTATTATAACCACAGAACATACGATTTTCATTGGTATAATAAAAGAAGTCAACCAGCTCTTTTAACTGGTTGACCCTTTCACTGATTTCAAATTTATATAGTTGACCTGTCTCTGTATCTTTACAGCAACAATGGAAACAATTTGGGAATATCTCAATATCGTAGACATTCACAACCTTTCCTTTAATGATCATGACTCTGTGGTTCTTAGTTCATATTGTCCGTACTGTGTAATCGCTGCACACCCCATTTCACAATGAAGTACATTCTCTGTAGTACAGTACCATATTTGATTCCATATAAAATAGTAAATACTATAAAACTTATGGTGCCCCAACGTATCTGCATACACTGTCCGTTGGTAGTTTTATTGTAGATTCAAGAGTTGTGGGTGAAGGGAGAAACGACCTCCCAAAACAGTAGCCATCGTTTCGTGATACTTGCCGTTGTACGTTACACTGTCCCCAGTGCTCCACCCTAGTTGTGATTACGCAGCCATCTTTTTATCTGGCAAAATTAAACAGCCTTTCTTATGCTTGTGGTCTAAAAGATTCACAGCAACAAGATTGGCATGTTTAGCGTGTATGCTATTCGTAATCTGTTTTGCTTTCTTCATAAGCGGCGATTTATTTGGATCCAGTTGGACTGGGTGAATATCACCTACCAACTCATGGTGCTTGTCTTTCAACTCGCCCACTTTAATTGAGTAGTCAGGGGTATACTTTCCTTCTGAAATCTCAAATCGCCCCATTAATGGAAGCTTGGTATATGTAGAGATAACGAAATCTCTAAATCGTTCTTTCATAGCCTCCCGCTCCTGTTTCCACTTCTCTACGTCTTCTGTGAACATGGCCTCGGGGCATACGTTTTTACGTTCCCACTTGGCTAGCTTGTGCTCTACGAGTTTCTCCATGTACTGCACTCGATTCATTTTGACTGGATCTTTGTGCAATGATGTAGATTTAATCATAGTGGGCATTCCGTCTACTGTTTCTTTCCAGTAAGACTTTGGCTGCAGATGCTTTTTATGCTCCCAGAGTAGGCCTATACCGGCCTTATACTCATCTATAGGAACCCAATCATAACCTGTTACAGTTATGTCATACTTCTCTCCGTGTATTGGATGAGGATTAGTCATCACATATTGAATACCCGTATAAGGAGAAGTTATGAGCTTATCATTGGGTATACCCATATCTGCGCCATATCGCTTGTGTTTTATTACCTCAGAAATACCCTTTTTGGTATTCTTAACGGTAAATTTGCGGCTATAGGCTGCAATGGCGGCAAACTTTTTTGCGTGCAACTTCTTTGCACGAATTCTACTATTCTTTTTCATAGTTTACCTCCTTCCTATGCTGCTTTCTTCAACGTAGAGGCCATTTTAACGTCCTTGAGGCTCTTTTTACCAACATGCTTACCAGTTTTACCGGATGCAATGTTGATCGCCTTACGAACGGCCTTAGCATTATTACTGGGTTTCTTTGGTGCTGGTATTTTCTGTGGGAGAATTGGCTCTGCCTTCATTACGTGTGGGTAAATCTTGGCATATGTTGGTAGTATTTCTCGCAGCTTGGCGAGTACCTTGTCATCTCCCACGATGTATGCGAACTCGTCTGTAATAATCTTACAGGGTATCTTTTCGTTGAGCATTGCTTCTCGACCAAAAGAACTCAACGCCTTGCCGCTCTTCTTGCCACCTTCTTTTTTCTCATAAAGTTGGCCAGTCTTAAATATGACGTTGATTGCATACATATGTGGTGCATCAAGTTGAGCTATCAACTTTTCAACATACTTCTTCTGATCCTTTTCGGAGATCTTCATGCGATTCATCCGACGTTTCAGAGAGTTGATTCGGCGGTTACGGTACATCTGTTCGCGCTCTTTACGACGAGCTTCCGCCTCTTTTAAGGTTTTAACCTTTCCAACAGGTGTCTTATCCTTCTTCTTGAAGATATGTTTTATTTCTTGTTTTGGGGTCTTGCCGTTCTCGGCCGTTGCCACCTTGAAATTCTTACGACTCATTTTGATAATGTTTTTTAAGTTAATATTTTATGCCGCTTCTTGATATCTTAGGGTATTCTGGTCCCAATCGAGACGCTTTCGGTTTGCCACACCGATAAAACAGTGGGTAACCTTTGGTGCCATGTTTACTGTCTTTGCATGAACTGGCTTCTGCGTTGTTTTTGTACCAACACTCGGCGTCTTAACAATATTACGACCTTTGACCGGGCTAAAGCGCTGCTTCATCTCAGCCCTAGTAAATGTGGTTTTTGTACGGTAAACTTTAACCTTTACGTACTTCTGCTTTTCAGCATCCCACTTACGAACGATACGATACGGACAATGATGGTTCTCTATACGAGACTTTTTGCGGTTGAGCTCACCATCAAGAAATATTGTCTTACGAGCAGTTTTAATATCTAATGTCTTTGCCTGCTCACTGTTGTTATTGTTAGCCATTTTGATAACGGATTTAATTGTTTAAACTAGCGTTTAAGGCCATTTTAAAGCGATTTAAGCCATTACAGGGCGTTAAATGGTATATTAATCGCCAAAGGGAAACAAACGGTCTAAACGGCTTGTATAGCCCTATTTGTGACTAGTTGCGGGAACGATCCGCTCATATCCTGTCACGATATGCACCATCTTCTAGTCTATAACATCTTTTATGCGATCAAATCGTCTTTGATCATATCTGCAACAGTAGTAACATCAATGTCGGTGTTTGTATTAAACTCCTCCATATTATTGTTATACTTTGTAGCCTTCAGATTAAGGTCCTTAATCAGCTGAGCAATCTTAGCCGATGTAAACACCTCGCTCTTACCCATCTTAGCTGCGCCGCCCTTCTTAGACTTAGTAGCTGGATCTATAGTAGGAATCATCTTGAGCTGTGCAATGGCCTCCTTAATCTCGGTTGCCATGAAGATGTTATAATTATTTGTTTTCTCGAAAGCGTTCTTGTCAAATGTTGTTGCGCCGGTATTCAGAGCTGCAAGCATACCCTTAATATAAACCAGCTTATTTGACATCTGCATAATCTCATTATACAGAGCCTTTAGGTCATACTTACGGTAACCGTTTTTGACCTCCTTCGTGTTGAGCAAATTAGTATTACGGATGTTAATCCAGTAATCCTTCTTCTTCTTACAAATCTCCTCACGAATGTTAATGATGTTCTTTGCCTTAAACTTGATTGATTTTGCCATATTTGATAAAAATTTAAGTTCATATTAGCTCGAATCATCATCTACCTATCGTAATTTATGGCGGTAGCGAACCCCCATAAATCAAAAGAATCCTAGGGAGAGTTAGTCCCTCGAGACCAACTCCCCCAAGTCCCCTCAAGGACTATATAGGATAAGATTTTTTATTTGTATTTCTTTAGTGCTTGTTCAGAACAATATACGTAAATACAATATTCGCAATGTGGTTAGTGACTCCGCTAAGAGTATAACCTAATCCCTCGAGATTATTCTGCTACTACTGTCTTTACGTCTACTATTCCTACATCACACCGCAGAAATGCCTTTCCAGTAGCGTCTGGAAGCAGCACAGTTTTTCGATTTCGACCTTCGATGTTTACGTTAATCGTAACAGGCTGTTCAACTGGCGCAACAGTACGGACTACGCTTGGGCCTGACTTCCCCGGAGATCCCTCGAGATCTGCTCCGTCCTTATTGTTGCACACATGGTCATAACACTCCTGTAAACGCTTAACAACCCAATCGTAGTCTTTCTCGAGCTGTGCACGTTCCATGATTTCTATTCCGAGGCCTTTCTTCAAAGCCTCCTTGTTGTTGCCTGTAGAGAGTTCCAACAATCCTTCCCAGACTGCAGATGCAAACTGATGGAATGTTAGTGGGAACTGACATTTGACTAAACGGTTCCACCACCACACGTCGGTTTTACCCAACGTAATGATACCAGAATCGCTTATTCGAATAGCCTTGTAACTGTCACCCTCCTCGCCTGCAGACATTACGTGCTTACGGATGACGTCGTTGAGCAGCAAACGCTGCATATTCAACTTAGAATCATCCGAGAGGAGAACTTTCTTGTCCATAACTATTCAGCACCTGCCTGGGTAGCCTTTACCTCGACCATAGCGCCGACCTCACCCTTCAGGATCTCACGGAAGTCAACGGTCTCTACCTTTGTCTCAGCCAGCTCCTTGGCGAACTGCTGTGCCTTCTTGTTGTTGTCGTTGATGGCACCAATCAGGTTCTGCTCGATCTTGCCCAGGATATCCTTCAGCGCGCGTACAGCTGCCAACTCGCCCTTATTGGCCTCGTTGATAACAGCACATACTGCAGTGGGGTTCAGGAAGAAGTTCTCGCCCTCACCCTTCAGAGCATCCTCGATGGCCTCGGGTGTACCCTTAACCAGCTTGAATACGTCCTTGCTGAGTGGGAAGAACTGATCGAATGTACCAGTCTCGGGATCCAGGTTGATAGCAATACCTACCTCATCGGTAACAGGGCGCTTGTAATAGCTGGCGTTACGGATGTCTACATCCTTCAACATGTACTTACTGATCTTGCGGTTAGGCATGAGCATCTTAGAAAGTCCAGTGCGAACCTTCTCGCAATCGTTGCTCCAGCCTTCGTCGCCACCCTGCCAGGTGTTACGAGACTCTACCTTGTGGTAAGCCTGACCAATAAGTGAACCTACCATGCTACCGATACCGCGTGACTGAGGAATAGCGGTCTGAATGTTAATGTCAATTGTTTTATTCATTTTTCTTATCCTTTTTGATATCGTTATTGATTAACTAACGATAAGAATTAATATTTGCGCATTCTTAGGTTGCGCGTTACCTTTGAGTTAAAAAGTGGCATTCTGGCTCAAAGGCTCTATGAATGTTGTTTATTGATTTTTATTACGTATCTTTATGCGTGCTTATGAGAGCAATTTTTTAATTATTAATAGAGTATTTCCTAACTGTTATATCTTTATATTCCTCAAAGTGAAACTCATTCAACATAACGGGGATCCAACGGTAGGATCATCCATGCCCATCATTAGAAGATTCTTCTATCTTTAATAAAAATACAAAATCCGATACTGTGTAACCAAACATAAAATCTTATAAACTTATGTAAATATTCAATTTTCATGAACTGGATACTTTCATCTGTTCGTTGGCGAAATTTTGCTTACGCAACTAACGTTCGTAGAACTTTTTACTAAATCCAGCTTAGATTCCAAAAATGTTGCGTAATATATTCTTCAGCGTATTTTCCCTATAGCTGTCCGAATCTACTACTTTCCGATGCTGTACAGTCTTGCGATACTGTTTAGGCGCATCTACCACTGTTCTGTGCTTTTTACCGGTCAGAACAATCAATACCCGGGTGCTGTTAACGCAAGCTTACGAATCTGTTCAGTAGCTCCATAACTACGTCTACGTAGTATCATACGTTTCTTTATCGAACGGTCCTCTTAAGGTGTCAGTGCCTCGACCCTACGGCGCGTTGTTTTCTTCTATTGGATGCGCTTACTCCACCCTCATTTGTTTATAGTGCACGAATACTGGAGGAATTTCACCTCATACATCGCTTCTTGTCACCCACTAAAGTTCCACTTCACCGAATCATATGTGTGCCGAAACGTATTTCTACGACGATCTAGCGTCACTACATAATCTCTTTACCCCTCCGAGACAGGGAGGTGGTTCCACTTCGCGATAGCTGCCCATCGATTAAATGTATATGACTTCATGGTCCGAACGCACCACTTAGATTTGCTGTCTAAGCTTCTGGTCTATCATCTTGTCAATTTGCTTCTCAGGAACGGTTGGCACTCGATTTCTCTATCATACGTCTAAAATGGTCATGTTTCTTCAATACAACAGAAGGACACTTTTCTAAGGCGTTGAACATAACGTAATAGATTTCATAGAGGGACATCAATTTTTGTTAAACATGTTAATTTCATCTGGCTACTTTCACATAGTTTTGCTTGATGGTCAAGACATACCGCACACAGGTTTACTACTCCTGCTGATATAGTACATCAGTGCCCTACTATGTTATCCTTTACAGACGTTGGCGATCTCCTTCTACACTGGCGTGTGTAGACCTCGAATCGACCTAAATAAGCTAACGGCTCTGCCTGCTTTTGACTATAAGGTTGTCATCCTTCGACTCCAGCATTTCCTCTGGTACATCTCCAATCTATGCTACTAACACACCGCTTACCATGGTTTTCGCACCTTTAGAATAGTCTTTCTCCCCGGACTTCACTCGGGTAGCATTCAAGCCTCTAGGCCCTACTTCGCATTCAGTTCCTGCATCGAACTGGTGATCATTTTTCATTTAGCACGAATCAATTCCACGTGTCTTATACCGCTTAAACGATCAAAGCCTAGCGGTCATCTTCAACACATTTTCCTCAGTACCCCGTCCCCGGTGACCCATTGGGACCGTAGCCTCAAAGGTAGTCATCTAGTAATCGAAACTAGAAGGATTTCTTCAAGGACCGTAGTTACGGTACGGCGCAGACAGTCAAACCTTCTGCTAGGCACATATGCTCAGATATTTTTCATCCCCTTACACACCCGGTTGGACCTCCGAAGAGCCCGAGTGAAGGACTAGACTACAGCTTAATTGTGAATTGATACATCATATAAGAGTTTTGGCCTCTACTTATATGGGCAACTCGTGTATCGTAATTTTACCACTATGTATCGCTTGTGATAAATCTATCAATACGGTTCAGTTTAGAGCTACTCTAGGATTACTCCTATTTCGGTTTACTCTACGTCTTTCAGTATATTCCTGACTTTTTACATGCTTTCACATCGGTTAGACGTGTTTTAAGTCCTGGGCGGCAAAGTACCAACCTGGTGTATACTATGGGGTCTGATACAGACGCTCTCCCCACTTACTATAACCTTTTCAGTATAGAGTATATTATACAGTTATAGCATTTCATCCTACCTTTTGGGTTTCTCACCTTTTGAGAAGGCTAACATATTCTCGGATCAAGTATATACTCTCGTTTCGCACCCGGCTAATGAGACCGTTGACGTGGTGCTGACCAGTTCCCCCACGGGGCAGGGGGACATATGAATCCTCATACATCCCCCAACTGCGGAGCTTACTAACGTTTATAGACTTCCTTACCGTCGACAATAAGGATAACGGACACTTTAGGAGGTCCGATAGTGTCTGTGGTGTGCTCCTCACGATCCACATCTACTGTTATTGGGACAGGCGTATCAGAGAGAATAGCTGGAATGCTATCCCCGTTTCGTTTCGCCTGAGTGCGTGGCAATGTAGACTTTGCCTTTCGCTTAGCTTTTACGTATATGGGTTTTTCTTTCCATACCGTGTCGTGGATTACCTCTTTGGGTTCATTGTACTTATTCTCCAGATCTAATTGAAGATCAAGTGGCAGCTTTACTCCATTAGGAGTCCAGCTTAACACTGGAGCTGCACTGATTGTGTTATATGAATCCGCTAATGCCGTTGAAGGCTGCAGATTTGCTAAAAAGCCACCGAGAACGGTCATACACACAATACACAGGAGGGTATGTAACTTTTTCATATTGATTATGAATGTTGGTGTTTTGTTAGACTTATAGTTCTGTATTCAAAACTGTGACTACAGCATTACCAACTTTAGATGCTATAGTCTTAATCAGTTTTTTGAAGACTCTCCTTCACCGCCCTCTTCCTCTTCTGTCTTGGCAGCAGGAACGCCGACCAAGTTGGCAAGAGAATATGCGGGGTTTGCATCACCACCTTCGCGGAACAGGTTGAGGATAACGCCGGCATACTGCTGACAGTTCTTCAACAGGGCCTCCTTGTTAGAGTCGTCCTCTACGATACCAGGATAGTATGAATCCTTAATGTTCTTCACGATGCGGTGAGCAAGCTTGTAGCTGTCCTCATTCTCCTTCGACTTGTCGTTGAAGTTGGTGATCAGATTGTCAACAACATCCATTCCTGGATTGGTCATGATTTCCATGACAGTGTTGTTAACTGCAATCTCCTCCTTCTTGGCAGCGATAGAAGCCTCGATATCCGACTTATTCTTGCTCTTCTTGAGCGAACGCTCAAGCTCACCGATAGTGGTGTTAATACTCTCGATGTTGGTCTTGCAAGTCCACATTACCAACATCTTAACGATATCGGCAATAAAGTCATCGGGATGATCAAGTTTACCGGACGTGTGGGTGGCACTGCGACGGTACAGACAAAATGCAGAAATGGGACTGTTCGTTGTGAGAACGGTCTGAAAAAGCATTTTGCCTACGCCAGTAACAGCATATGGGCACTTGCCAACGATCTCAATGATTTCACGCATGATAGCCGAACGTGAGAGGGCCTTAACCTTCTCGAGCTCCTCGTCCTTGTTTTCAGCCTTACTAGCCTGGATGTGCTTGTAAGAAGACAAGAAGTTGATGGCCTTCTGAATACGTGCATCAGGAGACAGTGTTGGTGAAGTCAGATGTGCGAGCAGAGACTCACGAAGCTGATCGTTGTTCTCGATCTTTGTGGGATCGTCGGTCGGCTTCTTCTTCTCGTTGGCAATCTCATCCTTCTTCTGGTTGATAGCCTCCTCGGATACATCATCCTTCTTAATGGTTACGACCTTTGTTTCTTCGGGCAGAAGATTAATCTTTGCCTGGTCCAGCATATCCTGTGAAGGAGCTGGAAGCGCGTTGAACTCAGGTGTGCTAATGCCCATTGCATTGAGAGTAGCCTTAATAGAGAGATACTTCTGCTCATCCTTGCGGACAATAAGAGCAAATACCTCTTTACCCTCTGCAATATTTGTGACAATTACGTCTGCCATCAGTGAATCGACAAGAACGTTTGCACCGTCTGTGATTTCTGTAGGCAAGTTGGGGTTGTTAGCCCAACGTTTGTCAATGAGATTGGCAAGCAATACCTTACCATCTCCAGAGAGACCGCCTTGTGACATCTGAACCATCTTGGCGAATGTTCTCTCGTTTTCTACTTTCTGCTGCGGAGCAGCTTTCTGTTGTGCTGCAGCCTGAGCCGCAGTCTTTGTGTTCTTTGCCATTTTTTGATAAAATGTTTAAATGTTAATACTTTTTGTTAATGTTCACCTGAATTGCCATCTATTTTCAAGATGTGTCAATAACGGTGTTTTCGAGTGGTTGATCGCGAGTTTTAATCGCGATCTTACTCTCAGAAAGAGCACTGTCTTTTAATACAGTAGAATCCTGACCCACGGGGTTTGAAGTTGCCTTCTTGGTATCCGCTGTTGAGTCACCTCCCAAAAGATACGTAAAAGCGTCTGGTGCCAACGCGGCCGCCTGTGTGGGATTCACCTGCTTAACAGTAATCTCTTCCTGTTTTGGAGACGACTTCTTAGAAGTCATCGTCCACATTGCAAAGCCGAGCAGGAATGGAATCAAAAGCTTCCAGAACAACTTGTTGCTCTCGTTATAACGAGCAATGCCAACAAGAGCTGCGATGACCATGCAAAATGGTAACAGAGTTAAGATCATAAATGTTAAATTTTTAATTGTTTTTGAATACGCTTTCGTGTCCTTGACAACGTTGACTTTATAGTTCCAGTTGGGATATTTAGCGCGTCGCCGATTTCTTCAACGGTCATATCTTTATCGTAAAATAACCTGAAAATCTTACGATTGACTTCAGGTAGTTTATCAAATTCGGCTAACAGATCGTCATAAGTAAGATGATTGACTATTTCATCTTCTAGTGACCTTGATTTTTCTTCTGGCAGTCTACCATCAGATTCACCAAGAGTTAATTGCCGTTCTCGCATCTTACGAAGATAATCTACCGCTGTTCGGTTAGTTATCGTTCTTAGCCAACCACCAAAAGAGTCGTAGGCCTTAAACATCGAGAGTTTATTGTACACTTTTAGAAACACGATGTTCGCGATGTCTTTCGCTTCGTCCATGTCTCCAATATATCCAAAGAGGATATTCTCTACAAAGCCTTTATACCTGTAGAATAGTGTATTAAAAGCACGCATATCGCCTGCTTGCGCTTTTTTGATTATCCCAACCTCTTCTGAGGTGATTCTTGGATTCTTGGACATAATCAAACAAAATTAGCCGGTTATTAAGGTGTCACTCCTGTAACAGACGGTGCTGTATAGTGGGCTGTTGTCATCAAAGACTACCTTTAACAGGACAGCCCTAGAAAGGAAGATCTGACGTTTGCTCTAAGAACATTGCGTGGTCTTCTTTTCTTAATGAATCGATGAGGTTCAGATAAAGTTTGGCGGCGACTTCATTATCTACGATGCCTTGATTTATAAGTTTCTGTAACTTTGACTTAAATATTTTTACTCGTACATGGATAGTTGTATATCTCATGTCCGGATACTCTAGTATAAACTTTAAGTTAAACCATTGTATCAAGTCATACAGTTCCTTATTTGATCGAAGCTTATAGTATAAATCGTCATCAAAATCATCTGGATTTTCTTCATCGAACGGAACAAACAATCTCGTAGAACTACTAATACCACCTGCGCCTTGATTGTATGCGATACGCAGTTCCTCATAGATAGTTCTGATTTTTGTTTGATCCACGTCTTGCAATAAACCCGCTTCAATATACGGGTCTAAAAAATTGGAAAATACGCTTATCATTTGTTGTTAATGTTTTCTACGCATTTCACGAGGTAGTCGACTAGCTTATTTACATAAGCATACTTCTCCTCTTTTACCCCATCCTCATCGTCATCTTTCGGTAACTCATCAGAGAGGTATTTTTGGATAATTTCAACTTTACAGTCAAATTGTGATTTTCCAACAGAGCGAGAGATGTTATACGTATTTTCTATATACGCAAACTTCTCTGTGAACCATCTCACCCATCCAGAGACCCATTTCCAATAAGACTCATCTTCTTTAGTGAGATCATCCCAGTTTATACTTTTATCAAACACAAAGTTTCTATAGTATTTAGCAATACCTAGAATTATACGTGTTGTATGCTTTCGCTCATTACTATCGACGTATATCTTTATGAAATTAGTATAAGCATGGTCTATCCATCGCTCTTTGGCATGACACCATTTGAGCGCAAAATCAACTACTTTTGGACATCTGTCCCGTAGCATTTCTTTATACCCAGTAGATTTTTTCATCTATGTAATGATTTAGTTGGATCACCGGGATTTGAACCCAGAATGAAGCGACCAAAATGCTTTGTGTTACCATTACACCATGATCCAGTAAACCGCCTTTTGTTATTATAGAGGTGTCAGGTAGGCGTAACACTCCTCTTTGTTACGTGGGCATTTGTTTTTATACTGGTGTCGGCAAGCCCGGTAAGCCATCCAGTTCAGTGGTCCCGGAGGGGATTGAACCCACGACCTCCAGATTATGAGTCTGTTGCTCTAACCAACTGAGCTACAGGACCGAATGCACGGCGCATCTGTTTTTAAAGTGGTACCCAAAGCCGTGCCATCCTGCTCCACTATAAAAGGAGTGAGTGCGGGAGTCGAACCCGCAGAATAAATTCGTCCAAATTACCCACTCTCCCCATTTAGGTAGGGAACACCGACTTCACGCAACCTCCTTGAGGCCCGTGTAGTCTGCAATGTTAATATTGCCGGTTAAATTTTTATATCAAAGCGCTTAATGTGTTTACTTCCACGTGAATCAATACATCTCAGGCCCGGGTTTAGAATAAAATAGTGGACCTGGAGGGTGCGACCCCTCGTCTTCTCCGCTTACCTCACACACGCTATGAATTTCTTATCGCAGATTATTGACAAAACATTGAGTATATGGTTAATACTCATCTGCTGTGTAGAATTCCGTGATGATCAGTCACAGAATTCGATTTAAGGCCATTTACAGGCTCTCTGACGCGTTTTTAGTGCTTTTGTGGGTAGCTAATCCACTAGAGTACATCAAACGCTTAGAAAGCGTGTTTCTAGACCTCAATAAAGTTGATACGGTGGACAAATTATTGGCTCTAAGGCTCGAAATAAGGTCGTATCTGCATTCTTGAAACAGGTATATATTCTTTCGTTCCCTACTCGAATAGACTCTCTGGTTCAGTATACTTACGTGTTTTTGATCAAAATGCTCCTATATTTTACACCCTAGGCTGGGCGTCTATCTTCTATCGTGGCTCTAAGGCTCTTGATAATCATGTCAATCCATGCGTCATGTACTGCCTATATTCTGACCCGATCGTCACTCCGAAGGACTTAGGTACTTTTTATCCACACTGGTTCAAAGACTCTCGTGGACTGAAGATAAATGGCTGTCAACGTGGATTACCACTCGCTCAGACAATAGCGCCACTCGCCCTCGTAAGAGTTACGAAGCTCGTTAACCTCTTCCGTGTACTTGTGGTTGCTCTCGCGGAACTTCTTGTCGATCTCCTCGTTGAACTTTCGTGTCTCCGACTCAAACTGAGTGGGTGTGAGACGTTCACCATCAGGAATCTTCTCCTTGGTGGGAACCAGGATTCCATCCTTGATCTCGCATTTGAGACCAATCAGGCGCTCCAACAGGCTCTTAGAGCCGTCCAGCTTCTCCTTAGTGATGTCATCCTCGCGGCGACGCTGCTGCAGCTGCAGGCGGGTCTTGCGGTTGAAATACGTTGCGATACACAGAGCACGCTTAGCGTCGCGCTTCTTGCGTTCGTCCTTCTCTTCGGCAATCTCTTTCATCGCGGCCTCTACGGCCTTGTCACCAATGAGATTCTGGCTGATGATCTCAGCTGCTACGCTACCCTGTCCCTTGTTCTCTTCGGCTGCTGCGCCTTTTCCTTTCTTTGTTTCTGCCATTTTGATAATGTTTAAAAGTTAATAACTAATTGTTTTTATAACTATATACTGGCTCGTCAAACGAACCATTTTTATGCTTTGTTTTACGGTTATATGGAATAGCTTTTGCATGCTTATCCCTCTTGCCGTAATAGTCTCCCTTATACTGACCGTGGCACATAGTCTATTGGGTTCATGCTTTTGTTTTAACAGAAAGATAAACTCGTTCCATTGTGTCAAGTGCGCGCTCAGAGATCTTATGATGCGCTACTTCACTATAAAGATACCCAGTTTCGCTAAGTATCTCAAGTGCGCTAATCAGTAGCGGATCACCTTTTTGTCCTTTTTCGACAGCGGCCTTGTGCGCGGTAATGTCATCTACCATCTTAATGATGAGCTGCGTATGATTGGAATCTTTCAATTCTTCACTATAACGATGCTTAAGGTAGACAAGTGCATTGTCTAATGGGTTGACTGGACTCTCCTGGCCACTTTTGCCTCTGGCAGTGATGCTGATAGCGTCATTTACCAAACTTGTGGCAATGCCCGTGCTGTCCTTATAGACAACTGTTGTGAGTTCTGGTATAGTGATCCTTTTGTCGACCAAAACCTGAACTAATTGTTCCATGACTGCATTTTCTGCAATTTCAGGGATATCGATACCATTATATAAGATAATGATACAGTGTTGCTTATTTGACATAACTCTTCTCCTCTTTTAGTTGAACTTTTACTGGTTTTCCGTCAATTGTGTCGTCGTAAACCTTATAATGAGTAGAAATTATGCCAGCACTGCCAGCTTTTCCGTCTCCTGAGTCCTCCATACTCGTAGGGGAAGTTTTACCCGTTTGATCATCAGGTGGTAACAGTTTGTAGATGTCAGAATGATTCATAAATTCTTCAACGATGTCTTTCTTCTTTGCAGAACCCGCTCGGCCAATTAACACGGTCGTAACGTCGATAATCTGCTTGTCAGACATTGAATAGAACACAGAATCTATAGCCTTTCCATCTTCGGCCAAATCCCGGTATACTACAGCCTGGTCAGCTGATACAAATGTTGGATTAATCGCATCGACCACTGCAGCCTGAACTAGACTATCTATAGTCTGCTCGATTGCCGGAGTGTCGTTGCTCCACGGAAAGGTAGTGTTTTTGCAACTCGTCAAACTACCACACACGAGTACAGTTAGCAAGATTAATACTAACGAAACGTTGATAATCTTCTTCATTTTTGATAAATTTTAGAAGTTGAAATTTTGTTATAGCCCAGTCTTTAGGGAAGACTTGGAAAAAACCCTTATAAATCAAGATACGTCTTTAATGACATATTTTTTGGCTTAACTAACCCCCTTATTGTTGCTCCAACCATGAGCAAAGAAAACATTTCCAGTCCGTTTTGTTCTAGATACTGTTGTGTAGCTCTAGTTTCCTCATCACAATCGTCTGACGGATCAAATGTGGTTATAACTGCACCAACAAACTTTTCAGGGTTTATTATGCACCTACTTTCTACAAGACGAATGACTATGTCTTCGTTCTTACCTTGGATTCCTATTTTCTTTTTAGGTGACCAGGTTTCTACTTCGTTAAATACTGTTCTCATATTGATTATGTTAAAAATTTGTAGCCTCACAGAGAGTCGGACTCTGCTTCTAATATCGAAAATATTATGTCCTGCCGATAGACGATGAGGCCGTAAATCCCCTACAGATCCCATTGGCAACTCGGGACACCTCCAAACCACGACGCACGACACACGTCCCTCGGGGATTATTGTGCTTCTTACAGGATTCAAACCTGTGACCTCCGGCTTATCGAGCCGGTGCTCTAATCGCTGAGCTAAAGAAGCGATGGGCAAATTGTGCACAGCCCATCATCATACCGTTCTAGTCATCTGTAGCGCCGGGTCATCGCCCATTAAGACGCTTCTTGTACTACCCCATTTCGTAGACAGAACAATATGAATACCATATAGTTTGCAGTTCACCCGTTTTAAGTCTTCTTGGAACTGCGTAAAGGTTACAGACTATGTATATTGATTTTAAGAAACATGACCGATAAAAAATGCTTGCGCCTTGTTTCACAACAAGAATCTTTTTCTAACTATGACGAATCTAAGTATTATAATAACACAAATGAAAACCACACAATTATTTACGCAAGCACCATGTCTCACGACATGTAAATCACATTATTAATTGTTTAAAATAATAGATGTAGTAGTTCCCACAGTTGTCTTCGCGACTACGTCTCGTATATGCAGCGTATAAATACCTGGGATACGTCTCGCACTGTGGGAGAAGGTTTTTCGCACCTACAACTCATGCCGGATTACTTGTAGACCGCTATCTGAGGCACAGCGGTGAGTATATACTCTCCAGTGTCAGCTTCTTTTTAAGTCTCCTCTGACCACGACTCGATAGATAGGATGGTTCGGACGCTCCATCTACTCCTGCTATCTACCTCATTAAAATTGTACCGACTAGCATCCGGTTCTAGAATCCGTCACGGTACTGTAGGGTCAACTAGCACCCCCTTTGTTCGATTGATGTTTTTAAGGTGAATATTCGACAAATCACATTTCGCCTCCATCTCTCATACGTTGTTCCTATCGAGATGTGACTACGCGCAACGTATACGCTTGCACCCTCTCTGCATTCTCCAACTAGGCCGACTCCCCGCAGGGATTTTGTTATTAGTTGGTTGTCTGGACTTGAGGTTTCCAGATCTCAGCTG